>Ga0209609_10000913_pt1 | contig 17396 bp, 10 predicted proteins | sample LakKivw325mmetaG_FD_184136 | JGI IMG/M metagenome (GOLD analysis project Ga0209609, IMG submission 184136) | Anoxic lake water microbial communities from Lake Kivu, Rwanda to study Microbial Dark Matter (Phase II) - Lake Kivu water 325m metaG... | ecosystem: Environmental > Aquatic > Freshwater... | reverse complement strand
GGGTAACCCCTTGGTAAAAGTCTAACTATTTTGGTAAGATTGAACATTTCTAACTAGGAGCGAAGTCAAGGCGGGCGGGTCATTTTACACTTTGATTTTTACATTTTAAATTTTAAGTTATCCCTCACTCTTTCTTGCTTCTTCTACCTTCTCCCAAATCTTTTTCCGAATTGTCTCTGCCACTTTGGGATTGTCTCTCAAATATTTTTTACTTACTTCACGTCCCTGCCCTAGTTTCTCCTCACCCAATTGATACCAAGAGCCGCTTTTGGTCAAAACTTTGTAAAATACACCCATATCAATTAAATCCCCTGCATAAGAAATACCCTCGTTGTACATAATATCAAATTCACAGGTTTGGAATGGCGGAGCAACCTTGTTCTTTACCACCTTTGCTTTTACACGATTACCAATAATCTTATCACCTTGTTTGATTTGTGCAGCACGACGCAACTCAATTCGTACGGAGGAGTAGAATTTCAAAGCCTTGCCGCCTGTTGTATCCTCGGGATTACCGAAAAAGACGCCAATCTTCATCCGTGTTTGGTTTAAAAAAATTACCGTGGTTTTGGATTTAGATATAGCGGCAGTGAGCTTGCGCAATGCCTGGCTCATTAAACGCGCTTGTAATCCCATATGGACATCCCCCATCTCACCCTCAATCTCGGCGCGGGGGGTAAGAGCTGCTACTGAATCTACCACTACTACATCAATTGCATTGGAACGAACTAGAGTTTCTACAATATCTAAAGCCTGTTCACCCGTATCCGGCTGGGAAATGAAAAGATCATTAATATTCACGCCAATCCTTCTGGCATAGTCAGGATCCAGGGCATGTTCTGCATCTACGAAAGCAGCAACGCCGCCCCGCTTTTGTACCATAGCCACAATATGTTGGGCTAATGTTGTTTTGCCAGAAGCCTCTGGTCCAAAAATCTCGATTACGCGACCCCGCGGCACGCCACCAATACCAAGGGCAATATCCAACGAGATTGAGCCGGTTGGAATCGCTTCCACCTGCATAATCTTTGCTTCACCCAATTTCATAATTGAACCCTCACCAAACCTCTCCTTAATCTGGCTTACTGCCATTTCCACAGCTTGGGATTTTCCCTCCTCCATAATATTATTTTTAGTCATTTTTGTTTCTTTCCTCCTCATAAAGAAAAAATAAAAAATCAATCAATTTATTATAACCCACAAAATATCAAAAAGCAATTAAATCTTTTAAGGGTAAGTATCATATTCTTTTTTCCAAAGAATTCTCCCTTTTTTAAATTCTGCTTTCAACTTACGTTTCACAATCTTCAACATTCCCTCTAAAAGAGGAAAATTTCGCACTGCTTGATCAGCATAATTTGCAATAAATTCGGGCGCATCATAGGTTTTATGACCCGCTTCCACAATTTGAGTCAAGGTCTCTATCTTATCCAGTGCCTTGACAAATCTTGCTTCGGGAGTCAAGCCTTCCTCATACTCCAGCCATAAATTATAGATGTCACGACCAAGCTTTAAAGGTAAACTATCTTTTATTTTTTGAATGGCCTGCATCTCTAGACGAGATTTCTCTATCTTAGAGAATTCCTTCCTGCCAATTTTCACTGCATCAATATCTCCTGTTACTGCCTCGGCAAGATCATGGACTAAAGCTATTCGTATAGCGCGGTCTTGATTTAATCTAATTTTTAGTTCTGTCGCTACAATAAAAACTGTCAAAGCCAGGCGCCAAGAATGTTCAGCGCTGCTCTCCCTGCGCCCAGTTGTAAGTAAATTATATCTTAAGGTAGATTTTAAATGTTCTGCCTGATGTAAAAAGTTAAATATCCTTTCTAAGTTTTTACTCTCCATTTTATAGGGCATAAATTATTTAGATTGCAATTTATTAGGTATTTGAAGATCCTTTGTAAATTCTACATTTCTCACTACCTCTCCACCCTCACCCAAAGCTCCCAAGTCCTGACCATTGAAAACAAGATAGGTGCTACCCGCCCGACCAGAGGTAATGGTAATCTTATCGCGCGCCCTAAACTCTCGTGAAGTTTCTGGCAACATTGTTCCCTGGAAGGTATTAGTCCCATCTGTATCTACTGAAATCCAAGTTGCATTCCCCTTAATTTTCACTACTAAAGATAATTCTTGAGGCTTTTCCTCCTGATTCTCCGAAACTGTGGCTCCCCCTACCTGCGTTGGTAAATAAACCAAAATATTCCTTTCTACTTTCCGTTCTCGCCCCAACTTATTCCGTGCTAAAATCTCAATTAAATTAACACCTCCATTAAGAACAATCTGCTCTCGGAAATTACCCTCCTCGTCCACAAAAACTCGCTGGCCATTAACAAAAACTTCCGCCTCTTTGTCACTTTCCCCAGACACCATCACAGAATCACTCGTCACCTTCTCATTATCCTGCGGGGAAATAATTTTGAGTGATGGTGGAGCCGAAAATCCTGAAAGTTCCCAACCCAAATAGATAAAAAACACTACTACTCCTAAACCAATAAGACTAAACTTTACTGTTTTAGGGCTGATATTGAGAAGAGAGACTTTCTTAATTTTACTCTGATAAACCAATTTTTCCTCTGGATGAAGATTATCTAAAATATCCCGCTCTGTTTTGTAATGTTGCAAAATCATCTCTTCGGAAAGCCCTAAAAAATAAGCATAATGTTTTAAAAAACCCTTTACATAAACAGGGGGGGGTAATCTATGCAATTCTTCTGCCTCTAAATCCTTAAGATAGCCTAAATTAATCTTTAAAAGGCGTGAGACCTCTTTGAGACTATAACCTAGAGCCCTTCTCCGTTTCTTTAAAATCTCACCAAAGGTTTCCCCTTTAATTTTTTTAGAAACAAAATTAGTCATCGTTTTTAAATATCTTAAAATCCACATTACCATTCTAACCCTTTCAAGAATTATTGGCAAAAACAAAATTCTTGCATAAATCTTCCCTTCTATATATAAACCCTTGACTTTCTATCTTAACATAAATAAAATAAAGTTAGAACTAAATACAAGAATTAAAAAAACCCCAACCGTTTTAAATAGCCACAAGAGGGTTTTTATATTTTATAGTAAACCCCAATAAAAATAAAAATATTTCTAAATTTATGCCCCGTAGAGAAATTTTGAAATTATTTTATGTATTATTTCTGCGGGGGGAAGGAATATTCTTTCCAAAAAACTTAAATAATTACTTAATAATATTTAATTTTAATTGAAGAATTATTTTGTAATAATTACTAAAAATTATTATTCAAAATTCTTCTACGGGGTATGGCCACAAAATATATCTTTATTTCTGGAGGAGTAATCTCCAGCCTAGGCAAAGGAATTACTGCCGCTTCCATTGCCAAGCTCCTACAAGCCGAAGGTTATCGCGTAACGAATGTAAAATGTGAAATGTATGTTAATATTGATGCCGGTACTATCCGACCAACAGAGCATGGTGAGGTTTTTGTTACCTATGACGGTATTGAAACCGATCAGGATATCGGCTCTTACGAAAGATTCACCGAAGCAAATCTTAATACTTCCAATTTTTTAACCACAGGACAGATTTATGAGGCTGTAATTCATCGTGAAAGAAATTTAGAGTACGATGGGGAAGATGTAGAAGTAGTACCTCATGTTCCTGAAGAAATTATCCGCCGCGTCCAAGAAGCAGGGAAAAAAGCAAAAGCCGAATTTGTGATCATTGAACTTGGAGGCACGGTTGGTGAATATCAAGGGGTGCTTTTTTTGGAAGCCAATCGGATGATGAAATTGAAAGATCCCCAAAATGTAGCGCATATCCATGTCTCCTACCTCCCCATCCCTTCTACAGTAGGTGAAATGAAGACCAAACCTGTACAGTATTCAGTGCGCACCTTAAATGGGGCTGGTATCCAACCCGATTTTGTTGTCGGCCGTGCCGCTCAACCTATGGATGACAAAAGAAAAGAAAAAATCTCTCTCTTCTGTAGCGTGCCCAAAGAAAATGTAATTTCTAATCCAGATGTAAAATCAATCTACGAGGTGCCCCTCATTCTGGACCACCAACGTTTAGGCGAAAAAATTCTTGCCCATTTTCACTTAAAGCCTAAGAAAAACGATCTAAAAGCTTGGAAAAAATTAGTGCAGACTATTAAAAATGTCAAAAAAGAAATAAAAATTGGTATTGTGGGAAAATATTTCCAAACCGGTGATTTCACTTTAGAGGATTCTTATATCTCTGTGATTGAAGCAGTAAAGCACGCAGCTTGGGCTTGTCATCTCGAACCACGTTTGGAGTGGCTTGTGAGTGAAAAATATGAACAAAACAAAAAAGCTCTGGAAGAACTCAAAAAATATGATGGAATTATTGTTCCTGGCGGATATGGTTCACGAGGAGTAGAGGGTAAAATTCTTGCTATTCAATATCTACGGAAAAACAAGATTCCTTTTTTGGGCTTGTGTTATGGCATGCAACTTGCCACTGTAGAATTCAGCCGCAATGTGGCGGGATTAAAAAATGCGCACACTACAGAAATCAACCCTCAAACCCCCTATCCAGTTATTAGCTTAATGAGTGAACAAAAAGAATTTTTGAAAAATAAAGAATATGGAGACACTCAAAGACTTGGTAATTATTCCTGTCGTCTAAAGCCCCACAGCTTAGCCTGCAAAGCTTATACTAAACTCACAATTGTAGAACGTCACCGCCATCGCTATGAATTTAATAACCAATACCGTAAACTTTTAGAGAGCAAAGGATTGGTAATAAGTGGCATAAACCCTGGCCGTAATCTCGTGGAGATTATTGAACTTCCAGATCATCCCTTTTTCTTAGGCACTCAATTTCATCCTGAGTTTAAATCGCGTCCTCTCCAACCCCATCCCTTGTTTCTAGAATTTATTCGTGCAAGCGCAAAAATTGACTCAAAATAAACTGTATGCTAGTCTAGTTTTGAATTCATAAGATCCTAAAAATATTGTTGTTTTTAATATAGATAAGGAACAGACAAGGAGGAAATAGTAATGATAGAAAAGTCAAGACTGGGAAGGATTCTTGATGCAACAGGATTCATATTAGATGATGTAGGTATTCTGAACCATGGTTTTGGGGTAGGCGCTTTTGCTCATGGTCTAGCAAAACGTCTGCAAGGCAAAGGTATACCTATCAACCCAGACGACGTGCACCTTGCCAGTGCAGTCCATGACTGTGGCAAAATGGGTGGAGGTCCTCAAGGTAAGGAGCATGTCTTAAGAGGGTATGAAATTCTTACAAGACTAGGAGAATATGTACTAGCTGAAATTATGGTGGCACATGAACCCTATTCTTTTCCTCCTGAAGAAGCTTCCCTAATGGAGCTGAACACTTGGGAGAGAATATTAATCTTTCTGGCAGATCTGCGTTTTAGCGGAGAAATGATGTCCTGGAACGAAAGAATCAATAGTCTTATCAAAAAATACGAAGAGAATCATCTCTTTCCACCAGGACGTAAAGAATGGCTAACGAAAACTGCCAACCAACTAATCTTTCAGGTCCGAGAAATTATTGGGCCATGGGACATTCTAGAATTCACTCCTTTTTCCTAAAAGAGTGATTTTTTTAAACTACAAAATCGGGCTTTCACCCGATTTTTTAATTCCTAATTCCTGATTCATTATTCCTGATTCCCAATTCACATCTCAATAATTCCCATTATTCCCTTCCTGATCTTCAAAGGTTTTAATCCTCTCTAAATCCTCATGCAAACCTTGATTTTCCGGGATTTGAGATTCACCATTAACATTAATGATTTGGACATTTCCTTTTGCTAAAATCTCTCGTGGCTTTGCGCCATCTGCTGGCCCTACAATCCCCTGCTCCTCTAAATAATCTAAAAGCCTTGCCGCACGGGCATAACCCACCTTTAAACGACGTTGCAAAAGAGAAGCCGAGGCCTTACCCGATTGAATCACTAAACTTTTTGCTTCTTCAAATAATTCATCATCAATCTCTCCTTCTCCTGCAACAACACCTCCAAAACTTAAACGACCTTGTTTTTCTGTTATTTCAGGATTGAATTCAGGCTCTTCTTGTTTACTTAAAAATTTAACTACTCCCTCAATCTCTGAATCCGACACCAGAGCACCTTGAATCCGCTTCGGTTTGCCTTCAGTAGAGGAAATAAAAAGCATATCGCCGTTGCCAAGTAATTTATCTGCACCCGCAGTATCAATAATCGTCCGTGAGTCAATTTGACTTGCAACATTAAAAGCAATTCTACTAGTAATATTTGCTTTAATTAAACCAGTAATTACATCTACCGATGGTCTCTGGGTAGCTACAATCAGATGAATCCCCGTTGCCCGCGCCATTTGTGCCAGCCGCACAATCGCCGCTTCCACTTCATTAGCAGCCACGGCCATCAAATCTGCCAATTCATCAATCACAATCACAATATAGGGTAAACGTTCCTCCGGGTTACAGGCCGCGTTAAAACTTGCTATATTTCTCTTCCCCGCTTCAGACAAAATCTGGAATCGCCGGTCCATCTCTTTGACTGCCCATTTTAAGGCATTAACTGTCTTTTTAGGCTCTGTTACCACAGATGTCAGAAGATGGGGAAGATCATTATAACTAGTCATCTCTACTCTCTTAGGATCTACAAGAATAAATTTCAATTCCCGCGGTGAACGTTGATACAAAAGACTTAAAATAATACCATTTAAACATACCGACTTCCCACTACCTGTTGCCCCACCAATTAAAAGATGCGGCATTTTTTCCAAATCTGCTACAACCTGACGTCCTGCCACATCTTTACCTAAAGCAATCTTGAGATCAGAATTTAAACTATAAAATTGATCCGAAACCAAAATATCTTTAAGACGCACAAGAGCTACTTCTTGATTAGGTACCTCAATTCCTACCAAAGATTTACCTGGAATCGGCGCTTCAATCCGAATCGGATGAGCAGCAAGAGCAAGCGCCAAATCATTTTGAAGCGTCGTAATCTGTCTAAGTTTCACACCTGTTGCTGGTTTCAAAGTATATTGAGTCACAGTCGGCCCAACATTTACTCTGTCCATTTCCACAGCAATACCAAAATCTGCCAAGGTCTTTTGAATAATTTGAGAACGCAGCCGAATATTACCTGATACAGGCTTACCCCGCGCCTCTTTAAGTAATGTAAGGGGCGGTAGGTTCCAACTGGTATCAACTATCGCCTCTGCTCGCCTGCCGCTTGTTGTCTTTAAATCAACATCCATCGGCAAATGAATCTGCGGCCGGTCTCTCTTTTGTTCTCTTTTCATTGCCCGCTCAATTTGTTCTGTGGTCATTAAACTTGGCTCACCATCTAAGTCTCTAATCGCCACATCATCCCCCCGTTTAAATTTCAATTTTGCACCCCAAGTATGAGCCTTGCCTAATTCATCTTTTGTAGTCTCGGCTACGCCTCTCAAAGAAATATTAAACATTAAAAAAATGCTTAAAACAAAAAGCCCTAGTACTAAAACTAAACTGCCTCCAAAACCTAAAAATCTCTGTAGTAAAAAGCTAGCCGCAAAACCTAAATAACCGCCACCCGCGATTCCTTTCATCTCTGAAAAAATTAAATCATGAGCTAAAATCAATTGGAATAAAGCTGTCAAACTTACTAAAAATAAACCTGTGCCAAGATAATTACGTCTACGCAAATGATAATGTTGGGTCCTTAAAACGAAATAAGTCAAAATTAAAATGAAAAAAGGGATTAAGAAATAAGACCAGCCAAAAAGATTTATGAGAAGAAGTTTATAATATTGTCCTAAAATACCTGCACGACCGAAAATACTTAAAACCCCCAAAGCGCCACCAATAAAAAGTAGAATCAAAACTACCGCCCGGGTCATCCGAGGACTAGGACTAATAGGTGTCTCTTTATGGTTCTCTGAAATAACACTTTTTTGCTCTTTTGGTGGCCGGCCCCTTCTTTTATTTTTTACCCCTTTCGGTCTGCCTCTATGCCGGCCATGCAGTGAATGAAACATAAAGTCCGTTTTTAATAAGCAAATGAATTATAGCATTTTTTGTTCTAAAAAACAAAAACAGTCTCTTCTCAACCAAAAGACTGTTTTTTAAAACCATTTTCTAATCCAGAAAAGAAGATTCTAAACTTTCCCTCTAAACCCTGTCCCAGCTGGGATTAGTCGGCCAATGATCACATTCTCTTTTAATCCTTCTAATTTATCCTCTTTATTCATTACTGCAGCTTCTATGAGCACCCGGGCAGTTTCTTGAAACGAAGCAGCAGACAAAAAGCTTTCCGTATTTAAAGAGGCTTTAGTAATCCCTAGAAGAAGATGCTCACCAGTAATCCCTTCTCGGCCTTGTTTTTTCAAAATCTGATTTACATGTTCAAAACGCACCTTCTCTACTATAGAACCAGGAATAAAATCAGAATCACCAGGGCCCTCTACCCTTACTTTAGAAAACATTTGCCGCGTTATAATTTCAATATGTTTATCATTAATATCCTGGCCTTGTGTAGAATAGATATGTTGTACCTCACGGATAATATATTTCTGCACAGCTTCTGCTCCAGAAATCTTGAACAGATTACGTAAATCTAAATAACCCTCGGTAAGTTGAGTACCCCTCAAAACCTCTTGACCTTTTTCCACCCACAAGGGCATTTCCAGAGGCAAGATATGTTCCTCGGCCGCATTTTGTTCTCTTATCACAGATAACTCTTTCCCTTGAACTTTTACAATGCCAGCTGCCCTCGCTTTAACCTTCTGACCTTTAGTGGAGATAGCTAATTCTTGTCCTGCCTCTACATAAGCGCCATCCTCTACGCTTGTTTTTTTACCTTTCAAAGAATAACGATCAGTAATAATATCTTTGGTAAATATCCTAACTATTTTCTGATCACCATGGTTTTCAATATCTACAATCCCATCTACTTCCGCCATAATTGCTGGATTTCTTACCGGACGACACTCAAAAAGCTCTTCTACTCTAGGTAAACCTTGGATGATATCTCCTTCTGCCACACCACCCGTATGGAAGGTGCGCATCGTAAGCTGTGTTCCTGGCTCCCCAATAGACTGAGCTGCAATAATACCCACTGCTTCTCCTAATCTAACAATCTTTTTATGGCCAAGGTCCCAGCCATAACATTTTTGACAGATTCCCTTCACTGTTTTACAAGTGAGAGAAGAACGAATATAAAATTCATCAGGGTCAACCTTAGCAATCTTCTGCGCTTGTTCTTCATCAATTAAATCCCCTTTCTTCACAATCAGCTCACCAGTTTCTAGATCACGAAGATTAATTAAAGAAGTACGCCCTGTTACCCTTTCTGCAATCGTCTCACCCATTTCTTCGGTTTCCTCTCGCGTAATTAAAAGCCCTTTCGTGTCGCCGCAATCCTTGTCCCGAATCACCACATCCTGCGCTACATCTACTAGTCTCCTAGTTAAGTATCCTGCCGTAGCAGTACGCAGAGCCGTATCCGACATCCCTTTCCGCGTACCGTGAGTGGAAATGAAATATTCCAAAACGGAAAAGCCTTCTTTGAAGCTATCTTTTACCGGTAACTCAATAGTTTTACCAGCGGGATTAGCCACAAGACCCTTCATCCCAATCATTTGAGAAGCCTGGCTCCAGCTTCCTCGCGCTCCTGAATCCAACATAGAATACAGGGGCCCATATTTATCAATCGCTTTCTTTGCCTCTTCAGTGATTAAATCCTTGGTCCGCGTCCAAATTTCCAAAACCTTGGTATAACGTTCATCATCAGTTAAAAGCCCTTCTTTAAATTGCTTGTAAATCTGATCTACCTCTGCATCTGCCTTTCGTAATATTTCTGCTTTCTGAGAAGGAATCTGAAGGTCGTTCATTCCCCAAGAAAGTCCTGAACGAGTCAAATACTCAAAACCAATATCTTTAATATCATCAATCAATTTTACTGCTCGCCTCCGACCATATCGCTTCAAACAAAGATCAATTAAATTTTTCAATGCCTTTTTTTCCATCACCTGATTTTGGAATTGTAGGGCAGGAGGTAAAATTTGGTTAAAAATAATTCTTCCTACCGAAGTTTGGATTTTTTCTCCCGACTTTATACGTACAGTAATCAAAGTTTGGATATCTATAATCCCATCCTCATAAGCCATTAATGCCTCTTCTAAAGTAGTGAAGATTTTGCCTTCTCCCCTAGCCCCTTCTCTAATCCTTGTCATATAATAGCAACCCAACACAATATCTTTAGAAGCAGTAGTAATAGGTTCACCCGTAGCTGGCTTAAGGAGATTACGTGAGGAAAGCATAATTTTCTTTGCCTCTTCCCGCGCCATCCGTGTAAGGGGCACGTGCACTGCCATTTGATCACCGTCAAAATCAGCATTAAAAGCACTACATACCATTGGATGAATTTGAATTGCTTTCCCTTCAATTAGAATAGGCTTAAAAGCCTGAATGCTTAAACGGTGCAAAGTGGGAGCACGATTTAAGAGAACATATTGATCATGAACCACCTCTTCCAGAATATCCCAAACTTCAGGCGTACCTGCCTCTAAAAGCTTACCCGCTGAACGGACATTATGGGTATATTCTTTTTGAATAAGTTTAGAAATAACAAAAGGTTTAAAAAGCTCTAGGGCCATTTTCTTTGGAATACCGCATTGATGCAATTTTAATTTTGGCCCTACAACAATCACGCTACGGCCAGAATAATCTACACGCTTTCCTAAGAGATTCTGCCGGAAACGACCTTGTTTGCCTTTTAGCATATCCGCCACTGATCGCAATACTCTTTTCTGTCCTGTGGTGGATGAAGCCACTTTGCCATGTCGAGCTTCATTATCAATCAAGGCATCCACTGCTTCTTGCAGCATTCTTTTCTCATTTCTCCTGATCACTTCTGGGGCGTCTAATTCCTGTAATCTTTTTAGACGATTATTACGGTTGATAATACGTCGGTACAAATCATTTAAATCCGAAGCTGCAAACCGCCCTCCGTCTAATTGAACCATAGGCCGCAGATCAGGCGGAATCACAGGAAGTTCAGTTAAAATCATCCATTCCGGACGAATCCTTGCGCGAATCATACCCTCTACTAAAGAAATTCTTTTCTTGAGCCGTTTTCTTTCAGTAGAAGATGACTTTTTTAATTCTATATTTAACTTCTGCGCCAATTTCACTAAATTAATTTTAGCTAAAATATCTCGAATGGCACCTGCACCAATCCCTGCCTCGAACACTTCACCATACTTTAAAGAAAGATTGCGATATTGTAATTCGGAAATCACCGCCAGCCGCTTAATATTGGAAAGTTCCCGTTGAGCCAAAAGAGCCGCGCCTGAAAATTCTTCCAATGCCCTTTCCCGTTCCTTATGTTTCTCAATAATTTTTTGATCAAATTCTGTCTCAACCTTCTCTCTTTGACCTTTCACCTTTACCCGTGATAATGCCTTGCCCTTCTCTTGTTTCAATAAACTTACAGCTTCTCTGTATTGCCGAATAATTTCTTCTCTCTTTGCCTTAAATTCTTTATCAATCCGTGCTCGTGCTTTTTCTTTAGCTTCTCTATGTACTTTGGTAATGATATAGCTTGCAAAATAAACTACCTTTTCTAAACTTTGTACCCCTAGATTTAGAATCAAACCAACTTTAGAAGGGACACCTCTTAAAAACCAAATGTGGGATACCGGAACAGCAAGAGAAATATGTCCCATTCTTTCCCGACGCACAATGGAACGGGTTACTTCCACACCGCACTTATCGCAAACAATTCCTTTATAACGGATCCTTTTATATTTACCACAATAACACTCCCAATCTTTTGTAGGGCCAAAAATTTTTTCACAAAATAGCCCGTCTTTTTCCGGTTTCCCTGTACGGTAATTAATTGTTTCTGGACGAGTAACTTCTCCATGCGACCAAGCCAAAATTTCTTCTGGAGAAGCGAGCTTTAATTTAATTGCTTTAAAAGGAATAATATTAGACACGTTGTTGTTAATTATATTTAGTATTAAAAATATTTAATGAAGAAAAAAAACAGAAATGCACCCAAAAATATCGTGACTAAAAATTCAAAAAGAAAATAAGGGTTATCCCATCTCAAAAAACGCTCTACCCACGCTTTATTGTTCCTCTGCGCTGTGAATTTATCTAGTTGTTTTTGAGTAAAACTGTGGAAACCAGTTTTGAGACCCAAGCTATAATATCGGTAAGAAAATGGCCAAAACCAACGAATTCCCCAAGGCGAACGGACACTGTCCAGGATTAAATGTGATAAAGAAGCAACCAAAAAAATAACGCCCCAGATTCTACTTTTTAAGAAAAAAAGTAAAACCGCAATTATTAAATAAGGAAAAAAACTATGGGTTAATACTTGGCGGTGTTCATGACTATATTTTGCAGGCCGGACACCGAAACGTATCAAATAATAAATATAATCAATATCTGGCAAAATAGAGATGACCATACTCCCAATCACCATTCCACGCGTCACAGGTGTTTTTAAAATAAAACCACTCAATACGGACCCCAAAATGCCGAAAGCTATATGGGTTGTAGGAAGATACATAAAAAGTTAAAAGCTTAAAGTGTAAAGCTTAAAACTAAAGATTTGAATCTGGAATTTACCTTTTAAATCAGTCGTGGCTTTGGCATTCTGGTCTTTCTTATCCAGCCTTTTCTCTTTCTGCTGCCCCTACTAACTCCACATTTAGACACAAACCCTTTAATTCTTTTACTAATACATTAAAAGATTCAGGTATATTTGGTTGTTGAATCTCTTCACCTTTAATAATGGATTCGTAGGTTTTAGAACGGCCTAAAACATCATCCGATTTAATTGTCAACATTTCTTGAAGACTATGGGCAGCACCATAAGCTTCCAGGGCCCAAACCTCCATCTCGCCAAAACGTTGGCCACCAAATTGGGCTTTCCCACCCAAAGGCTGTTGAGTAACTAGGGAATAAGGTCCGATAGAACGTTGGTGCATTTTATCTTCCACCAAGTGATTTAATTTCATCATATAAATTACTCCCACTGTCACCTTTTCATTAAAAGGCTGGCCCGAACGACCATCATGCAGAGTCACTTTTCCGTCGGAGGGCAAGCCTGCCCTTTCCAACTCACGGTGTACGATCTCTTCGGGTACTCCATCCAAAGCAGGACTTGCTACCCGGTAGCCCAGATGCTGCGCTGCCCATCCCAGGTGGGTTTCCAAAATCTGGCCAATATTCATCCGCGAAGGCACTCCCAGAGGAGACAAAATAATATCCACTGGCGTTCCATCCTCTAAAAATGGCATATCTTCTTGAGGCACAACACGTGAAATTACCCCTTTATTGCCATGACGACCCGCCATTTTATCGCCAACCTGAATCTTTCTTAAATTGGCTACGCTCACTTGAATAGTCTTAATAACCCCTGTTGGCAGTTTATCACCTTGGTCACGAGAGAATATTTTTACATCCACAACTTTACCATGTTCACCATGCTGCAAATATAAAGAAGTATCTTTGACATCTCGTGCCTCTTCTCCAAAAATAGCCCGCAAAAGCTTTTCTTCAGCAGAAAGATCACTTTCCCCTTTTAGAGTAACTTTGCCTACCAAAATATCGCCCGAAGACACTTCGGCACCGATACGTACAATCCCTTCTTCATCCAAATCTTTTAAGCGCTCTTCGCTGACATTAGGAATATCACGCGTTACCATTTCAGGTCCTAATTTTGTATCCCGCACATCAATAGAGAAATCTTCAATATGAATAGAACTATAACGGTCAGTTTGGACAACTCGGTCAGAGATCAAAATAGCATCCTCAAAATTTCCTCCCTCCCAAGCCATAAAGGCAACGAGTAAATTTTGGCCCAAGGCCAGTTCTCCATGATCTGTTGATGCGCCATCCGCTAAAACATCCCCTTTCTTTACCCTCTGACCTTTATCCACTAACGGACGTTGGTTCATACATGTAGAAGCATTAGAGCGGGCAAACTTCAATAGAGGATAGGTCTCAATTTCACCATCCTCGGTTAATAATTTAATCTCATTTGTAGAAACTCCTATAATTTTACCATCGCTATTTGCCACCATCACCTGACCAGAATAAAGCGCAGCCGCGGATTCAGTCCCCGTCCCCACCAAAGGAGCTTCAGGTATGATACAAGATACAGCTTGTCGTTGCATGTTCGTTCCCATCAAAGCTCTACTTGCATCATCATGCTCTAAAAAAGGAATCAAGGAGGTAGTAATACTAATAATTTGACGCGGCGAGACATCTACATAATCTATTTTTTCCGAGGAACGAATTGTAGGTTCACCTCGCACACGACAACGTACATTACGTTCTAGAAAATATCCTTTTGCATCTAAATCCACTGTTGCTGGCACAGCTACTACTTCTTCTTCAGTAAAAGCGTCGAGATAAACAATTTCATTAGTAACGCGAGGTTTGATTGCAATTTCTTTTAGGGGAAGCTTATTAAGCTCCCGTCCTGTCTTTAAAGTAATTTCTTCACCATCCCGCACAATAACCCTTCCCTTTTTATCTTTGAAAGTTCCCCGCGCAATTTCGCCATGAGTCTCTTGAGGTTTATTTTTTACCCCTCGTAATACTTTGCGATAAGGTGTTTCCACAAAACCATATTCATTAAGACGGCCATAACTTGCCAAATGTCCGACAAGACCAATGTTCGGTCCTTCAGGGGTAGCAATAGGACAAATTCGGCCATAATGAGAACGATGAACATCGCGTACATCAAATCCTGCTCTCTTTCGATGCAGCCCCCCCGGTCCCATCGCCGACAATCTTCGCTTATGTTCAAGTTCTGCTAAGGGATTTGTTTGATCCATAAATTGGGACAACTGGGAAGACATAAAAAATTCTCGTACTGCTGCAATCACTGGTCGCGCGTTAATGAGTTGAGAAGGTGTAATTACGGACAAATCCATTGTACTCATCCGATCATGAATGATTCTCTCCATCCGTGCCAAACCAACACGAAAACGATTCTGGATGAGTTCCCCTACGGCCCGGATGCGACGGTTCCCTAAATGGTCAATCTCATCCGGTTCACCCTGCGTATTGTTTAAACGAATAATCTCCCGGATAATGGCTACTAAATCTTCCTTTTGTAAAACCCTTCCTTCTTTATTTACTGGTACATTAAGCCCCAATCTTTTATTTATTTTATAACGGCCCACCCTACCAAAATCGTAACGGTCAAAATTAAAAAACATTGCATAGATTAAAGAACGGGCATTATCAGCAGTAGCAAGATCACCCGGCCGAATCCTTTTATAAACCTCTTTTAAACCCTCTTCTTGATTTGTGGCATGGTCTTTACTAATCGTCATTTGAATATAGGAAAAATCTGGATTTACATCCACTTCCTTAAAAAGACTTTTAATTTGTTCATTAGTTGTGTAGCCAAAAGCGCGTAAAAGGCTTGTTACAGGCACCTTTCTTTTACGATCAATTTTTACTCCGATGACACCTTGGGAGTCAGTTTCAAATTCCAGCCAAGCCCCACGGTTAGGAATTACTTTTGCTCCAAAAAGTTTACGCTCTCCATTATTTTCTGCTGTAAAAAATACACCCGACGAACGAATAAGCTGGGAAACCACTACTCTTTCCACGCCATTAATCACAAAGGTACCTCGTGGTGTCATCAAAGGAAAATCTCCGAGATAAATTTCTTGTTCTTTGATCTCGCCACTTTTTTTATTTACCAATTCCACCTGGCAACGCAAGGGAGCTTCAAAGGTAGTATTACGGGCCTTCGCCGTCAGCTCATCGTATTTAGGTTCATCTAAATAGTAATTCTTTAAATATAATTCAAGTTCTTTACCAGAATAATCTTTGATCGGTGAAATTTCATCAAAAAGCTCCCTCAAACCTTCGCGCACAAACCAATCATAAGATTGAGTTTGAATTTCAATAAGATTAGGCAATTTCACTACCTCATGATTTGTTGTGAAATATTTCCGGCGAAAAAACTGACTCGCCTCATTAAAGGGCTTTTTTAAATTTTGAGTATTCTTATTTTTTATCTTCTTTAGAGAACGCATAAAATTAATATCGCAAATGAAAAAATCTTTGCGGAAGAAGATGGACATCTACACCTATTTTCAAAACGCCCTGTATAGCGCTTCGCAATGTCCCCTTGCTCCGCTGTCTTATAAAAAATAATGAAAAAATAATAGAATAAAACGCAAATAAAACAAAGCTCCTTTTGGATCAACCAAAAACGAGTCTTTAAACCAGAAAGACTAATAGTCTGGAGTCAATATATCATTTTCCATACCCTAAGTGTAGCATAGCGAAAAATGATGTCAAGAGAAACACAGCTCCAAAGCAGCAAAAGATACCTTTCAAGGTAAAATGGTCTTTTATTCATCTTCAATCTTGTGCTCTCTCCACTAGCCGAAGCTTCAGGTTAAAATTAAAAATCTTTAATACATCTATCAACTTTCTGTTTCAACTTGTGACTGTTACAATGTTTGAGTATCCCGTAATATGACTGGAGTGATTGATTAAAGGACTCTCTGGATATTAGTCCCTGATCCAATCTTGTTTTGCTTTCTTGAATTTTTCTAAACATTCTCTTTTTGGTTTTTGTTCGAAGTATTATATAATGAGGCAAGATAACATAACCAAGAAAATCAATCCCCTGTCTGAACTTTCTAATTTCCACTTTTTGCGGATTTAATTTTAAACCCAGTTTTATATCCAAAAAATTATCAATTGGCCCAATTAAATGTTTAAAATACTTTGGATTTGATCCAACAATTACGAAATCATCGGCGTATCTAAAATAACGCTTTATTCTTAATTGCTTTTTAATAAACCAATCAAATTTATCCAAAAATATGTTAGCGAAAATCTGCGAGGTTAAATTACCAACCGGCAGTCCCTTCTTTTCTGGAAATTCTCCTTTAACTCTCTCTCTCTCTGGGGAAAGTTATTCACAGTCGTTGAAAAACTTGATATAACCTGCCACATTAACCATAAGAACTTGGGGTCATTGATCCTATTTTTTATTATCTCAAAAAGTTTTTGGTGAGACACGCTGTGAAAGAACTTTCTGATGTCGCATTTCAAAACATAAACAGGCCGAGTGTAATTCCGGCTCGCCTTCCGCAAAACGTTAGATAGATTCTTAACCGCCGAATGAGTGCCTTTGTTATTTCTGGACGAATAGGAATGGTAAATAAAAGTCGGATTGAATATTTTATATAATTCCTTAAAAACAATATGATGAATCAGCCTGTCTTTAACCTCGGCTTTATGGATTATTCTGTGCTTTGGATCGTAAATATGGAATTTGACATAAGGATCGTGTTCGTAGGTCAAATTAACCAATTCAGAATGAAGTTTGAAAATATTGTTCTCTAAATACCGTTCAAATTCCATCACATCATATTTCTTTGACTTGCCCTTCTTGAAT
>Ga0209609_10000910_pt1 | contig 17429 bp, 12 predicted proteins | sample LakKivw325mmetaG_FD_184136 | JGI IMG/M metagenome (GOLD analysis project Ga0209609, IMG submission 184136) | Anoxic lake water microbial communities from Lake Kivu, Rwanda to study Microbial Dark Matter (Phase II) - Lake Kivu water 325m metaG... | ecosystem: Environmental > Aquatic > Freshwater... | reverse complement strand
GTTTAACGCTGTAACTGCCTTTAAAAGCAAAAAAGGACGCGCACTGACGGAAAAAGGGATGTTGTCCATACGGAATAAATACCTTACCTCATGGAGTAAGACTCATACGGTTAACGTAATTGCCGGCGGATACTGTGCCACTTTCTCGTTTAAAGATTTCATTCAAATATTCGGACTGCCGCCGCCCTCAGGCGAGTATGAGAATTCCTTCTGGGTAACCAAACCTGATGGAAGGAAAGAACTCTGGTACATAAAAAACTCCAAACTGTAGAACAGGCGTGTCTGCAACGACTCTCCATATACCCGTTTTGGTGAATGTTTTGTCTTTTACCCCCTCACCCGGACCCTCTCCCGCAAAAGGGGCGAGGGTCAAAAGCATATTTCGACTCCTTCTTATTGCAAATGTCATGGGAATACATTGCTTCTGGTATGGAAATATTCATCCGCTCCCGTTTCTTCGGTTTTCAGGCATCCTTAATCAGAAATTATTGGGGAACGCGATTATTGTTGACAAATTTACAAATAGGTGTATAATCATACGTATGAAGGCTCAGGGCAGGCTGAAGTTGTGGGTTGACAGGTGGATACAGCAAAACTTCTTCTTTCATCCGATGTTAACGTCCAGGAAGGCACCGTATACGTGGAGGACAGGTCCAAAGATGCCACGGAGATAACTGTCACACCCAAAACGATTCAACCTGCCGTGGCGGTCAATGTCCCTGCAGAAACTCTCAACCTGCCTCCCGGGCTTGCCAAGCAGGTTCCGAGAAAACCAGTGCCGTGGGGATGGAAAAAGAAATAATAAACCGGCAGTCCAGAAATGAATGAAATTAATCAGCATCCTGAAACTTGTTGCGGGAATATTGATTTCCCTCGCCGTTGTCATCCTGTTTTCAAACAGATCCCTTGAGAGAGCCGAACTTTCATTCTACGACTGGAGATTGAAACACTCCTATGTATCGGGTTCCCTTCCCCTCCCGTTTGCAATCATCGGTTCAACGGAAAATTTTGAGTCCATGGTCGGGGAGCCCCTGTCCCGCAAGTTTTATGCAAAGACAATCAATATCCTTGGAAAGGAAGGGGCTTCCGTAATAGGGTTTGATATCTTTTTCCCGAATATGACAGGCAGTGCCGAGGACCGGGATTTCATGACAGCCCTCGCAAAAAACAGGAAGGTTGTCCTGCCTGTTTTTTCACCCACGAAGATCACGAAGAGAGAGGGCATCTACTACCTCGTCCCTTCAATAAGGGGGAGTTCGGAAGCATTCAACAGGGCGGCCTGTTCACTCGGGCACATAAACACCCTGCCGGACGAGGACCAGGTCATAAGAAAGGTGCCCGCTTTCATCAAGTGCGGAGATACCGTCTATCCCCAGATTTCACTTGAGATTGCGCGAATCTACAGGAAACAGATGAAAGGCAGCGGGTTCCTCCCCTATCGCGGGCGCAGCATTTTCGGCTCGCACATGCCCGTAAGGAAGGACGGAAGTATCTACATAAGGTTTCTCCCGCCGGACGAGATGGCAAAATACTTTATCTCCCTTGAAGAAGTCATCCTCGGCAGGTACCGCGAGGGTTTCTTCAAGAACAAGGTCGTGATTATCGGCCAGGCCTCGGTGGGCGGGAAGAACGCTGACCTTGTCCCCACGCCCCTGGGAACACAGTTCGGCGTTCTCCTGCAGGGAGGTATCCTGAATAATTTCCTTTCCGACAGATACATATACAGGGTTGACGGCAGGGCAGTCTCCGTATCGGTCGTATTGCTGGGCGCTTTACTGGGACTTGTGGTCTTCTCGTGCGGAATCATTGCCAACACCCTGCTGCTGGCAGGACTCGCGGTACTGTCTTTCTTCCTCTCCCTTTACGCGATGGGACATGCGGGGCTTTTTGTTGACACGGTCCCATTCTACCTTCTCTTTTTCTTTTTCTATTTCGCCTCGCTTGTATACTCGCTGGTGAATGCCGTAAAGAAACTCTTCCACAAGGAAACAGCGATACGGATTATGCAGGATGTTGAAAAAGAGATCACCACCATTATCAACCCATCGGAACTGCCCGGCATTACCGGGGATTTTGCCTCATACGGCTTTGAAGGAACGGAAATGATAAAGCAACCCCCGGAAATCGCAATGCGGACGCTCTTTGCTTCGCTCGGTGTTGAGGCGGGCGCCTTCATGCTCCTGCATGTTCCGGCAAAACACCAGGTTATAGCGCAACATGGACGGGTGGTATCAAAGATGGACCTTGCAAGGGTAACGCAGAAGGCCCTGACGGAAAACCAGCCATTGATATTCAACAGACTTCCAGGGAAGAATGAATGGGGGGAGAATGTCAAAAGCATCATGATTCTCCCGCTTTTTTCCCAGCCGACGTTCAGGATAGTGGGTCTTTTCATAAATAAATATCCCACGCCCTTTTCAAGGTCGTCTTCGTTTTCAAGGGAAGATATACCGGTTATCCATACACTTTCCATGCAATCCCTTATCGCAATACAGAACGCCCGTCTCAACCTTGCGCTGAAAGAGACCCAGATGGAGAGCATCTTCCGTCTTTCAGTGGCCATTGAATACAGGGACAGGGAAACCGGTATGCACATACACCGGGTAAGCGAATATTCCGGCCTTATAGCCCGGAACATAGGGATACTGAAAAATGAGGTGGACCTCATCAAAAGCGCCATGCCTCTGCATGACATAGGAAAGATAGCGATACCCGACCATATCCTGCTGAAACAGGGGAAACTCACTCCCGAGGAAAGAAAAATCGTTGAACAGCATCCCATAATAGGGGCCAAGATGCTGGCAGGTTCCGACTCGCTGCTGCTGAAGGTATCGGAAACAATCGCCTTATACCACCATGAAAAGTATGACGGTTCGGGATATCCCTTTCACCTCAGGGGAAACAGCATACCGCTTTACGGCAGGATTGCGGCCATCGCGGACATCTTTGACGCCATGTCTTCAAAAAGAATCTACAAGGAGGCCGTGAGCCTGGAGGAGAGTTTCGCATTCTTGCAGAAGGAGACAGGGACAATCTTTGACCCGCGGATGACCGAGGGTTTTGTCAAGCAGGAGTACGAGATAAAAAAGATACGGGAAACGTATAAGGACGTATTGTAAGCATTCACCTGATAGCATTGGAGAACACGGAAGATATTTCCCGGATACATCAACCGAACCCCGTTATACCGGAGAAAGGAGGGGCAATGAAGAAAGTGCGAAAACCGGCGGTGGCAGGATATTTCTACCCGGGCGACAGGACACAGTTGCTGAACCTCCTGAATGAGTTCATTGCAGGAGACGCCGACAAGACATGCTGCACAGCCGCCATGTGCCCTCATGCCGGATATGTCTATTCAGGGGCAACAGCCGGCGCGGTTTTCAGCAGGGCTGCAATTCCCGAAACCGTCATTATTCTGGGGCCCAATCACACGGGGTACGGGGAACCGTACGCCGTTGACGGACATGACTCGTGGCTTACGCCGCTGGGCGAAACGGAGATAGACAGGAAAATGGCGCGTTTGCTCGTGGAGAACAGCCAGTATCTTGAAGAAGACACCGTCGCGCACATGAACGAACATTCCCTTGAAGTCCAGCTTCCTTTCCTGCAATTCCTGAAAAATGACGTCCGGATTGTCCCCGTGGTCCTTTCGGGTTACGTTGACGACCCGGCATGGAGCGAGATAGGGAAAACAATAGCAGGGGTTCTGGCAGGGGAAAAAGCGGGAACAAACGCCCTCATTGTCGCAAGTTCAGATATGACGCATTACGAGGAACACAGGACGGCCGAGGAAAAGGATAATTATGCGATAGAATCCATCCTGGCTCTTGACGAACAGCTCCTGGCCCGCAGAATCTACGAAAAAGATATTTCAATGTGCGGTTACGGTCCCGTCATAACCGCCATGATAGCGGCAAAAAACCTCGGGGCAAAAGAGGCATCTCTGGTCAAATATACCACAAGCGCCGAAGCATCAGGGAATTATTCCCAGGTAGTCGGGTATGCCGGCATACTTATCTATTGAAATAGAACTCAACAACATCCCCGTCAGAAAGTTCAGAATTAGGTCCGAGAAATTTAAGAATCCCCATATTCTTCGCCGCATGCCAGGAACCCGTTTCCACCAAATCTTTCAGATGCAGTGTTGCCGCCTTTATGAAGCCCTTTTCTATGTCCTTGTGAACCCTTCCCGCAGCCTGCTTCGCCGTGTAATGCGCGGGTATGACCCATCCCTGGACAATATCGCCTTTAACAGTGTAAAAGGTAATCAGGGAAAGACTTTTCATGACCGCCCTGTAAAATCCCAGGGCATCAAACTCTTCCCCTGCCCTGCGCTGTATGCAGCAAGCGGAGGAAGGATTGAAAGACCTGGCATTTCCGTTGAGGTATGTCAGCATACTCCTTGTCGTAACAAGTTCCATTCCCTGCAGGAGTTTCTTGTCGTCCGGCCCGAGTTCGCTGAGAGGTTTCTCGTTTTCCAGCAGGGTCAGTCCTTTTTTGAGCACCTCGGACTGGCTCAGGAGAAAGCCGCCCGAGGACTCCGTTGCCTTCTCCAGCAGTTTCTGTACCCTTTCCGTATCATAGAATATCAGTTCCATGAGCAGGGATGATGCCTGTTTCGCCGGGTCGGATCCAGGTGAGAAGTTATCTATAACGCAGACCATGATGTCTTTATCAAGAAGATTCCTGTAGTAATTGGCAGGGAAACCTTCTCCCTCGGGGAAGCCCTTGAAGTCAAACAGTTCAAACTCGGGATATACCGTCTTTCTTGATTTCTGTATTTCTGCAATTCTGGCAATATTGACGTCCTTATATATCCCTATGCCGGTGTTGGGAGTGAAGGGGTCATAAACGTCGTCCTTTTTCCCGGTGAGCTCCCGGAAAAGAGTCGTCTTGCCCGACTGTGCATATCCAAACAATGCAATCCTAAACATGGTATATCCTTGCGCAGATCCCCTGCCGTTCCGAAAACTGTTCAAACAGCGAGGCGATCCATGCAAAAAACCCTCCTTCATCCGCTCCGGGAGGCGGTAATTTTACCGTGAAGCAGAGAGGGGCATCCAGAATTTCCGACATAAACCTTTCTACCTGCCGGAAAATTTCCGGCATTGAACGAAAGTCAGCGCATTCCAGTTCAAGCATTTCCTTGGCGTTCTCAAAATTCTTGAGAATCATGCAAGCCGAAGGATTTCTTGCTATCAGGGCGCCCTGTCTTTCAATCATATCCGAGCAGGCCTGCAGAAATGCCGTTTTTCCGTCTCCGGAAAGTATATTGTTCTGAACGGCATTCCCGTCAGTTGCCAGGGGATTCAGGATAAGCCGGTTCAACACAAGCATCGCTCCGGAGGTTTTCCGGCTAACAGTAAGGTATCCGGTCTTCCCTGTTTTTTCTGAAAGGGAAGAAAAAGCCTCCATTTCCTTTCTGTCCTCTATCCTGAAAACCAGAGGAATCCACCCTTCCCCGATTCTCAGAAAGGACTCTTCAGAAAATCTGGAAAACGGGATTTCCATGCTGAGGGGCACCCTTCCTCCCGCGGATGCCACCGCATATTCCTCAGGGATGTCGCTTCCGGGGAGGCGCAGGATAATCCCGTGCTCTACAAAGGGGGATATTATTCCGCAGGCATGCCCTATCTCTCCGGGTTCGCGAACAGGGACGTTCACGGAATAGTACTTATCCATTCCTTCTATGTTGCACACGGAGATCTCCCCGCGCAGATGCTTATCCACGATGTAGTCCGGCAGGACGGAAGTCATAGCGTATTCCCTCTTCACGTATCTGCCCAGCTGGAGAGAAAGAGCGTCCGGGGACCCGTCAAATTTTTCAAACATTGAATTGACGTCGTAGAAAGGCAGCCCGATTCTTGAATGCTTTTTCCTTTCCTCCTCAAATCCGTATTGCAGCAGTTTTGCGTTGACCATCTCCCTTATCATGGCGGAAGTGAGTCTCTTGACCTTTGAGGCGACGACGTCATCTTCAACCTCGCTCACTATGAGTTCGGCTATATTGCCGGAAAGGCCTGTTTCTCTCACGAGGGCAGAGACGACAGCTGACTTATCCCACGGAACTATGTTGTCGTTGCTCCTTCTCACAGAAAGAGAAGATTTCCCTGAAAGACGCTCCCCTGGCAGATCTCCGCCGGAAAGGTCTTCCAGCCGGAGACCCTCCCTTATCTGCCTGGCCCTGGCACGTTTCTGCCTGTAAAGGATGTATGACTTGGCTGTCCTTGCATGCCCCGTCTTTATCAAGACCCTCTCAACCGCATCCTGTATCTCTTCCACAGAGGGGATATCCCCTCTGTATTTTGTTTCAAGATACATCCTTACGGCCTCGGCAAGGTCATCCGCGAGATACCTGTCCTGGCCGCCCACGCTCTGAGCCGCCTTGAATATGGCGTCCGATATCTTTCCTCTTTCAAAGGGGACAATCCTTCCGTCTCTCTTTCTCACCTTCTCTATGCGCTGTATCATTGCCATCCCTCTCTGCCTTCACATCACATACCTGCTCCCATGTCCTGACCATCATATATTATACTACCTGCCCTGCTTTTTTGAAATCGCAACGGGCAGGGAAAAGCAGGCAGGGAAAGTTATGGTGAATCGAGATCGTGTTGACAAGCGCAAGAGTATCTGTTATTCTAAACTTCAAGATTGATAGCGAAAAGGCCGCATTAAGAAAAGAAAGATGCCATTCTGAATTCGGTTCAGAATCTCTATATACGCCGGGGTAGCTCATTGGTAGAGCGCAGCCCTGAAAAGGCTGGCGTAGGCAGTCCGATTCTGCCCCCCGGCACTACAAAAATAGTGGTAAGGGATAAAATGCGCTATTACGAACAACTCCTCTCAGATTTCCAAACCCTGAACCTCGGGCGCAGAAGGATTGTCATTGCCCTTAATCGCCTGTTCAACAGGGCAAAGTGCCGGGTGATGGAAGAGTTGATTGGACTGCTGGGAGAGATAAATGACAGAGAAAAGGAAATCCAGCCCCTCTCACAGGAAGAGATGCGGGCCAGGACGAACGCTCTCAGGAAAAACATCCAGGGCGGGGCATCCCTGGATGATTTCCTTGTGGAAAGTTTTGCTCTTGTAAGGGAAGCGGCAAGAAGAACCCTGGACATGAGGCATTTCGACGTTCAGATACTCGGAGGTCTTGTCCTTCACAAGGGTAAGATAGCGGAGATGATGACAGGGGAAGGGAAAACGCTTGTGGCAACCCTGCCCCTTTTCCTCAACGCCCTTGAAGGGAAAGGGTGTCATCTTGTTACCGTCAACGATTACCTGGCAAAAAGAGATACGCAGTGGATGGGAGCCATCTATAACTATCTGGGGCTTTCTGTCGGCTGTATCATCTCCCAGAAGGAGGCAAAAGGGCCCTATGCCGCCTCCTCCTTTATCTTTGACCCCAACTACCTGCCTGCGGACTCAAGATTCCTCTATCTGAATCCAGCGCCGAGGAAAGAGTCCTACAACTGCGATATAACCTATGGGATAGGCAGCGAATTCGGGTTTGACTACCTCAGAGACAACATGGCGGTGAGGAAGGACGCCCAGGTGCAGCGGGAGTTAAACTATGCGATAATTGACGAGGTTGACTCAATACTGATAGACGAAGCGCGCACGCCCCTTATCATCTCAGGGCAGGCTGAAGAAAGCACGCGGTTATACTACGATGTTGACAAACTTGTAAGGAAACTGAACAGGGAGGAGGACTTTACGCTTGACGAGGAGGGGCAAACCGTATCCCTCACGGACGCCGGTATACACAAGTGCGAAAGGCTGATGGGCATCCAGAACCTTTATGACGGGGCCAATACCGAACGGGTGCATCATATCAACCAGGCGCTGAGGGCCCATTCTTTTTTCCGCAGGGACAAGGAATACGTCGTCAAGGACGGGCAGGTTGTCATAGTGGACGAGTTCACGGGACGGCTCATGGAGGGAAGAAGATGGAGCGACGGGCTGCACCAGGCAATAGAGGCGAAGGAAGGAGTACGCATTGAAAACGAAAACCAGACCCTCGCAACCATCTCTTTCCAGAATTACTTCAAACTGTACAACAAGATTGCGGGCATGACCGGAACAGCCATGACCGAAGCCGTTGAATTCAAGGAAATCTACGCCACTGACGTGATGGCGTTGCCGACGAATAAGAAACTGCACAGGACAGAGCACGACGATGAAATCTACGGGACGGAACGGGAAAAATTCAACAGGATTATCTCCGAGATAGAGGAGACATATAACGCGGGACGGCCGGTGCTGGCTGGAACTGCGTCAATAGAAAAAGCGGAAAAACTGAGCCGACTGCTTGGCAGGAAAAACATTCCGCACAAGGTATTGCATGGCAAGAACCACGAAGCGGAAGCCGCCATTATCGCCCAGGCAGGTAGGCCGAAAGCGGTAACCATAGCAACGCAGATGGCGGGTAGAGGCGTTGACATAATACTGGGAGGCAACCCCGAAATACTGGCGAGGGAAGAGACCATAAGGGTGATCTGGTCCAGAAGAAAGACGGGCGGGGCAGAAACTCAGGCAAAGAAGGAATTTGCGGAAATTCTTTCAGATATAGAAAAAAAATACAAGCAGGCATTGAGCGACATAGAAGGCAGGTATGGAAAGAGCCTGGAAACCCTGAGAAACATACGCAATGAAAAAGAAAAGATTTTTTCAGGGCTGGGAAGAAAGGCGGCGACACTCTTTGAGGAAGCGATTTTCAAGAAGCAGGGAGGCGATGCATATGAGAGATACCGCCCCCGTCTTCTGAAACTCAGGGAGTTGCACGATATAGCGGTGGAAAATCTTGCCGCAGAAGAAGAACGAGCAGCCGAAGAACGTACAAGCGCGAAACTCAAGGAATCCAAAAGTATTTTTTCTGCTACCGACCCTCTCAAGGATGCCAAAGAGGCGGCCAGCAGGACATACAGGGAATACGTCTCCTTCAGAAATTCCCTGAAAGACAGGTTTGCCGTGGTCATGGACGAAGACCTGGAAGAAGCACGTCATAAACTGACCGAACTGCTGAACAGCCCTGAGGTATCCGCCCCTGAAGGGAAGAGGAATATTGCCAGACTGCTGGAATTCTATAGAGACTCCATAGAAAAATACCTTTCCATCATCGGGGCGACCTTTGGCGAACATTTCCCGGAAAGCGAGGGAGGCTTTCAGAGGGAAAGAAAGAAAATAGTCCCGTATCTTGATTACATTGCTGAAACCTCCATGAAGATTTCAGCCGGAAACGAGGATTTTTCATCTCTTCTGGAGGAATTCAAGACGAGGGAAAGCCGCCTCTACTCAAACTATCTTGACGCAAGGAAGTCCATTGAAAGGATAATAACGGAGCGCCTGCTGGAAGAAGATTACCCGGCAGCGGAAAAAGAATACAGAGATGCCCTGGTAGCAGAAGAAAAAGAATACGCAAGATATGACGGCGAGCAGAAACAGGCGAGGGAGGAATACGAAAAAGACAGGAGCCATTACGAAGAGGAATGGCAGAGGGCAAGAGAGGAACTTGAAAAAACGCCCGAAGAATTCAAGGAGGTATACGAGCAGCTGCTTGCAGAATACAAAAAACCCTGGCTGGAAGACCACGAGAAGGTTGTATCGGCAGGAGGATTGCACATCATAGGAAGCGAAAGATACGAGGCCAGAAGAATAGATAACCAGCTGAAAGGCAGGGCTGGCAGACAGGGAGACCCCGGCTCCTCAAGATTTTACCTTGCCCTGGAGGACGACCTCCTGAGGATCTTCGGCTCAGAAAGGATGGCGGGAGTGATGGGGCATCTTCCCGAGGGAGAGACCATAAAACACCCCCTCATAACAAAGATGATTAACAACGCCCAGAAGAAGGTGGAGGCGCGCAACTTTGAAATCCGCAAGCAACTGCTGGAGTTTGACAATGTTATGAACGAACAGCGCAAGATCATTTATTCCATAAGGCAGGACATCCTTGAAGGAAGGAATCTTGACGCCTATGTTGAGGAATTCATTGAGGAATCTGTTGGAGAAGGTATAGAAGAATGCATGAATCTGCAGTTAAAACCGTTCATGTGGAACCTTGAAAACTTCAAACTCTTCATAATGAATACCTTTGGCATACAACAGGAACTGCCGTCCCCGGACAAGATACAGAACCCGGCTTACTGGAGAGACGAGGTCAGGACAGGCCTTCTGCAAAAAGCCGGGACTCTATACGAGGAAAAGAAGAAAGAGGCAGGCCCCTACCTTCCCGAAATACAGAGAATCATCATGCTTCAGGTTATTGACAACCGGTGGAAAGCCCATCTGAGGGTTATTGACGAACTGAGGGAAGGCATCAGTCTAAGGGCATACGCGCAGAGAGATCCCCTGCTTGCCTACAAGCATGAAGGGTATCAGGCTTTTCAGGAAATGCTTTCTATGGTAAAAAGAGAGATACTCACGCATCTTTTCAGAGTAAAGATTGCAGGGACCCCTGTGCCGGTCAAGAAAGAAGAGGTTCAAGTACCTGCCCAGGTAACATACAGTCACAAAACCCTGGAACAATTTGATGCAGCAGGCCATGAAGAACAACCGGTACGGCAATCGGTTATGCCTCCTGGAGATACTGTTTCGGGAGAAAAAGTCAGAGTTCAGCCGTACGTGGCAGGTATAAAGGTTGGCAGAAATGAACCCTGCCCGTGCGGAAGCGGCAAGAAGTACAAAAAATGCTGTGGAAAAAATGTGTAAAAGTGGTGAATAACCCATGGAAAAAGAGATAAACAATACGGAAAACGAGTGGAAAGAGACACTGGCAAGGGTTGAGAAAAGGTTATGCAATGCAAGGGCCTATGATGTCTGGATAAAACCCGTCAGGTTCAAAGAAAGAGCAGGGAATACCGTTAAGATTGAAATTCCTGGCATGACGTTTGAGAAAGGATTCCTTCCTTTCGTCGCAGTGATAAAAGAAGAATTTGAGAAGATATACGGATGGCAACCTGAGATTGAACTTTCTTACAGCGGAGAGGTTGAGAAACCTGCCGCTGTATATAACGAATCTCCGCTTAATCCCGTATACACCTTTGACAATTTTGTCGTGGGAGCAAGCAACCAGCTGGCTCATGCCGCAGCCCAGGCAGTCGCTCAGTCTCCGGGTATTGCATATAATCCGCTCTTTCTGTACGGGGGCTTCGGCCTGGGAAAAACCCACCTGATGCAGGCAACAGTGCAATATGTGCAGGAGAGGGAGGAAACGAAGATTACCTATATCCCTGCCGAGGTTTACCTTAACGATTTCATACAGAGCATCAAGAACAGGACAACCAACCTGTTCAGGCAGAAATTCAGAAAACTGGACTTCCTTCTTATTGACGACATACATTTCATCGCAGGCAAGGAAGGAACCCAGGAAGAGTTTTTCCATACCTTCAACTTTTTGTATGACCAGCGCAAGCAGATCATACTCTCCAGTGACAGACCTCCTGCCGAAATCTCTTTTCTTGAAAAACGGCTCATATCAAGGTTTGAGTGGGGACTTGTGGCCGAGATTCTGCCTCCGGATTTTGAAACAAGGGTTGCAATACTGAGAAAAAAATGTGAAATGAAGAATATTACTGTTAATGATGATATAATATTTTATATTGCGGAGAATGTGAAAGAAAATATAAGAATCCTGGAAGGGGTTCTAAACAGGATTTTTGCTTTCACAAGTCTTCTTAACAGGGACATAGACAGGAAGGTCATTGATGAGATAATGGATGGGGAATATTATAAGAAAAAGGTTATCATCAACCTTGAAACAATCATAACATATGTTTGTGAATACTTTAAGATTAAGGAGGATGACCTGCTGAGCAAAACAAGGATGAAGAATATCCTGATGCCGAGACAGATTGCCATGTTCCTGAGCAAGGAGCTGACCAATAGTTCCCTGCATTCAATTGCCGTCAAATTTGGCGGCAAGGACCACACAACCGTATTATACGCATACAAAAAGATAAGGAATATGTATAACTCTGATGAGTATGTTAAAAACATAATAGATGAGATAAGGAAGAATCTGGAGAGATAGATACACACAAATTACACACTGTATAAATTATTCAAGAATAAAGTCTTACGTGTTTTTTAAAGAAAAAAAGTTACTATTACTACAACGGAGGATAATAAAATGGAAATAGTAGTGAAAAGTGGAGTGTTGAAGAAAGTATGTGGAAAAATTGAAGGGATATTGCCGCTGAAACCGGCTATTATGATAACATCAGGAATATTATTTGAAGTAAAAGAGACCGGTGTGTTTCTGACAGCGACAGATCTTGAAAACACTATGCGGGTAAGCATAGAATGCGATAAAAATAAAAAAGGGAACATGGTTATAACGGGTAGAAAATTTATATCCCTTATAAAACAACTTCCTGATGAGGATGTGAAGATAACAAAAAAAGATAACTCTGCTGAGGTAATATGTAAAAATTCAAAATATACATTCCCCTGCATGGATTACGAAGAGTTCCCTAAGCTTCCCAAGTTTACCGGAGATGTTTCTGTCAAAATAAAAGGGGATGTATTGAGAGACGCGATAGATAAGGTAAGGTTCTGTATTGACCCTGAAGAACCCAGGCCCCATTTCAGGGGAGGGTTATTTGACATCAAGGAAGATAGTCTGAATTTCATAGGGACGGATACAAAAAGACTTTCACTTTTCAGAATAGCCGGCGAGGCGAAATACAGCACCCCCTATAAATGTCTGATGCCTTTTAAGTTAATGGGTATAATATCCATGCTTACAGACAGTGATGAAAGTATTGAAATTGCCATAGGAAGAAACCAGATAGTTTTCAATTTCAAAGAAACATATCTTGTCTCGCAACTGCTTGCGGGAAGCGAGGATTTTCCTGATTATGCAAAGGTTATACCCGCAGAAAAACAATTGAAATACGCATATATCAGCAGGGATGCATTCCTGACCACCTTGAAAAGAATCTCGCTTTTCACGAGCGAAAGATACAATAAGGTGAAAATAAGTATCGGAAAAGACGTGCTTATTCTTTCTGTCGCAAGTCCTGACGTGGGAGAGGCGCATGAAAAAATAGATATTGAATATTCCGAAGAAAAAGAGCAGGATCTTGCCTTCCCGCCAAATTACCTGATAGATTTTCTGCATAAGGTGGATGACGATAAAGTGGTTCTGGGTTTCAGCAGCGAAAAAAGCCCGATTATTATGAGGGGAGTCAAGAACTCCGAACATATATATGTGGCAATGCCTTTGAAGCTGGACTGATGAAACGCGGCTATCCCGCAAGAAGCACGGGATGACAAAAAGGGTCAAATGGAGAAGATAGGCAATATCATAGGCAGGGTACTCAACGAGGCGGAGAAGAAGGGAACCGGGAAAAAGGAGGTTTTCAACGATATAAGAGATAACAGGGATATTGATTCTCTCTGGTTCAAGATAGTTGACGAAAAATTAAAGGCCCACAGTTACGTTGAAAAAGTCCGGCATAACGTCCTTTTCGTGAGGGTGGATGGCAGCTGCTATCTTGCAGAGGGGCAGATGAAAAAGCGCGAGATTCTGTCCAGATTGAGGACTGCCGGATATTATGTCAGGAACATAGAATACAGGATATAGAAAGGAGGAAAGATTATGTTTGAAGGATCCACGGTAGCCATAGTAACGCCTATAAAAAACAACAAGGTGGATAAGGACGCTTTTAGAAAACTTGTGGAGTTTCAGTTAAAAAACAAGACATCCGCAATTCTTGCCTGCGGCTGTACGGGAGAGCCTGCAACAATGTCCATGGAAGAACACAAGGATCTTATAAAACACACGGTGGACATTGTGGCCGGGAGACGTCCTGTCATCGCGGGGACAGGGTCAAACAATACCCGGGAGGCCATTGAACTGACGCAGGAAGCTGAAAAGGCGGGAGCGGATGCAGCCCTGCTTATAACCCCTTATTACAACAAGCCGATGCCTGCCGGTCTTTACCAGCACTATAAGAAGGTTGCCGAGAACGTCTCCATCCCGATTATCCTGTATAACGTGCCTTCCCGGACAGGGATATCAATCCTACCTGAAACGGTATGTGAACTTTCGCATATCAGGAATATCATAGGGATAAAAGAGGCAAGCGGAAGCATTGACCAGGTAAGCAGGATAATATCCCTCTGCGACAGGAATTTCACTGTTTTTTCAGGCGATGACTCACTTACCCTGCCCATAATGGCAGTGGGCGGAAAAGGCGTTATTTCGGTTGCGGCCAACGTCGTCCCCTTGCAGGTGGCAGAGATGACTGAATCGGCTCTTTCGGGCAACTGGGAGAAGGCGCGTAAAATTCACCTGGAGTTACTGCCGATATTCAAGGTTCTTTTCATTGAAACAAATCCGATACCCGTGAAAGCTGCTCTATCGCTGATGAATCTGATAGAAGCAGAATGGAGGCTTCCTCTTACGCCTCCCTCTCCTTCCAGCATGGAAAAGATAAGAGAGGTCCTGACGAAAAGCAGGGTGATCCAATGATATTCAAAAAGAAAAAGTATGTCAGCATCGAACCCAGGGAAAGACCCGAGATAAAAAAGGATCTCTGGATTAAGTGCGAAAAATGCGGCAAATTGATATACAAGAAGAAGTGGGAGGAGAATTTCAAGATATGCATGTACTGCGACCATTACGGCAGGATGACCGCCCATGAGAGGATTGCCTCCCTGGCAGACCCCGGCTCGTTTTCGGAGCTGTGGGGAGAGATGGTTTCGTGCGATCCCCTTAATTTCACGGGGGTCAAGTCCTACATTGACAAATTGAAGGAAGAAAGACAGAGGACAGGACTGAAGGAGGGGATTATTGCCGGAACGTGCAAAATAAAAGGAATACCGTGCGTGCTCTCGGTAATAGATGCCGGTTTCATCATGGGCAGCATGGGTTCGGTCGTTGGGGAGAAATTTACGAGAGCGGCTGAGTATGCCATTGAAAAGAAGCTTCCCGTGGTATCGGTTTCTGGCGGAGGCGGCGGTGCAAGGATGTACGAGGGGGTGATATCCCTGATGCAGATGGCAAAAACATCAGCCTCCGTGGGGAAACTCAAGAAAGCGGGGCTGTTGTATATATCGGTGCTTACCGACCCTACCATGGGGGGTATAGCGGCAAGTTTTGCCTCTCTCGGAGATATTATTATTGCCGAACCGAGGGCATTGATAGGATTCGCCGGTCCAAGGGTCATAGAACAGACAATAAGGCAGAAACTGCCTGCCGGTTTCCAGCGGACAGAATTCCTTTTTGAGCGCGGAATGATAGACATCATTTCCAAACGCGCGGAACTCAAGGAAATCATAGGCAAGATCCTTCTTATTGTCCACTCATGAAAAAACGTCTTCCAGAACTGGATTTCTTGTTTTCGCTCACGGATTTCGGAATAAAGCTGGGGTTGGACAAGACCCGCAGCCTTCTTGAAAGGTTCGGCAATCCCCACCTTCTGTACCCATCGGTATTGGTAGCAGGAACCAACGGGAAGGGGTCTGTTGGCAGAACCCTGGCCGGCATACTTTTCGCATCAGGTTACAAGGTCGGGCTTTACACCAGTCCGCATCTGATATATATAGGCGAACGCATCGTCTTCAACGGAAAAGCGATATCCGAAAAGGCGCTTGCCAGCAAGATAAGGGATTTGCAGAAAATGCTGGGTTCCCAGCCATACCATATGTACCCTACTTTTTTTGAGGCGCTTACGGCGATCGCTTTTTCGTTTTTTGCGGACGCCGGAGTCGAAATTCTCGTATGCGAGGTGGGGATGGGAGGCAGGTTTGATGCCACGAATGTTCTGCCGTCCTCCCTTGAGATAATAACAAGTATAGGGCTTGAACATACTCAGTTTCTCGGGAAGACGTACGCGGAGATTGCAAGTGAAAAAGCAGGGATCATAAAACCCGGCAGCACCGTAATTTCCGCTTCTCAGCACAGCGATGCGATGAGGGTTATCAGGAACAAGACAAGGGACAAGAAGGCAAAACTTTACATCTACAAAAGGGATTTTGATGCTCGCGGGAAAACACTTTCTGTTGATGGCCAGGAGTTTGACTTCTTCTGGAACAGTAAGATGTACTGTTCCTTGAAAACCCCGCTGCTCGGGAATCACCAGATAGAGAACATGGCTCTCGCTGTCAGTGCGGCCATTTCCCTTGGAAAGAAAGGGTTTGATGTGACACGGGAAGGCCTGTATGGCGGTATGGAGAGCGTCTTCTGGCCATGCAGGTTTCAAATCCTGAAAAAGGATCCTTTCATTGTCATTGACGGAGCCCATAACCCGGATGGAATCAAGACTCTGTCAGCAACCCTGCGGGAGGTTTTTCCCTGCAGGAAATTCTGTTTTCTCGTGGGCATTTTGAAAGACAAGGACTGGCGTAAGATGCTGAACCTGCTGTTGACAGGGAATAACGTGGACGAAATAGTGTTCACAAAGCCGGACAACGAAAGGGCTCTGGATCCCGCACTGCTGGCAGATCATGCAAGGGCGAAGAAAAGGGGATATGCAAGGATTATCCCGTCCCCGCGAAAAGCCATGGAATATCTGAAAAGAAACGGGAAGGATTGGTGCATATGCGGCTCCCTGTATCTCTGCGGTGATATTCTGGGTATATTGAAAGGAAAGGAGCATACAGCATGACGCGGAAAGAAAGACTGGAGGCTACTTTTAAGGGAAAGCCGGTGGACAGACCGGCGGTGTCATTTTATGAGATAGGCGGCTGGGAAATGGAACAGGACGGCGATGAATTTAACGTATGGAACGACCCTTCCTGGCGGCCGCTGGTCAGGATGGCTCACCTGGAGACCGATATCATACGCATGATATCCCCGGCATGGGCCGGTGGAAGCGATAACGGGATGGACATTTTGACAAGAAACGAAACGTGGCGTGAGGGCAGGTCTCTTTTCACCAGGACAGCCATAGAAGCGCCCGGCAGAACCCTTACGTCGCTTCAACGCAGGGATGCTGACGTTCAGACCACGTGGATTATTGAACACCTGCTCAAAAATACGGATGATGTTAAGGCCTACCTCCGCCTGCCGGAACCTGTGGCAGGGCAGCTGGATACCGGGCCAATGCTTTCTGAGGAAACATCGCTGGGTGACAGCGGCATTATCAGCGTGGAGATGTCCGACCCTATCTGCTGTGCGGCCGGCCTCTTTTCCATGGAGGAATATACCGTTACGGCCTTAACCGAGCCGGTTCTTTTCCGAAGTCTGCTTGAAAGGTTTGCGAGGATACTTTTTCCTCAATGCAAACAGGTGGCAGAGAAATTTCCCGGACGGCTGTGGCGCATATGCGGCTCCGAATACGCGAGCGAACCATACCTTCCGCCTCGCCTCTACGATGAATATGTTGTGAGATATACGGGATGGATGGTTAAGACGATACAAGAATACGGGGGATATGCACGGATTCATTCTCATGGACGGCTGCGCGGCATAATTGACTTGATTG
>Ga0209609_10000908_pt1 | contig 17455 bp, 6 predicted proteins | sample LakKivw325mmetaG_FD_184136 | JGI IMG/M metagenome (GOLD analysis project Ga0209609, IMG submission 184136) | Anoxic lake water microbial communities from Lake Kivu, Rwanda to study Microbial Dark Matter (Phase II) - Lake Kivu water 325m metaG... | ecosystem: Environmental > Aquatic > Freshwater... | reverse complement strand
GATGTCCGACGCGGTCACGGTCGTGCTCGTGTTCTCAACGGTGACCTGGATTGTCCCTTCGCTTCCGCAGACCTCGAAGCCGGGCGACAGGACCGCGGCGGTGGCGTCCACCGGCGGAACCCGCGTTCCCTCAATCGTCGCCGTGGTCGGCGAACTCGTGATGCACTCTGCATCCGCCGTCGACGACGCGCCGTCGACCAACCCGCATCCCCAGTAGGCATCGACGAAAAGGCCAAGCGCCTCGCAGCTCGCGCCCCCTCCGGGCGCCGCCGCCGTCAGAGAGAGCGTCGCGGTCGCGCCGACCGGCAACGCCGCAAGCTCCCACGCGACGGACGAACCGGCCTGGGATCCACCGTCGGCCGGGCCGTACGTCGGATCGCCCGAGGAGTCGACGAAGACGAAGCCGTCATCGAGGAGCGCTCCGACGCGGACGACCGGAACGACGATCGTCCCCGCATTCGTGACGTCAATCTCCCAGGTCGCCTCCCCGTCGCAAGCGATGGCATCCCCCGCCGGCGGGTTCACCTGACGGACGGCAACCGCAACGTCCGGGACCCGGGCCGATACGGAGAACGCGCCAACGCCCGACGCAAACTCGTTGCCGCACGGGTTCTTGTATCCGACCTGGAAGCCGAGGACGCCTCCGTCGAATGCGCAGTCCGTGGCGACGACGAAACGGATCTGCACTTGCTCTCGGGCCGCGACGACCGCGAGGGCAGGGATCTCACTCGCCGTCCACGTCAGCGTCGGGCCGGGGGTCCCCGACGGGTCGGACGCCGAGATCCACGATCCGTTCCCGACGCGGTGCTCGGCGCCGCCCGCGTACAGAACCCCGTCGGGAAGCGTGACTTCTGCCGCGATGTCGTAGGTTGCCGTGACGCCGGCGTTCTTCGCCGTCACCGTGACCGTCTCGGACGAGCACACGTCGATCGGAGTCGGCAGGTACGACGTGGCGACCATCGTGCTCGTCGGCACGACGACGAACGAGCTGTCGGTCTTCGGCGCCTGGCACTCTTGTCCCAGGCATCCCCACCCGACGGCGACGTCGTTCGTCATCCCCGTGCAGGCGACGAGACGCGCCGTCAACTCGATCGCCCGCTCCTCGCCGGGTTGGAGTTCGTCGATAACCCACGTGACGCCGTTGGCCGGCGCGCCCAGATGGTCCTCGTTCGGGCGCTCCGTCGCCCCCGTCCCGTCGCTGATCGACGACGAAACGTAGACGAGCCCCGCGCCGAGCGTGTCCTCAACCCACGTGTTCGCCGCAACCCCGTTGCCGACGTTCACGAAGCAGAGTCTCCACGTAACCTCCTGCTGGGTTGCGAAGATGACCTCGGGCATCTTCTGCACGCAGACGTCGCCGGCCACCGAGAGCGAGGCCGCGCCGCCGGTCGACGCCGAGCAGACGTCGCCGTAGACGTCGTCGTTCGAACAGAGATCGTCGTAGAACGCTTCCGCCGCGAGCGCGACGAGTGGCCCTCCGCACGGCACGGTCACGGGAAGCGTGATCGTCGCTGTGTCGCCCAAGGCGAACGCGTCGGCAAAGCGCCACTCCATGGAGCTCGCCGTCTCGATCGGCGCCGTGCATGCGGTTCCGTCTCCCGGTGCGACGCCGCCGCACGCAGCGAGCGAGGCGTCAGCGGCGTACGGGGCAAGGCCGGAAAGAACAAGCCTTGCGTCGTACGGAACCGCGTTCGCCGAGGTGCGAGACAGCGTAAGCGTCACGGCGTACGTCGCGCACTCGTCCTGGATGCTCGGAATCCCCGAGACCGAGACGCTCATCGCGGGAGGCTCGATTGACACGGGAGTTGCGTCGTACAAGGTTCCGCAGACCCCGCCTGGCGCGTCCACGCCGAGCTGGTGGCTCGTCCACACGTAGAAGGTCGATGCACCCGCGCACGCGGGCGCGGAAGCTTCGGTTGCCTCAAGCTGGTACGTGTAAACGACCGTGTGCCCGCGAACGGAGTCGGTCCGGTCGATCCTGACCCCAAGCGGTCCGTCGGGCGTGGCGTCGTCGACGGTCGCTGAGGCGGGGCCGGCGTCGACGGTGACTGCCAGGCTGCCCGGAACGTACGCAAGCCCGTTGCTCGGGAGGGTCGCGTACTGGTACTCGTCGAACGAGACGGGGTCGAGGCCCGCGTCGTCGGCGAAGACCTGCGTGTCGGTGAAGGTCGCCGGATCCCCGCACCGCACGAGGGCCTCGGGAGTCACCGTCATCTGCGAAGAGAAGAGGAAACGACACTCGATGGCGATCGGCGCCGCCGCGGACGCCGTCCTCGTGCACCCGCAGCAGTCGACGACGTTCGCCGATACCCTGTTCGACGTCTCGGTGTAGCAGGCGCTGCAGTCGTTCGGAACGCGGATCGTGACGGAGGTCGAGAAGGTCGGATCGACCGTCGGGTCGAAGGTCCACGCGATGTCGCCCGAGGGCAGGACGGTGCCGCCGCCGGCGTCTACCACGACGAAGCCCTCCGGCACGTCATCGACGACGAAGACCTGCCCGGTCGCCCCGGTTCCACAGGACGTCGGACCCGAGTAGGTCACCGCGATCTGGTACGCCAGTTCGTCTCCCAAGTGGCCCAGGCTGGGTCCCGACTTCGTCGCGGAGAGCGACGGTCCGCCCGAGCCTCCGACGGAGCCGATCTGTGGGCGCGCCCGGTGCTCGATGCCGCAGTCGTTCTCATACGTCAGCGTGTAGATCGGCGACCCGCTGGGTCCCCCCGTGCACCAATCGCCGGCGAACGCCACATGGAACTGAAGGTTGTACGTCGAGGATCCCGGGATCAAGGGGATGGTGAAGCAGCCGTCGGCGTACGTCGCCGTCCCCTCAACGCTTCTGACGGTCAGCCCCCCGAGTGCGGCGCACAGGCGGACGTTGCGAGCGGGGCCAAGGCCCTCGTTGACAATCGGGATCGTGACCGTTTCGTCCTGCGTGCAGTAGGGGATCGTGATCGCAGGGGCAGAGAACGCTAGATCGGGCAGCTCGACCACAAGGGCGATCGACGCCGTCGCTGTGTTGCAGCCGCAGGAACCGATCGAGGTGTCCTCGCAGACTTCGCCGGAGTCGCATCCCCAACGGGCGTCGGCGGCGTCGGAAAGGTCCTCGCACGCGACGACGCGCGCCGTGATGGAGAGCGGCACAGACTCGCCGGCCGCGATCTCCTCGAGCGCCGGCGTGGTCGCGGCGCTCCAGACGATCGCGCCGCCGGACAGCCCTCCGCCGTCGGACGCCGACAGGAACTCTAGCCCTGCGCCAAGAACGTCCGTGACCACGACGTTGGTCACGGATCCGAGCCCGGTGTTCTCCGCCGTGACCGTCCACGTCACCTCGTCCCCCACCGTCGCCTCGACGACTGAAGGGGTTTTGCAGATCACGATGGCCCCGGGGAGGATCTCGATCGACGTCGAGTGGGTGTTCCGAAGCGGTACGCCGGGGGCTGCGCAGTTCTCGAAGTCCACGGTCACGACGTCGTTGCCCGAGACGGCGGAACAACCCGTCGCGAGATCGAACGAAACCCTGATCTCGCCTCCGGGAGGCAGCGTGTACGCCGATCCCCGGATGGAATCCACGTCCCAGGCTCCATCCGTGGGATCTACAGCGTAGGTCTCGCCGGCTTCGACGAGCGTCAGCGCAGAACTTCCTGCGACAACGGAGAATCCCGCGTTGGGAACGGCGTTTGTGATAACGATTCCGCAGGCGCTCTCGGTCGCGCTCGCGTTCGTCACGGTGATCGTGAACGTCGCCTGGGCGCACCGACCCATTTGACTGGGGCCGACGATGCCCTGGGCGGCGCCGGCGAGCTGAATCAGGAGGAGCGAGAGAGAGACCCAGAGTCCGAGGGCTATCCGATCACGCACGTGCCGCTCCTTTCGCAACCGGGCCTACGGGGTGCCGGCTCCAAGCTCGGCGTCCACTTCGAGAAACCCTTCCGCCGGAGCCGTAGCCGTCGGCCATGCTACGGCGTACGCCTCCGTTCTCCCGCCCCGCGCCAGAACGACGACGATCTCCGCGGACTTCACGTCGGCCTCGTCTTGTCCCTCCGCCGGGGCCTCGCTCGCCACAAGCCGATGCTCGCCGAAGGGAACTCGTAGGAAGAAGAACCTTCCTTTGGCGTCGGTCACCGCCCGCGTCGAGGCATCTCCGTCCAGCGTCACGCGAAGCCCGGCGACGAGGGGCTCCCCAGGATCGAACGATCTGTCGCCGTCCGCGTCGACGTAGACAAAGCCTTTCAGCTTTGTGGTCGTCCGCAGCGCGGCAAACGAGACGACAACCTGGTCCCCAGCGCCGAGAAGAAGGGACGTCTCCGTCGCCGCGAACGCGTAGCCCCGGCTCGAGAGCAGGTCCAGCGAGGACGGCGCCAGAGCCGCGGTCCACGTTCCTTCGTCAAGCTCGAACACGACCGCGCCGTTGCTCCCCGTGGCCATCGTTCGGCCGCCGATCGAGACGCCGATCCCGGCAAGCCCAGGCTCTCCGCCCGAAGCGACCCCGTCGCCGTCCGAGTCCTCGTAGACCAGCACGCGAACGAACTGGACAGGACGGATCTCGACCGCCGCCGTCGCTTCCGAGACGTCACCGGTCAGCACGTTCCGGTACGAGTCGCGGACCTCGACCGTCACTCGCCCCGAGTACGGTTCGGACCACACATGGTTGATCAACGGAGAGGCAAGCCAATCCGTGTCGTAGGTCCAGTCGCCGTCGAAGTCCCAGCGATACTCGAGCGTGTCTCCGACGTCAGGGTCGGTCGAGAAGCTCGCATCAAGCCACACAGGAGTGCCAACCCGGCCCTCGTAGAAGACGCCGGCGTCGGCGAAGGGGGGCGTATTCGCGTACTGCACGTCGATCGTCACAACGACGGGATCGGACAACTGGACACCATCGAACGCGCGGTACCCGAACGAATCGACTCCGAAGAAGCCGGACCGTGGGAAGTACGTGAACCCGCCGTCGGATCGGAGAGTCACAGTGCCCGCGGCGGGCGACTGCGCGAGAGCGGCTGTGAGGAGTCCTCCTTCCGGGTCGGCGTCGTTCCCCAGCACTCCCGGAGCGGCCACGGACAATCCCCCCGCCGTCGTCAACCCGTACGAGTCGCCGACCGCCGTCGGTGGGTCGTTCACCGCAGTCACCGTCACAGCGACGGTTGCCGTCCCGGAGACATCGCACCCGTCGGAGGCGCGATAGGTGAACACATCGACTCCGCTGTAGCCCGCCGCCGGCTCGTATGTCACGCTCCCATCCGGCGATAGGTCGAGCGTGCCGTGGTCCGGACCATCAACGAGGATAGCCTCGAGCGCGTCGCCGTCGAGATCGACGTCGTTCGCGAGAACGCCGGGCGCCGTCAGGCTCATCGTGCCATCTTCGTCGACAGAGAGTGCGTCATCGATCCCCGTGGGCGGAGTGTTTTGGATCGTCACCGTCACGACGGCCGAGCTCACGCGTCCTCCGGGCGCGGTCACCTCGTACTCGAAGCTGTCCGTTCCGCACGCGCCCGGCCCCGGCACGTAGGCCACGCTCTTTCTGTCCGAAGCCACCTCGGCCGTCCCGTCAAGGGGCGGCGCGAGGACGCGACTTACGGTGAGATCGGACGAGCCGCCGCTCACCACGAACGCGGTCTCGAACGTCGTTCGCGTGTAGGGAGGGAGTCCGCCGTAGGAGGGATGATCGTCCTCGCAGGTGCAGCCCTCGCTTGCGAGCGGGGACTCGGTCGGGCAAGGGATCTGGTCCGTCTCCGACGCATCGGCCTCGACGTAGAGGTCGTTCTCCAACGCGAATACAGCAACCTCTTCTCCGCGCCGCGTCGTCGCCGCGTCCGCGATCGCGGTCAGCCCGCCCCCGCCAAACTCGATCCCGTACGTCCCAATATGCTCTTCGCAGAGCGACCCGGCGTCGGCGTCCCGAGCGTGCTCGATCGTCAGCTGGTGGACGCCGGCTTCGAGGATTCCGAGATCCCACGTCGTCCCGGTCGCTCCGAACGCCGTGGAGCCGAGCAGTCGGCCGTCGACGTAGACGTTCGCCTGGTCGTCGGTCGAGTTCGTGCCGTTGTCCCAAACGCGCACCGTGATCTGAGCGTTCGCACCCAGCCCAACCGCGACGAGCAGCGAAGCCAGAACACAGAGGCGCAGCACTCGACGTCTCCTTTCGTTCTTCCGCGGGAACATTGTACTCATGGGACCGAGGGCGCTGTGTGATCTACGTCACACCTGCCGGCGGGGACCCCGGCTACTCGATCAGTCCCCAGCCGGAGTCGGTATCGCACCCCGGATCGCCGACGTCGAGCGCGGCCCGCCGCAGGATGTCCACCAACTCAGCGACGGTCAGCCCAGGGTGTTGCGCCAGATGCAGAGCGGCGATCCCGGCAACGCGAGGAGCCGCAAAGGATGTGCCCGAGAGGGACGCCAGCGGACCTCCGGGAAGGAGCGTCAGGACGTCCACTCCCAGGCTGACCAGGTCCAGGCTCGCCCCGGTGTTCGAGAACGCCGCGACGTTTCCCGCGGCGTCCGTGGCGCCAACCGTCAGAACGTCGGCCCGGTTCGCTATGGGGCCGATGTCGCCGGCGCCGTTGCCTGCGATCGCCACGACCAGAACGTCGCTCGCGGCCGCACGTTCGATCGCCTCGCGCACGACTCCGGGTGGCTCCCGCGTCGCGTACAGCGACAGGTTGATGATCCGCGCACCGTTGCCGACGGCGTAGTCGATCGCGTCCGCGAGGCGCCCCCAATCCGACGTGTAGAACATCCCGTCGGAGTCGAGGAACCGCAGATCCATGATCGAGACCGTGATCGGCCGCCCCGTCGGGTTGTTCCGCTCGAGCGCATCGGCAACCAACGACGCGACGGCCGTGCCATGCCAATGGATGGGGGTCCCGGAAAGACTGCTCGCGTCTCCGTCGCGAAAGTCCCAACCGAAGAGGTCGTCGACGTACCCGTTCGCGTCGTCGTCGACTCGGTTTCCGGGGACCTCGAACGGGTTCCTCCACATGCGGCACGTCAGCTCGGGCAGCGACCAGTCGATGCCCGAATCAATCACCGCGACCACCACCGGCGCTGGCGCGCCGGACGCGAGGTCCACTTCCTGAGTTGCCGAGTACGTTCGCGCGCAGGTGAGGAGGGTGTCGACTCGGTGGACTTCGCCGAGGGGGGAGATCATCCGATCCAGAGGATCGCTCAAGTGAGCGCTCGAGCAGAAGACGGAGACGTGTTGATGGTGCTCGCCAAGCGCCACGGCGCTCCCCGCGAGCGGAGCGAGGCTACAATACCGAACCGTGACGTCGGACGATGGACACTCCTTCGTCCCCTTGATGAGCACGCACGGACCGGGGGCGAGGATGGTGAGCCCCTCCACCCGAACCCGCCGCGACGAGAGGATCGCGAGACTTCCCGTGAGCACGCACCGACGTGGGCTCCGCTCGATCGCCTCCCAGCAGGGGACGCCGGCCGCGACGCCGAGATCGATCCGGCCTCGGATCAGGAGGTCTGTTTTGTCGAGGACGACGACGTTCCCGTCGTAGATGCCTGGCGCGACGTCAACCACGTCACCGGATCCGGCAAGGTCCACGGCCGACTGGATCGCCGCGCACTCCTCGGGAACCGAGATCACTCGCGCGGACGCGGACAGCGCGACGCTCAACAGACCTGCAAGAAGGACCCACCTCTGCATCTTCTCACTCCGTTTCCGCCCGCTAACACTCCCGATCCTAGAACGTGGACGACAGCCCGAAGTAGACGAGCCAGGCGCCCGTTCGCGCGAACTCGACCTCGAACGATCCGGACAGCGCTGCTCCGAGCGGAAAGGACACCTCTCCGTCGACGCGACCCCAGCCGAAGAGAGACGGAGCGTTCTCCTCGAAGTACACATCGAACTCCCACTCGGTGGAAAGGCCGCAGCATCCTGGAGCCAGGCCGGAGATAGACAACCGCTCGAAGTACCCGGTCTCCCCGGTGACCTCACGGTTGTGCGTCGGGTCGTTGTCGAAGCACGTCCCCGCCCGAACCTCCAGCGCCTCCCTAACGGTGCAGGAGAACTCGATCCCATACACGGCGACCCCATCGATGACGGGGAACACGTCGTCGATCAGCTCGACGTAGGGCTGGACTCCGGCACACACCGGGCCAAGGGCAATCTGAAGAGTCGGTTCGATCTCCTTCGACGCCGTCTGGAGTCGCCCGTGCAAGTCGAGGGTCGTGTCGAGGAACGGCGTGGAGAAGAGTGCGAGGGGAATGCCTCGCACGAAGAACTCCAGTGCGTCGAACCCGTCCTCCGACATCGACAGCTTCACCTGCAGCGGAATCCCGCAGTCGAAAAGGAGCGCGTCGACGCGCACTTGGGCGGCGTCGAAGGCCACGGGCTCCCCTGGAGGGCTGCCGTCCGAATAGCAGGTTCCGATCCGGAAGCGCGCGAAGCCACTCCAGGTCAGACCTGCCACCGCAGCGCGCAAGGCGATCTGCTCGTATGAGTGCCCCGGGTTGCCCGAGAGGAAGAGGGTGTTCCCGAATCGAAGGTCGCCGATTCGCCAGCTCAAGAGCCAGGAGAAGTAGCGAAACGGGTCGGACGCCGAGGGATCGAACACGACCTGCGCTCGGGAATCCAGGGGGCCAAGCTTTCCCTCCGCGCCGAGAGCAAAGTAGGTGAACTCGTCGTTCGACAGGCTTGCGCGAGTGTAGAATGCCCATCCCCCGGGAGCGCGCAGCCGCAGGAGAAGAGCGGCGTCGCTCAGCACGACGTCCAAGGCGTGAGACAGGTTCGGTTCGTACGAGAGAAGAACTCGGCCGCCCAGTTCTCCGCTGAAGGCAAAGGAACCCGCCTCCGTGACGAGCGCGATGCTCGCCGCGGAGAATAGGACAAGAACGACCCCTAGGCATGCCCTCCTACGCCAGCCACCGCGTTCCACTCTCTTGTCTCCCGACCCCCGACCCGGAGACGTCCGTACGGTCAGCCTACACGGGGCGGGGTGCCGGAACAAGCTCCGCGCCCCGCCGTATCCCTTCTTTACTCCTCTATCACGGTAAGATCTTCAAGGTCATTGCATAGAACTCTCCGGAAGTGGCTCGCACCCACAAGACGTAGTCGCCCGCCGGCAGATCCGACGTTCCCAGGGCTAAGGTCGCGGCTACCCTGTCCCGATCGATGTCGAACGTCAGGGTGCCTACAGGAACGACGGGCAAGCCGACCGCGGCGTCCGTCAGTTGAACCAGGGCCGGCGCCTCGCCCCAAAGGCGCGGGTCTCCTGGAAGGCGCGGGTCTCCTGGAAGGGTGAGCGTGAGGGTCGCGTCCATCGGGAGCTCCTTCGCGCCCTGCGTAGGCAGGAGCGCCAGGATCTCGCCCATCGCGGGCGGGTTCGCCGTGCCGGGGGTGCCGAGGACCAGGTTCCCGGCCGCGTCGTGCCCCGAGACAAACGGACCCCAGTTCGTGCTCCACTCCGCGGCTTCGCCTCCGACGGTCCTCTCATCGCGCTGCATCGCGGCGGAGGGCGCCGCGGTCCCCGCCGGCCACCCTTCGGTCCGCCCGGCCACCCGGTCTACCGTGCACCCGTACGGATCGATGAGCTCCACGACGGCGCCGCCGTCCGGCAGGTCGAGGCGTCGGCCGAGCGGCAGTTGGTCGGCGTAGACCTGCGTTGCCGTGACATCGCCCACGACGCGATCGGTGCCCCGTTCAAGCAGGACGACATCGGGCGCCGGCTCGACACCGACGTCGACCCGGAACCAACCCCCTGCGAGGGGAACGACGCTCGTCGCCGGGACGCCCGAGAACGCCCCGGCCGTCCCGGTCAGGCCGATGGCCCGCCAGAACCCGTCGAGCGTCGAAGTCGGCGCGAGCGGCCGCCAGCGGAGGGTCCACCCGGCGAGGTCGATGTCCGCATCCTCGATGTTTCGCAGCTCGATCCACTCGTCCGCCGGATCGGCCGCCGTCCCTGCCCACGCGATCTCCGACAGGATCAGCCGCTGCGCGCAGGCGGCGACGGCTCCTCCTCCTCCTGCAGCGAGCGCGGCAAACGTCTGGACAATTCCCTCCCCACACGCTCCCGACGGGTCGCACACGCGGAAGACGATCTCGTCCGGTCCGGCGTACCCTTCGTCCGGGAGGTACACCAGCCAACCCGTGGCGGGGTCGAAGTCGACGAGCATCCCGTGGCTCGGCGGCTGAACGATGGAGTAGACGAGCGGGTCGCCGTCCGGGTCGTACGCCGTGAGCGAGAGGTCGACGTCCACCCCCGCCGTGACCGTGGTCTCGAGCGAGCCGGCCTCCGGCGCGTGGTTGATCGGCAGAACGGCGACCGTCACCAGGGACGCCGAGCACGCCCCGGACGGGTCGCACGCCTCGAACGTGAAGAAGTCGGTGCCGTCGAACCCGCGGTCCGGCACGTAGGTCAACGCACCCGTCGCCTCGTCGAGCCCGTCGATTCGTCCGTACGCGGGAGGGGCGAGGATCGAGTATCTGATCGCGTCGCCGTCAGCGTCCGTCGCTCGGACCACCACATCGAGCGGCGTGTCCTCGAACGTCGACAGGTCCTGCGGTTCCGCAACCGGCGCGCGCGCCGTAGCGACCACCAAGAGCTCGATCGTCGCCGAATCGCACGCCCCAGATGGGTCGCAGACTTCGAAGACGAACGCGTCGGAGCCCGCGTACCCCGCGTCGGCGGCGTAGGTGAGCGTGCCGCGAGTCCCGGAGAAGTCCTGGATCGTTCCGTGTTCCGGCGGCGAAACGATGCGGTAGACGAGGACGTCGCCCTCCGGATCGCTTCCCGTAAGCGTGATCGGATTCGCGGCGTCCCCGGAGACTGTGAGCAGCTCGTCATTGGCCGACGGCGCGTCGTTCCGAGCCGCGACGACGATGGTGATCTGCGCGCTGTCGCACGCTCCGGCCGGGTCGCAGACCTGGTAGGTGAAGCTGTCGGTCCCGAAGAAGTCGGGATCCGGAACGTAGCTGGCCGTCCCGTTCGGCCCCACCGTCACGGTTCCGTGCTCCGCCGGCCGGACGACGGTGACCGCGAGATCCTGCACGGCGTCGTCGGGGTCGGCAATCCCGAGCGACAGGAACCCCGTCGCCGAGTCCTCGGGAGTCGTCCAGGTGGCCTCGGCGGCCGCCGGAGGATCGTTTACCTCGACGACGTCGATCGCCACGATGGCCTGCGCGCAGGCGCCCTGCGAGTCGCAGACCGTGAACGCGAACGAGTCGGGACCGTTGTAGTTCGGGGTCGGCACGTAGGTGACCGCTCCGGTGTTTGGGTCGAACCCGGCGAGCATTCCGTGCGAGGGACCGCCGGCGATGGCGTACAAGAGCGCGTCTCCGTCAACGTCCGTCCCCGCGAGCTCTATCGCCAGGCTCTTGTCTTCGCGGGTCCAGACGTCCTGCGGCGTCGCGCTCGGGGCGTCATTGACGGCCGTCACCGTGAGGGTCACCGTTGCCGTGTCGCACGCGCCCGTCGGCCCGCAGACCGTGAACGTGAACGAATCGGCGCCGTGGTAGTCCGGAGACGGAACGTACGTGACCGCGCCCGTCGCCGGGTCGAAGCCCACGAGCGTCCCGTGGGCAGGGCCGGACGAGATCGAGTACGACAAGACGTCTCCGTCCGCGTCGGTTCCCGTGAGCTGCACGGCGAGCGACCCGTCTTCGTCAACCCCCGCCGCTTGGTCCGCAGCCTCCGGCGCGTCGTTCACCGGCGTCACCAAGAGCGTGATCGTCCCAACGTCGCACGCCCCCGCCGGGTCGCACGCCGTGAACGTGAACGTGTCCGTCCCGTGATAGTTCGGGTTTGGCACGTAGGTCCCCGTTGCCGTCGCCGGGTCGACAATCGTCACCGTCCCGTGCAGAGGCCAGGTGACGATCGCAAACGTCAGGGCGTCGCCATCCGGATCCGTGCCCTCGAACTGCCCTGTGATCGATCCATCCTCGCTGAGGGTTTCCGTTCGATCGACGGCCGTCGGCGCGTCGTTGATCGGGGTGATGATGAGGGTGACCGTCCCCGTGTCGCACGCGCCCGTCGGCCCGCAGACCGTGAACGTGAACGAATCGGCGCCGTTGTGATCCGGATTCGGAACGTACGTCACGGCACCCGTTGTCGGATCGAACCCCACAAGCGTTCCGTGAGCGGGCCCGCCGGCGATCGAGTAGGTCAGCACGTCGCCGTCGACGTCGGTCGCCGAGAGTTCGAGCGCGAGGGTGCCATCTTCAGACAACGTTCCGGTCTGATCCGCGGCAACCGGCGCGTCCTTCACCGGGGTGATCACGAGGGTGATCGTCCCCGTGTCGCACGCCCCGGACGGATCGCAGACGCGGAACGCGAACGAGTCGGGCCCGTTGTAGTCCGGGCCTGGCACGTAGCTCCACGTTCCCGTCGCCGCTTCGAACCCAGCCAGCGCTCCGTGCGCCGGTGCCGAGAGGATCGCGAACGTGAGCGTGTCTCCGTCCGCGTCGGTGGCCGCGAGCTGACCTGTCACCGACCCGTCCTCACTGAGCGTCCCCATCTGGTCGACGGCGACCGGCGCGTCGTTCACGGAGCTGACCGTCAGAGACACGGTCGCCGTATCGCACAGGCCCGCCGCGTTGCACAAGCTGAACACGAACGAATCAGTCCCGTGGTAGTTCGCGTCGGGAACGTAGGTGACGGCGCCCGTCGACGGGTCGAATCCCACCAGCGTCCCGTGGACGGGGCTCGTCGAAATCCCGTACGTCAGGGCGCCCGAGTCGACGCTCGTCCCCTCGAGCCGCAGCGATAGGACCCCGCCCTCGTTCAGCATCCCCGCCTGGTCGATGGCCCTCGGCGCGTCGCTCACCGGGGCGACCGACAGGGTCACGGTCCCTGTGTCGCACGCGCCCGACGGGTCGCAGGCCGTGAACGTGAAGGCATCGATTCCGTTGTAGTTCGCGCCCGAGACGTACACCACGGCGCCCGTCGCCGGGTCGAAGCCAACGAGCGTGCCGTGCGCCGGCGGCGAGTCGATCGCGAACAGGAGCGCATCGCCGTCGACGTCCGTCGCCACGAGCTGCAGCGCCAACGACTCGTCCTCGCTCAGGTTCGCAGACTGGTCGAACGCCGTCGGGGAGTCGTTCACGGCGCCAACGGCGAGCGTCACCGTTCCGGTGTCGCACGCTCCCGTCGGCCCGCACACCGTGAACAGGAACGAGTCCGTCCCGTGAAAGTTCGGGTCAGGAATGTACGTCACCGCGCCGGAGCTCGAGTCGAACCCGACCAACGCCCCGTGAGTCGGCGAGCTGGCAATCGAGAACGTCAGAACGTCTCCGTCGACGTCGGTCCCCACGAGCAGGAGTGCCGCGGACTCATCCTCCGAGAGCGCCGCCAACTGGTCGTCAGCGACCGGCGCGTCGTTCACCGGGCTGATGGATAGATCGACGGTTCCCGTGTCGCAGCCCCCGGAGGGATCGCAGACCGTGAACGTGAACGAGTCCGAGCCGTTGTAGTCTCGGTCCGGCGTGTACGTCACGACTCCGGTCGCCGAGTTGAACCCGACGAGCGTCCCGTACGCGGGCCCGCTGACGATCGCGTACAAGAGCGCGTCTCCGTCACCGTCCGTGCCCGCGAGCCGCACGACGAGCGACGAGTCCTCGCTCAGCGCCTCGGCCTGGTCGACGGCCGTCGGGGCGTCGTTCACGGGGCGGACGCACAAGGTCACGGTCGCCTCGGCGCACGAACCCGCCGCGTCACAGACCGTGAAGGCAAAGGAGTCCAGTCCGTTGTAGTCGGGGTCGGGGGTGTAGGTCACGGCCCCCGTCGCCGGGTCGAACCCGGTCAGCGTCCCGTTCTGCGAGCCGGAGCTGATGGCGTAGGCGAGCCGATCGCCGTCAACGTCGGTCCCCGTAAGCCTGAGGCCGATCGGCGCGTCTTCGTTCGTCGCCGCAGACTGGTCGTCGGCGGCCGGCGCGTCGTTCACGGAGGTCACCGCGATCGCGACGAGAGCCACGTCTCGGTGACCGGCGCAGTCCTCGATCGTGTAGCGGAACTCGGCCGTTCCGGACGCATCCGCGGGAGGCGCGTACTCCACAGCATCGCCGACGATCCTCGCCTCGCCGAACGTCGGTGCGGAGACCATGACGATCGTCAGGTCCCCCTGGCAGCGGTCCGAGTCGTTCCCGAGAACGTGGACCAGGACGGCGTTGTCCTCCGGCGTGGACGCCCGGTCGTCAACGGCGTCCGGGGCGATCGTATCGACAAGGCGGAGCGTGGCCGACTCCTCCGTGACGTTGCCGCAGGAATCCGTGGCAGTGAACGTCACGACCGCCGTGCCCGTCCCGGGGCAGCGAGCGCTGACTCCATCGAAGTCGTTCGCGACCGTCACGGTCCCACACGAGTCCGCAGCCTCCGCGGAGGCGAGCCAGGCGGCGATGTCACTCGCGTTCCCGTCGCCGTCGCACTCGAACGTCACGTCGGAAACCGCCAGGGTCGGCGGCGTGGTGTCGACGAGGGAAATCGTCTGAAGGCCCGTGGAGCGGTTCCCGCACTCATCAACGGCGGTCCACGTCCGCTGGACACGCTCTGCCCCTCCGCACGCGCCCGCCAGCAGGAGGTCGCTGTACGTTACGACCGGCGCTGGATCTTCGTCATCGAACGCGGTCGCTTCCCCGGTGACGGACGGGTCATACGCCTCGTCGCACTCGACGGTCGTATCGGGCGGGATGCTGAGCGTCGGCGGCGTTGAGTCGAGCAAGACGACGGTCGACGCTTGCGAGGTGCAGGAGAACGCATCGGCCACGGTCACCGTGTAGGTTCCTGCGTTGGCCGCGCCGGCACGCGGGATCGTCGGGTTCTGTTGGGTGCTCGAGAACCCCGACGGTCCCGTCCACCGATACGAGACGCCGCCGTCGGCGTAGATCTCGATCGTTTGGCCGGGGCAGTACGGCCCGCTGTTGTCAGCGCTCGCCACTGGAGGCTCGCTGACGGCGACGTCGCGCCGGGCCGTGCCCGTCGCCCCACTGGCGTCCGTCACAGCAAGCGACACGGTGTAGTCTCCGGGGACTGCGTATGTGTGCGCCGGGCTCGCCATCGTGCTGGTCGTCCCGTCGCCGAAGTCCCACAGGTAGCGATACGGGGACTTCCCCCCCAACGTCCGATCCGTGAACGCCGCGGGGCTGCCGAGGCAGACGGACGACGGCGCTGCCAAGTCGACCAGGAGAAACTCGTTCACGATGGGAACGGTTCGGTTCGTCCCCGCCCCCGTCCAACAGTGGGCGGCGCGGGCCCCACACCCTGGGTCGTCGGCACAAGTCGAGCTCTTCGTGCTGTACGAAACCACGACATTGCGCAGCTCGAGCCGCGACGAGCAGTCGACGTCGAAGAACCCGGCGACAAAGACCGACGTTCCCGGCGGGGCGTCACCGAGACAGTCGTCCATGTGTTCGGCGAGTAGCCCGTCGACATAGAGGTCCGCCAGGACCCGAACGGCGTAGTCCGTAGACCCTGTGTGGTTTACGAACGAGACGTAGATCGTGATCGTGGTCGGCTCGCCGAGGCTGCAGCTCCCCCCAGACGCCTCGGCATACACCCGGACGATCTCGGCGTCCTTGGCGTTGCAGTTCCACTTGCAGCTCGGGTAGTCGTCCGCGCCGTCCGACGCGGGTGTCGCGACGCACAGGACCAGAACGACGACCGTGAGGATCCTCCGCCCCAAACGTCCCAACGCAACCATCGGATCCCTCCTCGGGTCAAACCCTGCCCTTCCCGTAAAACGAGGCATGCCTCGAACAGCTCATCGTATCTGAGAGAGAGGAATCCGACTAGACCGGGAATGCTCTAGAACACGGGCTTTGCGGGGAAACCCAACAGGAAAGCGGATCAGTGCATGATGAGCCGCGCGACGTTCTTGACCCAGTAGCTGCCGGCAGATACGGCGTTGTACTCCTCGTTCGAGACACGACCGTCCTCGGGAAGGACGGCGATGCGAAACCCGTCTTCCCAGGCTGGAACCGCTATGCCGTCCTTCTCGTAGGCGAGGACGACGGGGTACTCCGGGTTCTCGACCCGCGCTCGCTCGATCGAGACACGATAGCCGTCTCGAGCCACGATGTCGATGGTCTCGTAGTCCACCTCGCCGATCAAGTCGGTCAGCCGCACTCCCGCATAGCTTCCCGCATCACGCCAGTTGCCGAACTGGTTCTGGTACTCGCCTTGCCGAGTCAGGGTTGGAAGCCGGCTGAGCGCGGCGAGCGTCAGCGTGCGGGTCGTGCCGGACGGTAGGACGATCTCGACGGCTGGCCCCCTCGGGGAGAGAGCCCACCGGACGACGAGGGGCGCCGCAACGGCGACCGTCAGAATGATCAACCTAAGGAGCATCCCTCGACGGACGTTCTGCATCAGACCCACCTTCCGCGGGACGCAAGGACGGCGATGGCCACGGCCAGTGCTGCGATGGCCAAGGCAACAAGACTCCACCCGCTTCGGGACTCCTCACGGCTCGCCGTACGCTTTGCATGAAGCCCGAAGCATCGCCCCCTCATCGAAATCGCGATCGAGTCGACGCGGTGAAGTCCGGAGACAAGAACAGGGACGAACGTGTAGCGGGCCGCGCGCGCGATCCGGCGGGGGCTGCGCACCGAAACCTCGATCCCCCGGACACGTTGGGCCTCGCGCACGGAGCGTAGCTCATCCTGAAAGAACGGGACGAAGCGCAGCGCCAGGATGAACAAGTATCCGTACCGGTAGGGGACTCCGGCCCGGATGAGTCTCTGGGCGAGGCGGTCCGGGTCGGTGGTTCGGACGAACAGCGCGCTCGCGGAGAGGATGACGAGAAAGCGCAGCGCCATTCGCCCGCCGGCGAGGAGCCCGCCCGTGGTGATCCGAAGGGGAGAAGTCACAAGGGCCTGGCCCGTGTGAATCGACAGGGCCTGAGCGACGAACAGGACGAGGGCGAACAGAAGCACGAAGCGGAGCCGGCGAAGCAGTTGCGCCGGACGTTCCCCGGAGGCGAACGCCAGGCAAACGACGCCGACGAGGACCGCGCCTTCCACGATCAGGCTCGGAACCGCAAGCACGACGCCGACGGAAGTCAGCAAGAGGACGAAGCTCGCCATCGGGGAAGAGCGATGAAGGCCTCTCGTTGCAGTCATGACCATGCCTCGGGGGTGAACGCCGCCTCGCCCAGATTCCTCAATCGGCCGAAGACCTCGCTGGGCGAACCGAGGAGCCACATCCCCCGGTCGAGGTAGAGGATCCGGTCGGCCAGGGCCGCCGCCAACGGGATGTCGTGTGTCACGAGGATCGCCGTTCCGCCTGCGGCGACAACGTCGCGAAGCCGGGAGATCATCCAGAGAACATTCTTCCGATCCTGGCCGATGAACGGCTCGTCCAGGAGGAGGAGGTTTGGATGTCGTGCGAGCGTCGTCGCCATGGTGAGACGGCGCTGCTCGCCAAGGCTGAGCGACAGGGGCGCCGCCTCCTCAAGTCCCGCAAGACGTGCGTCGCGAAGCTCGGTGTCGACGTTCCCCGCGTCCCGCGGCCGCCCCAAGTCC
>Ga0209609_10000907_pt1 | contig 17456 bp, 16 predicted proteins | sample LakKivw325mmetaG_FD_184136 | JGI IMG/M metagenome (GOLD analysis project Ga0209609, IMG submission 184136) | Anoxic lake water microbial communities from Lake Kivu, Rwanda to study Microbial Dark Matter (Phase II) - Lake Kivu water 325m metaG... | ecosystem: Environmental > Aquatic > Freshwater... | reverse complement strand
GCAAATACCTGGCGCCGGGTCTGTTGGATGGACACATGCACGTCGAATCGGGCATGTTGACCGTGACCGAATTCGTGCGCGCCGTCCTCCCGCACGGGACGACCGGCATGTTCGTTGATCCGCACGAGATCGCCAACATCTTCGGCTTGAAGGGTGTCAAGATGATGGTGGACGAGGCTGTCCTCCAGCCGATCCACGTTTGGGTGCAGATGCCTTCCTGCATCCCGTCTGCGCCGGGTTTCGAGACGCCTGGCGCGCAGATTGGGCCGGAGGAAGTGGCCGAAGCGATGACTTGGGATGGCGTCATCGGCCTGGGCGAGATGATGAATTATCCCGACGTCGCGCGCGGCGATGAGAAGATGCTGGCCGAGATGGAGGCGGCGCGCAAGGCCGGAAAGGTCATCGGCGGCCATTACGCCTCGCCGGACCTGGGTCTGCCGTTCCACGCCTATGCTGTGAGCGGCGCGGAAGATGACCATGAGGGGACGCGGGTGGAGGCCGCCGTTGCCCGCGCCCGCCAGGGGATGAAAGTCATGTTGCGTTATGGCTCAGCCTGGCAGGATGTGGCTGCGCAGGTGGCGGCGATCACAAAGCTGGGACTCGACCCGCGCTTTTTCATCTTATGCACCGACGATTCCCACGCAGCGACGCTGGCGCAAGACGGCCACATGGATCGCGTTCTGCGTCATGCTATTTCGCAAGGGCTGCCGCCGATGACAGCTATCCAGATGGCGACTGTCAATACAGCCGAGCATTTCGGTCTCAGCCGCGAGTTGGGGATGATCGCTCCCGGCCGCTGGGCAGATATCCTGTTGGTGGACGACTTGAACGATTTCCACGCCGAGATGGTGATCGCCAAAGGCCAGTTGGCGGCAGAAAAGGGAAAGCTGTGCATTGACTTGCCAAAGATCACTTATCCAGAACGGGTCCTCCGCTCGGTTCACTTGAAACGGCCGTTGACGGCGGATGATTTCACAGTGAGCGTAGACGGAAGTCTGGCCCAGGCCGCGAAAGTGAAGGTCAACGTGATTGGCGTGATCGAGAATCAGGCACCCACGCGGCATCTCCAGACGGTGGTAGTGGTGAATGATGAAGAAATCCATGCAGACAAGCAGCGTGATTTGGCGAAGGTCGCCCTCGTCGAGCGGCATCGCGGCACAGGCAGCGTACAAGTCGGGCTGGTGCAAGGCTTTGGCTTTACCGAGGTCTGCGCCATTGCCTCCACCGTTGCGCACGACAGCCATAACATGATCATCGTCGGCACAGATGAGGGCAACATGGCACTGGCGGCCAACAAACTGGCCGAGGTCGGCGGCGGACAGGTGGTGGTCAAGGATGGCAAGGTCATCGGCCTGGTGGAGTTGAATATTGCTGGCCTGATGTCGGCCCGGCGCGCCGATCAAGTCGCTAAGCAGGCCATTTCGATCTTGGATGGCTTCCGCGCCTGCGGCTGTCAGCTCAATAACCCCAACATGACCCTCAGCCTGTTGGCGTTGGTTGTCATCCCGGAGCTGCGCATTTCGGACAAAGGGCTGGTGGATGTGACCCGCTTCAAGTTCCTGCCGGTCGTGCAAGGCCCGGCGGATTAGAAGGTGTAACTATGGCTCATTATCCGTTTCGGCGTTTACAATCTGAACTGGCTGATCTGATCGCCTCCTTGCCGCCTGAGAGCAAGCTGCCGTCTGAGCCTGCCCTGGCGCGCCAGTTGAAAGTCTCGCGCGCCACTCTGCGGGAGGCCATGCGCTCCTTCGAGGGGCAGGGGCTGATCCGCCGCCGCCAGGGTGTGGGGACGTTCGTTGTCGGTCAGGTGCCGGTCATTGACAGCGGCCTGGAGGTGCTGGAGAGCATCGAAACGCTGGCCCAACGCATCGGCTTGGCCGTCTCGGTGGGTGGGCTGCAAATCGAAGAACTGCCGGCTGAGGAGGATTGCGCCGCGGCCTTAGGCGTCCCTGTTGGCTCGCGGTTGACGCGCGTCTCGCGGGTGATCTATACCGACAGCCGTCCGATTGCCTACCTGGTGGATACATTGCCTGCTGACGTTTTTTCTGCTGACGACGTGGATGAACATTTTTCCGGTTCGGTTCTGGACCTGTTGCAGGGTCGCGGCGATCCGGCCTTGTCCCACTCCCGGGCCGAGATCAAGGCGGTCGGCGCTCCCCCTGAGGTGGCGCGCAAGCTTCAGGTCCAGCGCGATGACGTTCTCCTCCACTTTGTGGCTTTTCTTTATACGACATCGGGCCGCGTAGTGGATCATTCATTCAGTTATTTCCTGCCTGGCTATTTCCGTTTCCATGTGGTACGGCGGGTGGGGTAACCGTGTCAAGTGTCACGTGCTCCGTTGACTAATCTCTCATCTCTATTCTCTAATCTCAGGAGGTAAAAATGCGTAGTTTTGCTGGTCGGGACATCCTGTCCCTCAAAGAGTTCGAAAGGCAAGAGTTCTTCCACATCTTCGACGTAGCCGAAGAACTGGAGCCGATTGCCGTCAGCCGCCGCAACGACGATATGCTTGCCGAGAAGACGCTGGTGACGGCCTTCTATCAACCGTCCACGCGCACGCGCTTGGCGCACGAAGCCGCTATGCATCGTTTGGGCGGGCACGTGACCGGTTTCGCGGATGCCAAAATGACGCGCGCGGGCGACTTCTATCAGGAGTCCATCAAGGATACGGTCAAGATGCTGGAGTTCTATGGCGATGTGATTGTCATGCGCCACTTCCAACAGGGCGCGCCGCACGAAGCCGCCAAGTGGGCCAGCATCCCGGTCATCAACGGCGGCGATGGCTGGGGCGAGCATCCCACTCAAATCTTGACCGACCTGTACACGGTGCTGAAGGAAAAAGGCACGATTGACGGCCTCACCTGGCTGGCAGTGGGTGATATGCGCATGAGAACGATGCACTCGCTTGGTTATGCCCTGAGCCAGTTCGATTGCCCGATCACCTTTGTTTCCCCGCCAGATATGTCGCTGACCGATGAGTTCAAGGCAGAACTCAAACAGTTCAGCGTCAATTTCAAAGAGGCTGAGCATGTCGAACAGGCTATTGCCAAAGCGGATGTGATCCTGGTCGAGCCAGTCGTCCAGCCGGATTACACCAAATCTCGCGATGAACGCGCCGGTAAGAATGTGGGCCTGACCCCTGCCAATTACAAAATCACGCGTGAGCTGTTGACGAATAAAGCCAAGTCTGATGCTATTTTGCTGCACTCCCTGCCGCGCATGGACGAGGTTCCGACCGATGTGGACATCACCCGCTGGTCGCGCTACTGGCAGGAGGCCTTCAACGGCGTGGTCATGCGCATGGCGCTGCTGGCACTGGTATTGGGAGCAATGGAATAGGTTAGTCGCGCAGTTGAGGTAATCGGATGGTTGGGCGGTTTACTTGCCAGAAATTGTCCAACCATCCGAAAATCCAGAGGCCTGTATGGCGCTAGATAAGAGGGCCGTCAAGGAATGGGCGGCCGAGTACAAGGTGATTAACGAGATGGAACGCGAGGAGTTGAAACAACGCCTTGCGACCGAGACCGTTGAACAAAGTATCCGGTCTTATTTCACTTTGTGCCAGTTTGCGACCTCTCTGGCGAAGTCTACGGATGTGCCTGTGGAACTTCAGGAACAGCGAGAGATGCACTATATCGAACTCACCGGGAGATGGAAGCGGTTGGCTGAAAGGTTGAAACATGTTCAATGATCCCGCCTCCATGCAACGCGTCATTGATTTTTTCAAGGCGCATGATATTCCTTACATGCTGATTGGCGGCCTGGCGATATCAATTTGGGGTGAAATGCGGGTGACGCATGATGTTGACTTCAAGGTGGCTGTTGACATGCCGCTTGCAGATTTTCGCAAGCTGGTGTTGGAACACTTTCCAGCGCGTGCGACCAGCATTCCTCCTCACAAGTTAAGCCCTTACGTGATTCACTTTTGGGCTTCGCCTGATGTGGCGGCAGATATTTTAGTCAGCATATTTGACTATGAAAAGGAAGCGATCAAACGCGCTGTAAACGTCGACGTGTTGGGAATTCCTGTTCGAGTCTGTACTGCCGAGGATTTCATCATCCACAAGGTTGTCGCCAACCGCAGAAAGGATTGGGATGATGTTGCAGGAATCATCATGCGTCAGCGCGGCAAATTGGACATTAAGTACATCCGCCATTGGTTGAAACAATTCGCCGAGGCGCTCGAAAATCCCGAAATGCTCAGCCGTTTCGAGCATCTCTACGAAACAGTGTGATTTTGGAATCCGTCAGCTTGCTGACGGACGAGACAAAAAACGCAGGAAGCAAGCTTCCTGATTCCAGAAAAGGAGATTCCAACATGCAAACCTTTTTACACGGCCGCGATTTAATCGGCGACCTTGATTTTACGAAAGAGGAGGTCGAAACCGTTCTCGACGTGGCCTTCGACCTGAAGCGCAAGCGCGCTCTGAACGAACCACATCCCTACCTGCGCGACAAAGTGCTGGCAATGTTGTTCTTCTTCTCGTCCACACGCACACGCGGCTCGTTCGAGGCCGGAATGGCCCAACTGGGCGGACACGCCGCCTTCATCGAGAGCAAGACCACCCAGATCGCCCACGGCGACACGCCCAAGGAGATCGGCGAAATCTTTGGCCGCTACTTCGATGGGATCGCCATCCGCCACGTGGACTGGGGCATCGGCAACAAGTATCTGAACGAAGTGGCGAAGCACTCGCGCGTTCCCGTGCTGAACATGCAGTGCGACATCTACCATCCTTTCCAATGCTTGGCTGACCTGATGACCATCATCGAGAAAAAGGGCCGCGACTTGCGCCGCAAGAAGATGGTCGTCTCGTGGGCCTACGCGGCCTCCTACCAGAAGCCGATATCGGTGCCGCAGAGTCTCATCCTGCAAATGCCGCGCTTCGGCATGGATGTGGTCCTTGCCCACCCGCCGGAGTTCAAACTGATGCCCGACATCATGGAGCAGGCCGAAGCCGAGGCCAAGAAGTATGGCGCCGGGTTCGAGGTCATCTCGGACAAGGACGGCATGGAAAAGGCCTTCAAGGACGCGGACGTCATCTACGCTAAATCGTGGGGCGCAATGGTTCACACCCCTGACCCCGAAGAGGGCGCGAAAATCATCAAGAAATATTCCCACTGGATCACCGATGAGCGCAAGATAGCCCTCGCCAAGCCGGACGCCATTTACATGCACCCGCTGCCCGCTGATCGCAACATCGAGGTCACGGATGGCGTGATGGACGGCCCGCAGTCGGTCGTTTACGATGAGGCCGAGAACCGCCTGCACGCACAGAAAGCCGTGATGGCGTTGACGATGGGATGAATTGGTAGATTGGAAATTTGTATTTGGTAAATTGGTTAGGAGGAGACGGATTGGGTGAGAATGGGCAGCGCGCTCACTGAATGGCTTTATTCGTTATGTGCGCACTCAGCATCAAGGCAGTCAGGAGTACGGTCGTCGTGCTGTTCGCGAAGATGACGCTCCCTATGTCACCGACCTTGATTTGCCCGAGGAAGGATGACAACCGGCCCCAACTTACCAATTCCCAACATACCAGTTCCCAATATACAACGAGGAGCACCAATGAATAACAAATCACGCAAGTTAGCCGTCGTCGCCATCGGCGGCAACTCGCTCATCAAAGACGAGAAGCACAAGACTGTCGAAGATCAGTACCAGGCCGCCAAAGAGACCACCTTCCATATTGCCGACATGATCGAGGCCGGCTGGGACGTGGCCATCGGTCACGGCAACGGGCCGCAGGTTGGTTTCATCCTGCGCCGGTCCGAGATTGCCGCAAAAGTGGAAGGCATGCACGAGGTCCCGCTGGACGTATGCGGCGCGGACAGCCAGGGCGCGATTGGCTACGCCCTTCAGCAGAATTTGCAGAACGAACTCTATCGTCGCGGGATCAAGAAGAATGTCGCCACGGTGGTCACCCAAGTGTTGGTGGACAAAGACGATCCGGCCTTCGTGAATCCCACCAAGCCCATTGGCGGCTTCATGGACGAGGCCGACGCCAAACGCCGTGAGAGGGAACTCGACTGGAGCGTCGTCGAGGACGCCGGGCGCGGCTGGCGGCGCGTGGTCGCCTCGCCGATCCCGAAAGAGGTGGTTGAGCTTGAATCGGTCAAGACTCTGTTGAATGCCGGTGTGGTGGTCATCACCGTGGGCGGCGGCGGTATCCCCGTTATTGACAAAGGTGAGGGCGAGTATGTCGGCACCGCAGCGGTCATTGACAAGGATTACGCCTCCAGCCTGCTGGCCCGCGAAATCAATGCTGACCTCTTCGTCATTTCCACAGCCGTGGAGAAAGTGGCCCTCAACTTCGGCAAGCCCAACCAAAAGCGGCTCGACAAGATGACCCTGGCGGAGGCCAGGCGATACCTGGCTGAAGGTGTGCATTTCGCCAAAGGCTCAATGGCGCCCAAGATCCAGGCCATCATCTGGTTCTTGGAGGCCAACCCGAATGGCAAAGCGCTCATCACCAATCCCGAAAACATTGGGCGTGCGCTGAGAGGCGAAACCGGAACCTGGATTGTGCCGTGAACGTGTCAATTGAATGTGTTAGAATAGTTGGTGAAATTTACCTCAACGAATGAGAGGAAAGGAGGTGATTCGAGAAAGGGCTTTCAATCAGTCGAGTTGTATCCATATCACTGGCCGTTTTCTGTTCACACTTACACTCTAGGAGGAGTACCCTATGCGTAAACTGTTCATGAAATTCGCCTTACTGAGCCTTGCCGCTATCCTCGTCCTCTCGGCCTGCGGCGGCGCGGGAGGCGGCTCGAAACTTGCCCCGCTTGGCGATAATTTCACCTTTGGCATGCTCCTGGTTGGCGCCAAGAACGATCAAGGCTGGAGCCAGGCGCACTACGATGCCGGTCTCTATGTCCAGCAGAAGATACCCGGCGCGAAAATGATCTATCTTGAGAATGTCTACTCTGGCTCCCCTTCTTATCCCGGGCAGACCGCTTCTCAACTGGCCGAGCAGTTGGTCTCGCAGGGGGCCAAGTTGATCATCTTCAACTCGGATGATATGAAAGATGAAGCCCTGAAATTTGCCAATGCCCACCCGGATATTTATGTCATCGGCTCTTCCGATGACTGGACCTGGAAAGATGGCAAGAACTACCAGGAATCGCCCAACCAGGTTGATATCATGGGCCGTATGGAGTATATGAAGATGGTCGCTGGTTGTGCTGCAGCCCTGACCACCCAGACTGGCAAGATCGGCTATCTCGGTCCCTTGATCAACGACGAGACGCGCCGCCTGGCCTCCTCGGCCTTTCTCGGCGCCAAATATTGTTGGACAAACGTCCTGAACAAGGATGCCGCCCAGTTGTCCTTCAAGGTTACCTGGATCGGCTTCTGGTTCAACATCCCAGGTGTGACCTCCGACCCGACGCAGGTCGCGGATGACTTCTACAACAGCGGCTATGACGTGGTCCTCTCGGGCATTGATACCACCGAAGCCCTGGTCGAGGCCAAGAAGATGCACGATGCTGGCAAGAATACCTACGCCATAGCCTATGACTTCAAAGACAACTGCAATGTGGCTCCGGATATTTGCCTGGGCGTGCCCTACTTCAATTGGGGGCCTGCTTACCTGACGACCATTCAGACCGCCATGAAGGGAACCTGGCAAGAGGGCTTCCAGTGGAATGGACCGGATTGGAAAGATATCAACAACCCGGATACCAGTGCGGTCGGTTTCATCAAGGGCAATGGCCTGAGCGCGGATGCCTCCACCAAGCTGGATGGGTTCATCTCCCAACTGGCCGGCGGCCTGAACTTGTGGACCGGCCCGATCAACCTGCAGGATGGCACGGTCTATCTGGCGGATGGCGTTGTTGGCACTGACCAGCAGGTTTGGTACCTGCCCCAGTTGCTCCAAGGCATGGAAGGACAAAGCGTTTCCCAATAAGCTCGTTTACCCAATCGGGGGAAGGCATAAGCCTTCCCCCTTCCTTATTTTCCGGCACGATGATTAAGCCTTCAGGACAACTGCATGGACGTTGAACTCCACAGTATTTACAAAACCTTTGGCGCGGTGCACGCAAATGTTGATATTAGTCTGCGTGTCCCGGCCGGTACCATTCGGGGTATTTTGGGGGAAAACGGTGCCGGGAAAAGCACTTTGATGAAGATATTATCCGGATTTATTCGGGCGGACAAAGGGGAGATTTTCCTCGATGGTCGTCCGGTCATCATTCATTCTCCCGCCGACGCGATCCGGCATGGCGTTGGCATGTTGCATCAGGATCCGCTGGACTTCCCACCAATGCGTCTGATTGATAACTTTATTGCTGGCCACGAGGGCGGACTGTTCCTCAACCGGGCCGCGGCGGCACGGGACTTCAAGCGGCTGGCCGAACAATTTGGCTTTTCTCTTAACCCCGATGCCTATGTCGACTCGCTGACCGTTGGTGAACGCCAGCAGTTGGAGATCCTGCGCCTGCTATGGCTGGGAGCGCGCGTTCTCATCTTCGATGAGCCGACCACGGGCATCAGTGCCTCACAGAAGGAAAAACTCTTTGCCGCCCTGCGTTTACTGGCCGAGCAGGGGAAAACAGTCTTGTTTGTTTCGCACAAATTGGAAGATGTGGAAGGCTTATGCCACCGTGTGGCTGTACTGCGCCAGGGACACCTGGTTGGCGAGGCCGGGCCACCTTACACGACCGAGAAATTGGTCGAGATGATGTTTGGTAAAACCATTTCTATGGCGGGCCGCACTCCTTGCGAAGCCGGGGATGTGACTCTCGGCCTGTGCAAGCTCTCGGTCGAAGATTACCGCCTCAAAGTCCGGGATGTGAGCCTGGATGCACACTGCGGCGAGGTTGTTGGCCTGGCCGGAATGGAAGGCAGTGGTCAGGGCCTTTTCCTCCGCGCCGTCGCCGGTCTGGCGCGGACGGTGGGTGGACGAATCGTGGTCGGCGGAAAAGACCTGACCGGAAAGTCTCACCATGCTTTCAAACGACAGGGGGTGGCATTCCTGCCGGCGGCGCGTCTGGAAGAGGGGCTGGCGGTGGGTCTCAATCTGACCGAACATTTTGTCCTGGCAGAGGAAGCGCCCGGTTTTTTCATCAACTGGGAGCAGGGTAAGGCTCTAACCCAGAAACGTATCGAGGATTTTAATATTCACGGCACACCGGTCAGCCCGGTGGAATCACTTTCGGGCGGCAACCAGCAGCGTGCTCTGCTGGCCCTGCTGCGGGTCCCGCTGGCGTTGCTCCTGCTGGAACACCCGACGCGCGGGCTGGATGTCGAGTCCACGATTTATATTTGGTCGAAGCTCAAAGAGCGCTGCACACAGGGAACGTCTATCCTGTTCATCTCGTCTGACTTGGAAGAAATCCTGCAGTACAGCGACCGAGTGTTGGTCTTCTTCAGTGGCAGGGTGACGCCGCCGCTGGATGCCGGGGCACTGACCTCGGATAAGCTTGGTGAGTTGATCGGCGGCAAGGGCTGGGAGGAATTCACTTCGGGGAAGGGCGCATGAAAAAAAATATTTGGATCAATATTGGTTTTCAGGCTGGAGCACTTGCCCTGGCGTTATTGATTACAACGCTTATTCTGGTGGCTGTAGGGGCGCCGCCCTTCAAGGCCTATGTGGGTATCCTGGGCGGGGCTTTCGGCTCGACCAACAAACTGGTGGCCGTGCTGATTTCCTGGTCGCCGTTGCTGCTGACCACAGCCGGCGTGCTGATCACATTTTCAGCGGGGCTGTGGAACATTGGGATGGAAGGGCAAATGACCCTAGGCGCTATCTTCGCCACCTGGATGCTGCGCCTGCTTCAGAACACGGCACTGCCTCCGGCGCTCATCATCACACTGGGCATTTTGGCAGGTGTGATCGGCGGCGCACTATGGGCTTCCCTGGCAGGGGCGCTCAAGACCTTTGGGGGCGTGAACGAAATCTTCGGCGGCCTGGGGCTGAACTTCGTCTCGACTGCCCTCACAATCTATCTGGTCTTCGGGCCTTGGAAACGACCTGGAACCGGTTCTATGTCTGGTACGCAGCCGTTCAGCCGGGAGCTGTGGCTGCCGACCTTGCCAAATACGGAGTTGAGTCTCTGGGCGTTGGGATTATCTGTGCTGATGGTCGTGGCCGTTTACTTTTTACTGCGCGGCACGTACTTTGGCCTGCGGCTGAAGGCTGTCGGCAAGAACCCGAAAGCAGCCTTCCTGCTAGGGGTGCCAACCTGGCAGTACTGCATGTTCGCTTTCCTGCTGTGTGGGATGTTGGCCGGACTGGCCGGCGCCATCCAGGTGACGGGCGTCTATCACCGCCTGCTGCCCAACATTTCGAATGGGTATGGATTCCTGGGTCTGCTGGTGGCAATGCTGATCAATTACCAGGCAATCTGGGCTGCACCGGTAGCGTTTTTCTTCGCCGCGCTGAACGTCGGCAGCATCCAGTTGCAGATCGTCTATAAATTAGACTCGTCCTTCTCGGGCGTCTTGCAGGATTTGCTGGTGCTGCTGGTGCTGCTTGGAGAGGGCGCGCGCCAGCGCTTTTTGAGGCGACAATAGGACCCGCTATGGAGACGAGTTCCATGTTGATTGGTTTGGCTGGAGTCCTGGCAGTAGCCGCGCCGGTCTTGTTCGCCGTTGTCGGAGAGACGATTACCGAACGCGCGGGGGTTATCAACCTGTCCCTGAATGGGATGATCCTGCTCGCCGCCATGGGCGGTTTTGTCGTCACCTACGAGACCGGCAGCCTGCTGCTTGGTTTCCTGAGTGGGATGCTGATCGGCGCGCTGGTGGCGTTTATCGTTGCTTTCAGCAGCATCACGCTTCACCAGTCGCAGGTGGCGGTGGGATTTGTGCTGGCGCTGGCCTGCCGCGACCTGGCTTATTTCCTCGGCGTTCCCTACATGAACCTTCCCGGTCCGCGCTTGCCGGTCTGGTCCATTCCCCTCCTGAGGGATATCCCTGTTCTTGGGTCGTTATTCTTCCGGCAAGATTTGATGACCTATCTCAGTTACATCGTCATTTTCCTGGCCTGGCTGTGGATTTTCCGCACCCGGCCCGGCCTGCTGCTTCAGGGGATTGGCGAGCGTCCGGCTGCGGCATTCGTGCGCGGCGCCAACGTCAACCTGATGCGTTATGTTTACACTATCATCGGCGGAGCGATCAGCGGCTTGGCGGGACCGGCCTATTCGCTTAACGTCAAAGCTGGGTGGATGGGAATCCAGTCGGGGCTGGATGGCTTTGGCTGGATTGCTCTCTCCATTACCATTTTTGGCGGCTGGAATCCGCTGCGAGCCGCCTTTGGCGCGTACCTTTTCTCCTTCCTCCAGTGGCTGGGCCTGGTGCTTCAAGCCCGTCTTACCGGCATCCCGACTCAGGTGCTGCAGGTGGCCCCCTTCCCGTTGATGATCCTGACCCTGCTGCTGGTCAACATCAGCGACGCTGAGTGGGTGGGACGTATGTTGGCTGCCTTGCCAGAGGGGACGCGCCGCAGAGTGGCAAAGCTGCTGCGGACCATGCGCGCCTCGCCGCCGGCCGGTTTGGGTGTGCCATTTGAATCTGAGTGATCGCGGCGAGTGGGCGTAGTCACGTTTAAAACGTGACTTACATGTGGTGGTTCATCACGTCGGGTCTCAGGGAATCTAAACAGGTATAATGAGGGCATGGCAAAATTCATCGGTTATCGCTGTTCCCTATGCAACGCGGAATACCTCCCCAGTCAGGTGACTTACATCTGCCCGAAAGATCGTGGCAACCTGGACATGGTGCTGGATACCAGCACCCTACGCCAGAAATTTCAGCCGGAGGATATCACCTCTCGTACCGACGCGTCCCTCTGGCGATACCTGCCTCTTTTGCCTGTTGCCGATCCCGGCGGCGAGGGGACGCCTCTGCGCGCCGCTGGCTGGACGCCAGTCTTCTCGCTGCCGCGCTTGGCCGATAAACTTGGCTTGCATCATCTCTGGCTGAAAGATGAAAGCCGCAACCCGACCGCATCTTTCAAAGATCGCGCCAGCGCGATAGTGGTGGCGCGTGCCCGAGAGATCGGCGCGGAAGTAGTCGTCACGGCTTCTACCGGTAACGCCGGCGCAGCCCTGGCGGGCATGTCGGCTGCGATTGGGCAAAAAGCGGTCATCTTTGCGCCAAAGTCCGCGCCGCCGGCCAAGGTGGCCCAGTTGCTCGTCTATGGGGCGCACGTCCTGCTCGTGGATGGCAGCTACGATGACGCCTTCGACCTGACCATCCAGGCGGCAGATGAGTTCGGCTGGTACTGCCGCAACACAGGTTACAATCCCTTCACCGCCGAGGGCAAGAAAACCGCCGCCTTCGAGATATGGGAGTGGTGGATCGCTGAGCATCGCGAGTGGCACGCGCAAGGCGACCCGCGTGATCAACATCCACCGCTGACTGTCTTCGTTTCGGTTGGCGACGGCAACATCATCTCCGGCATCCACAAAGGCTTTGAAGATTTGCTCACCCTGGGCTGGATCAATCGTCTGCCGCGCCTTATCGGTGTGCAGGCTGAAGGTTCAGCGGCAATTGCCAACGCCTTCCACGCGAATACCGAAGTGATTGCGCCCGTTTCGGCCAAAACCATCGCTGACAGCATCTCTGTGGATTTGCCGCGCGATGGTGTGCGTGCTGTGCGCGCCGCGCGCCAAACGGGTGGAACATACATCACCGTGAGCGATCAAGATATCCTGGCTGCAATTGCTGCGCTCGGGCCGCTGGGCATCTTTGCCGAACCGGCCGGGGCGGCCGCCTACGCCGGGCTGGTCAAGGCAGTGGAGCAGGGAATCGTTTCGGCGGAGGACCCGATCCTGGTTCTGAACACAGGCTTCGGGTTGAAAGATGTCCGCGCCGCGATGCAGGCGGTAGCCGAGGCGCCAGTCATCGAGCCAACGCTGGAGGCGTTGAAACGTTTGATATGAATAAAACGTGGAGTATACAAACACGCTACTTTGTGCTAGGGCTTATCATCGTCTTTCTATTGATGGTGGCCTGGTTTATACGCGAGATGTTCGCCCCGCTTATCATGGCTGGCTTGATTGCGTATTTGCTTTACCCAGTCATCGAATTCCTATGTACTCGCCTGAAGATGCACCGAAAGGTGGCTTCACATCTTGTCTATTTTGTCAGCCTGGCATTAATCATTGCCATTCCGGCGACATTATTGCCCACTTTGTTCAACGAATTGAAAACGGTGGTGAATGATCTGCTCGCAACACTCGATCAGGTCGAAACTTATCTTTCTCATCCATTGGCATTTGGCCAGATTACAGTTCACCCCGAAATGCTGGTACCCTCTTTGAAGAGTTCGCTAACAGGCTTTCTTGCTCCTCTGCCGGAGGATGCCTGGAATCTGATCGCGACTACTTCGAAGGGAGCCTTGTGGTTTCTAGTCATCGTGGTGGGGGCCTATTATTTCATGACCGATTGGGAAACCTTTCGGGAATGGCTCATTCGCCTTGCTCCTGTAGATCATCGTCAAGATGTCCGCCGTCTCTATTTGGAAATCAAACAGGTTTGGATGGCGTATTTGCGCGGCCAATTGACCTTGATGGTTATTGTCGGCGTGGTATTTACAGTTGTCTGGTCCATCATCGGCCTGCCGGGCGCGCTGATACTGGGCATCCTGGGCGGCTTGTTCAGCCTTGTCCCGGATGTCGGGCCGTTTATTGCGTCTGCTCTGGCGTTCGTCGTGGCCTTGCTGGAAGGTTCTACCTGGCTACCGCTTAGCAATATCTGGTTTGCGCTGTTGGTCGCCGGTCTATATGTCGTGCTTATCAACGTCAAAAGCATCTGGCTGCGTCCGCGTATCTTGGGGCGTAGCGTGCGCATGCACGAAGGTTTAGTTTTTCTATCCATTGTTGCCGCTGTTATTTTCACGGGCATTCTAGGGGCGTTTATTGTGGTGCCTGTCCTGGCCTCGGCTGGCGTGATCTTTGGTTATTTGCGACGCCGTATTCTTGGCTTGCCACCCTTCCTGCCCGTAGAAGAGCGCAATGTCGAAGCGGGGGTGGTGCCGATGGAAAAATCTACAAAAACCGCTTCCCGTTCGCCTCGTAAAAAGAAGGGAAAGTGATATGGAACTCGTGTTTTCTATTGTTGCTCCCATTTACAACGAGCTGGAGAACATCCCCGAACTCTACCGCCGCCTGCGCGAGACGATGGATTCGCTCGGCGAGACCTGGGAACTGCTGCTCGTTGACGACGGCTCGACCGACGGCTCGACCGACGTTATCCGCGATCTGGCCGCGAAAGACAAGCGTGTCCGCCCGGTCATATTTGCCCGTAACTTCGGCCATGAGATCGCTGTTACCGCCGGGCTAGACTACAGTCGCGGGCGAGCGGTGATTATGATGGACGCCGACTTGCAAGACTCTCCCGAAGTGATCCCAGATATGATCGCAAAATGGCGTGAAGGGTACGAGGTGGTTTACGCCAAGCGTGAAGAACGCGAAGGGGAAACCTGGTTCAAATTGTTTACGGCCTCGTTGTTCTACCGCCTGATTGCCCGCATCACCGATGTTGATATACCTATGGATGTGGGCAACTTCCGGCTAATGGATCGGAAGGTGGTGGACGTGCTCGATCAGATGCGCGAACGCCATCGCTTCATGCGCGGTATGTCAGCTTGGGTGGGATTTCGTCAGATCGGCGTGGATTACAAGCGCGCCGAGCGCTTTTCTGGCGTGACCAAGTATCCTTTCAGGAAAATGTTCAGGCTGGCGATCAATGCCATCACCGGTTTTTCGTATTTTCCTCTGCAATTGGCGACCTTTTTCGGTTTTATTTCAGCCGGGATTAGCATCGTCGCCATTCCAGTTGTGGTTGTGATGCGTCTGACCGGTTCACAGGCCTTCCTCGGCCAGGCGTCCACGTTGATTGCGGTGTTATTCTTGGGCGGGGTGCAACTGATCTCGCTGGGGGTATTGGGGGAATACATTGGCCGGATCTACGACGAGGCCAAGGGCCGGCCGTTGTACATCGTCCGTGAGGCGCCGGAAGGTAAAGAATAGCAAAGGCGGATGGGGGACACCCATCCGCCAATTCGTGCGTCTTGCCGAGGAAAGAGCGGGCAAGACCGCGTTCGTCGTGGGAGACGTTTGGCGCACCTTCGAACTCTATTGCGCCCCGAAAGTCACCCGGTCTTTCCTCCCAGAAGTATTCCGATCACAGTCTCGACGGCAGCCTCCTTTCCAGGCCAAAAGCGACCTATGTTCATGATACAACGTTTTGGAGAGGATTGCATTAAAAGCAGGTGACAATTTCGTAAAGGAATTGTGTAGATCGGGAGGAAGGTATGCGTTCCGCTGATCCCTTCACCGGGGTTCGATGTGGAGACGTGGGTGTAAACTATCCCGCTGGGAGAAAATGGTCGAACAGTGTCTGATATGGAAAGTGATACAATATTGGCATAACGGCATCAGGAAAGAGAGATTGCCATGACTGAAAAATTGTTGAAACGAATCGAACTCAACCCCGCCATCATGCTCGGCAAGCCGGTTATCAAGGGCACGCGCATTCCGGTTGAATTGATATTGCTCAAGCTGAGTGAAGGCGCGACGGAGGCGGACTTGCTCGATGCTTATCCCCGCCTGACCAAACTCGATATTCAGGCGGCGCTGGCATATGCTGCCAGTTCACTGGCGCATGAGACAATTTTCCTGCAGACCGTGTCATGACTCCGGCTGAACCGCGTTTTCTCGCCGATGAAAGTTGTGATTTTACCGTTGTCCGCGCTTTACGAGCAAAAGGTTACGATGTTCTTGCCGTCAGTGAATACAATCGCAGGTCAGTGGACAGCGAATTGATCGAGCAAGCCCATCGGGAAGACCGGATTTTGCTGACAGAAGATAAAGACTTTGGCTGGCTGGTGTTCGCCAGCCATTCTGTTTCTGCGGGTGTCATCCTGGTCCGCTTCCCTGGAAATGCGCGCAAAACGCTAGGGCAAGCAGTCGTGGAACTGGTTGAACAGAAGGGCGCGGAACTCAAAAACGCGTTCGTTGTTCTCCAGCCCGGACAGGTGCGCTTTAGCCACAAGGAATGATATCGTGATAGATTTTGGAGGGCGTGCGTTTCGTCAATCCCTTTGCCGGGATGTTTGATGTGGAGACGTGGGTGTAGCCTCCAAAAAGACCACTGCGTATGCGTCATCCCTGTTTTCATTCCGCGGTAATGGCGAGTGCGGATGAGTACCTCAACATCGCTGACAGGGCAGTCGAACGAGCCGATCTTTTCCATCATCAGGCCGGTCACCGACAGCCCCAATGCCAGCCTCGAACGGGTTCCTCGCCAGGCATGTAAGCGCCGATGCTGATATCGCCGCGCGGGCTGGGCCATGCCCCCGAAAAAGTATTGACTTTTGTTTTCAGCGCGTGTAAACTATGAACAGAGACAATGCACACGTGTGCAGGCTGGAGTGGAACGAATGGTCGTTACCATCAAGGATGTCGCCAGGAGAGCGGGGGTCGCACACACTACTGTCTCGCGCGCCCTGCGCGGCAGCCCGCTGATCTCGCTCGCGACGACGGAACACGTCCGGCAGGTTGCCGCTGAGTTGGGCTACCAGCCCTCCGCCGCCGCCCGCAGCCTGAAGACCAACCGTTCGCAGGTGCTGGGGGTGATTGTCAATTCGATTGACGACCCGTTCTTTAGCGAAATCCTCCAAGGCATTGACGATGTGGCCCAGCAGAGCGGCTACAGCCTGTTCATTGCTGCCTCCCAACGCGACCTGCAGCGTGAGCGCGCCATCGTCCGCACCATGCGCGAGCACCGCGTGGACGGGGTCATCATTTGCTCCACTCCCTTCAGTGCCGAACAGAGCACGCAACTGCGCTCGTACGGAATCCCTATCGTTGTCATCAATAACCAATCCACCGAAGATTACCGCTATTCAATCTACCATGATGATTTGGACGGCAGCCATCAGGTAGTGTGTCACCTGATCGGACTGGGGCACCAGCGCATCGCCTATCTCGGTTATGCCCGTGGGGGCCGCACCAACCTCAAGCGCCTCACGGGTTATCGGGAAGAAATGCAGGCGGCTGGTTTGACTGTCCATGACGGATACGAGTTCGCGGTCCAGACCAGTGACCCGCAGGGTGGGATGGCCTCCGTGCGGCACTTCCAGTCCCTGCCTCAGTGTCCCACCGCCATCTTCTGTTACAACGACATGCTCGCCATCGGCGTCCTGCGTAGCTTGCAAGAGTCCTGCCTGCGCGTCCCTGAAGACTGCTCGGTGGCCGGGTTCGACAATATTACCTTCTCGGCCTACACCTACCCCCCGCTCACCACCTTCGACCAGCCCAAGCGCGCCATCGGCGAGCGGGCGGCCAGCCTCGTGCGGGAACTGCTCGACCTGACCGGCGACGGAGACACCCCTGGCCCAAAAATCCAGACGTTGAAAGGCAGCCTGCTCGTGCGCGGTTCCACCGCCCGGCCAGTCGTGAGATGACCATGCTGACCCCGCTTTCCCTTTCCCCCTCTT
>Ga0209609_10000906_pt1 | contig 17471 bp, 20 predicted proteins | sample LakKivw325mmetaG_FD_184136 | JGI IMG/M metagenome (GOLD analysis project Ga0209609, IMG submission 184136) | Anoxic lake water microbial communities from Lake Kivu, Rwanda to study Microbial Dark Matter (Phase II) - Lake Kivu water 325m metaG... | ecosystem: Environmental > Aquatic > Freshwater... | reverse complement strand
CATTATTCCTTAGATTGTTCCAAATTGACCTTCCCATTTCACCTCCTTCCTCTTATAAAGTAGCTAAAAAAATGTTTTGCTCCATTTTGAATCAGGTATATAATGATTCACGGTTTAAACCGTGAAACTTTTTTATTGTTATCTCCAACCATTTTAAATCACGCAGTTATTTAAAAATCGGGTCGGGGCCAAAAAATGGAAGAAAAAACCAGTCAGGCTATAATCATCGACCTGAATCAGTTCAAACTCAATATCCATCTCAAACATAAAACCGAATTGACCCTCCACTTCGACTCGCCATCACGAATGTTTTACCTTACGGTCATAGCCCTTGTCGTTAACGAAATGAGAAAACTGGGAAAAATCACATCCGTCCCAATGGAACAGCATTCAACCCTTCTTGGCTTACTTAACGAGACCATTGGAGGGGCAGCCGGGTCATCGGATAAGGAGCGTCTGCTTCCGAGGATTTACAGGAAATGGAAAGATGCCCTGCCTGACCTTGAGAATGGACCTCTTTTCAAGGTGATCGGACGAAAGAAAGGGTTAGAAAATGGGGTCGGCAAGACGTATCAATTCACAGAGGTTGAGAAAGACAGTTGGGCTAATCTTTTTGAGTACAGGGGAAGCCAGGAGAATGTGAGGCTCAGGTTTTCAATTGATAAACTCGGAGCGGGTTTGGATGATATCGTCATTATCTATGAAGGATACCAGAATGCGGAGGCATGGGAGAAGTTTATTTCAAGTCTTAAACGGGAAGAGGAGAAACCGAAGTCTGTTGAGCCCGTCTCTAAAGAATCTGAGGTTCCGGTAACCCCATCCAGGATAGAAAAGGCTCCGTTATTGAGACGATGGAAGTGGGTGGCTGTGGCTATCGTGATAATCGCAGCAGCTTTCGCCATCTGGAGAGGTTATTTTCACACTCCTCCAGGCAGAGTTTCATCTTCAGAAAGGATGGCGTTTCCTTTGCCTGATAAACCCTCCATCGCAGTGCTCCCATTTGTGAATATGACCGATGACCCTCGCCAAGAATCGTTTTGTGATGGTTTGACCGAGGAGATCATCACGACGCTCTCAAAGATTCCAAAACTATTTGTGATTGCTCGAAGCTCAACGTTCACTTACAAAGGGAAGCCGGTGAAAGTGCAGCAGGTTGCAGAGGAGTTAGGGGTCCAGTACGTACTGGAAGGGAGCACACGTAAGGCCGGGGACCGGTTAAGAATTACGTCTCAGTTGACGGATGCCTTGAGCGGGCATTACTTATGGGCAGAGCGTTATGACAGGAATCCGAAAGATATATTTATTGTTCAAGATGAAATTACAAAGAATATCATAACAGCATTGCAGGTGAAATTAACGGATGGTGAACAAGCCCGATTATACTCGAAAGGTACTCAGAAACTTGATGCCTATATGAAGGTTATGGAGGCAAGGTATTTATCCTATCAGACCACCATTGAAGGGAATATCAGGGCAAGGCAACTCGCGGAAGAGGCGATTAGCTTTGACCCAAGCTATGCACTTGCATATAGGACCCTTGCGCACGCCATAGTGGTTGATATATGGCTTGGATTGAGCAAGAATCCTCAAGAGTCTCTGAGGAAAAGCATTGAGCTATATAAGAAGGCCATCACTCTGGATGACTCTCTTGCTATCGCTCACTCTGGTTTAGGCTATGCATTGACGATGATGCGGAAATATGATGAAGCCATTGACCAGGCGGAGCGAGCTATTGAACTTGAGCCCAATTCTGCTGACGTCATTTCCACATATGCCAATCTCTTAATTTACACAGGGAGAGGAGAGGAAGCCATATCCTTCTACAAAAATGCAATGAGGCTTAATCCTAAGCCACCAAATGTTTATTTGAGAAACCTCGCGGTTGCACTTCGCGACACAGGGCGGTATGAAGAGGCCATCGCTCAACTTAAGACAGCGATCGAGCGGGAACCAAGAGATATCATGTCATATATCGTCTTAGCATCTACGTATAGTATGGCAGGATTGGAGAAGGAGGCTCGTGATGCTGCGGCTGAGGTCCTCAGGATAAACCCAAAATTTTCACTTGACCATTTAGAAAAGATTCATCCATATAAAAAAGATTTGGCTGTAAGAGAACGCTATTTTGAATCCCTGCGCAGAGCCGGCCTGAAGTAAAAACGTTGTCTTCCCATTGCATAGAAATATTAGGGGCACCCATCTAAAAAGGCTATATTCCCGGCGGGGCTTCCCCATAGGCTCCTCCTTCAGGGAGCAGAATGCATGCGTGGGTAACTGGAAACCTTCCTCCGAAGGTGATGTTAAAAAAATGGATCTGGTCCTTACCCTGGCCTTGATTCGCTTGACTCACGATTACCGCCACGCTTCACCTCAGAAGTCCCATGGAAAAGGCCAGCATGAAGGACATAATTGGGGACGGGTCCGCATTTCTATTAAATATTAAATGTGAACCCGTCCCTTTGAAGGGAAGGAAAAGACATTTGAAGAATTTATGTCGGATTTCAAAAATATCGATTCCACCTTGCACAGATTTCAAACATCTATTTAGGCCTTGCTCGACATTGGCAGTTATATTATCGCCTCTCTTGGTTTACGGACGCCCAGTACCAATGCAGAGATCATCGAAATACTAAGCGAAGGTGACTATCTCCCAAAGGAAAAACGAGAGACCTATATCAAAATAAGTGAAGCTCCCCGCCCACTGGGCGGGGCTTCCCGGAAAGGAAATCTCATTTATATTGTGCCCCTTGACCCCGCCTACAAGGCGGGGCTTGCGGGGCACTTGCCGGTCAATTCAGAAACCGAATTGTGCATCTTTATAACCATATTGATACCAAAACACTTCACGATATCTTAGTCAACGAAACAGAAGACATCCCCCGTTTTTACACAGACCTCACGAGAGTTGTTGAAAAATATAAAATTAGAAAAGGCATAACCCATTTTCAGACTTTACAAATGATCGCTTCATGAATACCTATTAATACAAACGCATTATATCTTTTGTAGGGCAACCCTTCAAGGTTGCTTTAAGCAAGGCTAAAGCCTTGCGCTACATGTAAAACGATTTAATGCGTTTGTATTAATTAGAGTTGTTTTCCCGCAGCCCGGGGGCCCTGAGATCCAGATCACGGGATGTTTTCGCATGCGGTCCAGGAGACGAAACAATCGCTTCCTTGGGAAAACCCCTGTCTAGATGGGACGGGTGATTTTGCTCATAGAGATAAGAGTGAGCTAAAGTGCCTAAAGTGATAAAAAAATCAGCAAGGAGAATCATTGATGATGAGACCAATCTATAAAAGTTGAATGAAGGTGTCAATAGAAATTGGCGAGTAGAAAGTTGAATGTAGAAAGTGGAGGAGAGAATTATTGTCCGCCGGCAACTTTGAGGCGGATGATGGCTCGAAGCAGAGCGGCCCTTGCCCGATCGATATCGATCTCCGGCGTTCTTTCGGCCAGCCTTTTTTCTGCCCTCTCTTTTGCCCTCTGGGCTCGGTCCACATTGATCTCTTCCGGACGCTCCGCGGCCTCTGCCAGTAAGATCACCTTTTTCCCATCGGTCATCAGGAAACCACCGCTGGTTGAAAGGATGATCTTCTCTCCGTTCGGTTTGGTGATTTTGATGATCCCTGTTTTTAAGCTCGATACAAAAGGGGTGTGACCGGTAAGAATCCCAAAGTAACCCACCGTTCCGGGCGCGACCACGGATTCGATGGGTTCACTGAAGACCACTCTCTTAAGAGTGACGACATCAAGGGTAAAAGGTTGAGTATCCATGGCTTAAACATCATGGAATGATGGAATGTTGGAATAATGAGGAAAAAGAAGGATGTCCCAATATTCCATTATTCCAGTATTCCAATCTTCCTTGTATTAGTGTGTTCCTTCTCTTAATCGCTGTGCCTTTTCGGCCACTTCTTCAATCTTCCCCACCATATAAAAAGCCTGTTCCGGAAGGTCATCGTGTTTTCCTTCAAGAATTTCCTTAAACCCTCTAATGGTGTCCGGTAGCGGGACATACCTTCCAGAAGAACCGGTGAACTGTTCTGCCACAAAGAAAGGCTGTGAGAGGAATCTCTGAATCCTTCTTGCCCTGGCGACGATCAGTTTGTCCTCTTCGGAAAGTTCCTCCATCCCGAGAATGGCAATGATGTCCTGAAGTTCCTTGTAACGTTGGAGGACCTGCTGGACCCCGCGGGCCACCCGATAATGTTCTTCGCCCACGATGCGGGGGTCAAGAATTCTTGAGGTAGAATCAAGGGGGTCCACCGCGGGATAGATTCCAAGTTCAGCGAGCTGCCTCGACAAAACGGTAGTCGCATCCAGATGGGAGAAGGTCGTGGCCGGGGCCGGGTCGGTAAGGTCATCCGCAGGAACATAGATCGCCTGAACCGATGTGATGGAACCTCTTTTGGTGGAGGTAATTCTTTCCTGGAGCTCTCCCATCTCGGTTGCAAGGGTGGGTTGATATCCCACGGCTGAAGGCATCCGGCCCAGGAGGGCGGAAACCTCGGAACCTGCCTGAACGAAACGGAAGATGTTGTCAATGAAGAGGAGCACATCCTGACCCTCCTCATCCCGGAAATATTCGGCCTGGGTGAGAGCGGAAAGACCAACTCGAAGCCTTGCCCCAGGAGGCTCGTTCATCTGACCGAAGACGAGAACGGTTTTGTCAATCACTCCGGATGCCTTCATCTCGAGCCAGAGGTCATTGCCTTCTCTTGTCCTTTCGCCCACTCCGCCAAAGACAGAAAATCCTCCATGCTCGGTGGCGATGTTTCGAATGAGTTCCATGATCAGAACGGTTTTTCCCACCCCCGCACCACCGAAGAGCCCTACCTTTCCTCCCTTGGCATAGGGTTCAAGAAGGTCGATCACCTTGAGGCCTGTCTCAAAGACCTGGGTCGAAGGAACCTGTTCTTCAAAAGGCGGAGGGGGCCGGTGAATGGGGTATTGTTTCTTGGCTTCACAGGATCCCAGCTTATCGATCGGTTCACCCAGGAGGTTGAAGACCCTTCCCAAGGTCTCCCTTCCTACGGGCATGGTGATGGGGGTTCCTTCGTCGGCCGCTTCCATTCCTCTCACCAGCCCATCGGTTGAGGAAGTGGCTACGCAACGGACCACATTCTCGCCGAGATATTGGGCCACTTCCACGATGAGCCGCGTTCCGTCAGGTTTATCAATTCGTATGGCATTGTAGATGGCGGGCAACTCTTCAGTGAAGAATTCCACATCCACAACCGGGCCAATCACCCTCAATACTTTTCCGACCTTCAATGTCTTTCCTCCCTTTTTAAATTAATGCTAAGTGTTAAGCGTTATGTGCATAGCGAATTTATTTCTTCCCTTTGGCAAACCGTAAGGCTTCCGCGCCTGTGGTCACCTCCAGCAGTTCTTTCGTAATCGAGGCCTGCCTTGCCTTGTTGTAACTCAATGTGAGTGTGGAGATCATCTCTTCCGCATTCTCCGTGGCCGATTTCATGGAAACCATTCGGGCCCCCTGCTCGCTGGCCACGGATTCTACCAGCCCTTTATAGATCTGTGCCTCCAGATATTTTGGCAGCAGGAGTGCCATAATCTCTTCAGCGGAGGGCTCAAAGAGAGGCTCACCCCTGATCCCTGCGCCTTTCTTCAACACCTCGGAGCTTTCCAGGGGCAGGAGCCTCATCACGGTTGGCCTGGTCACCATGGCTGACTGGAAGCGGGTATAGATCAGGTCCACCTCGTCATAGCGTGCTTCCTGAAATCCACTGACGATGACCCCGGAGATCTCTTTCACCTCCTGAAGGGTGATCTCCTTTGAGATCTGAGGGAGGATGTGGTCAATAGGATAGTCCTTCCTTTTGAAGAAGTCATGGCCCTTTCTTCCGACCAGAATGAGCCGGACTTCCTTGCCGGAATGGTCATGAATAAATCGCATGGCCTGGCCGATGGCATTGGCATTATACCCCCCGCAGAGGCCTTTATCCGAGGTGATCAGGACGAGACCGATGTTTCTGACTTCCCGATGAACCAGGAGAGGATGGTCGATGCGGGGAAGGGAGGGAGCAAGGTTTTCCATTAATTCCCGAATCTTTTCGGCATAGGGCCTGGCCGAACGAAGGCGCTCCTCCGCTCGCTTGAGACGGGAGACGGCAATCATCTCCATGGCGCGGGTAATCTGTTGAATGCTGATGACGCTTCGGATTCTTCTCCGGATCTCTTTGGTCCCGGGCATCTGCCTTGAACTCCAATGGAAGAATGGAATGTTGGAATACTGGAATATTGTTTTAAATACAGATTGGAATCCCTTTACCCATTATTCCATTTTTCCATTATTCCAATATTTCAAATCTTATGTGCTAACGAAATTTTTCTTGTATTCCTGAGCTGCCTGATGGAGAAGGCTTGCGAGTTCCTCAGAAAGTTCCTTCTTCTCTCGAATCCCTTTGGGAATCTGTGGATACTTTTCACGGACAAAGGGGTAGAATCCCGTCTCAAAGTTTTTGATCCGATCGACCGAGATGTCATCAAGATAGCCGTTCTCAGCTACGAAGATGATCATGATCTGATTTTCAACGGGCATGGGATTATACTGGGGTTGTTTTAAAACCTCGACCAGACGTTCCCCACGGGTGATCTGGGCCTGAGTGGCCTTATCCAATTCAGAGCCGAATTTTGCAAAGGTGACCAGCTCCCGGTATTGAGCGAGATCGAGCCTCAACATCCCTGCCACTTTTTTCATCGCCTTGATCTGTGCGTTGCCGCCCACTCGGGAAACGGAGAGGCCAACCGAGACAGCAGGCCGCACACCCGCATAGAAGAGGTCACCCTCGAGGTAGATCTGGCCATCGGTGATCGAAATGACGTTGGTCGGGATATAGGCCGAATAGTCGCCGGCCTGGGTCTCCACAATGGGCAGGGCGGTGAGGGAGCCTCCTCCCAGGGCATCATTCAGCTTGGCTGCCCTTTCGAGGAGTCTCGAATGGAGGTTGAAGATATCCCCCGGAAAGGCCTCCCGGCCAGGGGGCCTTCTCAACAGAAGGGAGACCTGACGGTAAGCCACGGCATGCTTCCAGAGGTCGTCATAGATGATCAGGGCATGGCGGCCCGTATCCCTGAACTCCTCTCCCATCGCACACCCGGCATAGGGCGCCACATACTGCATGGGCGCAGGATCACTGGCCGTGGCGGAGACAACGATCGTATATTCCATGGCTCCATATTCCTGAAGCGTGTTGACCACCGCCGCGACCGTGGATTGTTTCTGACCAATGGCCACATAGATGCAGATCACATCTCCACCTCTCTGGTTCAGAATGGTATCCACGGCAATCGCTGTCTTGCCGGTCTGCCGGTCTCCGATGATCAATTCACGCTGTCCCCTGCCAATGGGGATCATGGAGTCGATACATTTCAGTCCGGTCTGAAGCGGCTCCTTCACGGGCTGTCTTTCGATGACATTGGGAGCCATCCCCTCGATCAATCGAAATTTATCGGTATGGATGGGACCCTTTCCATCAATCGGTTGCCCTACCGAATTGACAATCCTTCCGACCAGTGCATCTCCCACCGGGACGGAGAGGACCTTACCGGTGCGTCGAACAGGATCCCCCTGTTCGATTCGGGTATAGTCACCTAGAATCATGGCACCGATATGGTCTTCATCAAGGTTGAGGGTCATTCCGTAAATCCCTTCCGGAAACTCGAGCATCTCGGAGGCCATACAGCCGGCAAGGCCTTTGATCCGGGCAATTCCATCTCCTCCCTCTATAACCTCCCCGATCTCTTCGGCCTCTATCCTGACCTGGTATTGTTCGATATGTCGCTTCAGGATCGTTGAGATCTCTTCTGGCTTGATCTTTATTTCCACTTTGTCACCCCTCATTAATCATTCATTCACCCCCACCCCCACCCTTCCCCATCAAGGGAGAGGGTAAGGGTGAGGGGGAACAGGTTAAAAGGTTTTGACCATCTCTTTTTTAATCTCTTCGAGGCGATGTTTGATGCTCCCGTCAATAATCTTGTTCTCGATCTTGACAATGACCCCACCGAGGATCGACTCCTCCACTGTCGGTTTCAGGAAGACCCTCTTTTTGGATGTTCGGGAGAGCTCCTTCTCAAGACGTTCGATCATCTCCTCGGAAAGAGGGATTGAAGAGATGACCTCCGCAGTCACCTTTTCACGGGCTTCCTGGGCCAGGCCGAAGAAGGTTTCGATGATGGTCGGAAGCTTCCTTTGGCGGCCCTGGTCTACCACCATATTGATCCAGTGGAGGGTGAGGGGGGAGAGCTTCTCACCGAAGATCTGAGAGAAGGCGCTCTTCTTCCCATCCGGGGGGATTTGAGGATTGCTCAGAAATTCTTTTAATTCGGCATTCGATTCCAGAGAACTCTTCAGACGCGTTAATTCCTCTTCGGTCCGATCGAGGGATTCCTCAGCCCTTGCCACCTGGAAGAGGGCCTCTGCATAGCCTCTCACCAACGGATCACTTGCCATAGAGATCACCTACTTTGGAGACATACTCCTCCACCAGGCGGCGATGGTCTTCCGGATTGAGGGATTTGTGAATGACCTTTGATGCCGCCATGATGGCAAGATCGGCAATCCTCTCTTGAAGCTCAAGGATGGCCTTCTGCTTCTGGAGTTCGATTTCCTCCTGGGCTCGTTTCACCATCTGATTCGATTCCTGTTGGGCCTTCTGGAGAATCTCCTTTCGGACATTCTCGCCCAGCTCCTTCCCCTCATTGATGATCTTCTGCGCCTCTGTACGGGCCTCGGCGAGTTGATGTTTGTAATCCTCAAGGAGATTGGCCGCCTCCTGTCTGGTCTTTTTGGCCTCCTCTAATTGTTGTTGAATCGTCTCTTCCCTCTTCCTTAATCCTTTCAGAATTTGCGGGTAGGCCAATTTTGCCAGGAGGATGAGGAGAAGAAAGAACGAGATCAACGTCCAGACGATCAATCCGGGTTCTGCCTTAAACATGGTCGGCTCCTTCTTCACCCCCTCACCCTTCTCCTCTCTCCCAAGAGGAGAGGAGAAGGGTGAGGGGTGATTTAGTGAAATCAAAATTTTTATTTAAAGATCAACAGGAAGCTGATCACCAAGGCATAGAGAGCCAGCGCTTCGACGAAGGCGATTCCGAGAATCATGGTGGTCCGCAGTAATCCTGAAACCTCCGGCTGTCTTGCCATCCCTTCCACGGTCTTCCCGACCAGAATCCCCATGCCGATCCCTGTTCCCAGGGCTCCCAAACCGATGCTCAATCCGCCACCTAAATAAGCAAAACCGATGGGCTCCATTCCTGACCTCCTTTTTAGTTTTGGAAGTGGAATGTAGATTAGGGAATGTAAAAAAGAGAAATCTACTTTCCACCCTCTTTTTTTTGCATTCGAAGTTAATGTTCTTCGTGAATGGCTTCCGCAATATACATCGTAGCGAGTATTGAAAAGATAAACGCCTGAATCAGAGAGACAAAGATCTCAAAGGCCATCATCGCCACAGCCATGGCCAACGGGAATGGAACGATGATCACACTTTTGAACATGATGATCATTCCGAGAAAAACCAAGATGACCAGGTGGCCAGCCGTCATATTGGCAAAGAGCCGGATCGCCAGTGCAAAAGGTTTGGCAAATTGGCTGATGATCTCAATGGGGATCATGATCACCAGGATGGCAGGGTGGATCCCCTTAGGAGCAAACCTTTTGAAATACCCGAAAGGGCCATGTTTATAAATTCCCACTCCCTGGGTGCAGAGAAAGACCACGATGGCCAGGGAGGCTGTGACATTGATGTTGGAGGTGGCGGTAAACATCTTTGGGACCAATCCGAGAAGATTACAGTAGAGGATGAAGAAGAAGAGGGTCGCAACAAAGGGGAACCAGGCCATCCCCTCCTCTCCGAGAATTTCAGTGACAAAGGTCTGTTTGAGATAGGAGACGATCGATTCCATCAGGTTCTGAAGACCTTTCGGAACCAATCTTCCGATCCTCCCTGCCAGGGTGAGGGTAATGAGGACGAGGACGGAGGCAATCCAGATCATCACCACCGCATTGCTGATGGAGAGGTCGAGACTCCCGATCTTCAGGGGATAAATCACATGAGGTTGTAAATGCTCCATGAGATGGATGTTTTCCATATTTTCTCCCCTAAGCCCTGATGGGTTTCTGTTTTAAGGATTTCAATTTTCGAAGAAAGAGGGCCGTTTTCAAAACCAGACAGAGAGTAAAACAGAGGATGAAGGAGAGTAGGGTCATCGGAAGATGAATCTCCTTTATCCCGGACAGGCCGTAAAAGATGAGGCTGAGCATCCCCAGCCGGATAATGAATCCGCCCAGTGCCAAGGCCACGGAAGTGACCTTCGAGACCATGGTTATTCTGGAGGAATAAAGAAGGGAGCCGAAAAAATCAAGAAGGGCCAATAAGATTCCGATCCCACTGCTTAGAACGAATGGATTCATTTTAATCCTTTTTATTCTTCCATTCATGAAATAGTCGGAAGAGGTTTCTAAAACCGGCTGCTGATCCGAGAATGAAGCCGATAATCATCAGCCACGGTCTTGAGTTGAGGTAGCGATCCAAGAGATAACCACCTCCTGCCCCAATGAGGACTGAGACCAACATCTCCAGTCCGATGTTCCCATATCTAAGCAGATCCCTATCAAAAAATTTTGCGGGTTTTTGATTTTGTGGCATGGGAAGGGGCACAAAATGTGAATTTTCTAACATACAAAGTTAACATTGTCAATAATTTTTTAGTCTTTTGATTTCAAGCAGATAGAGGCTGATCCTCTTTATGGGGAAAGGGGAGAGGCCTTTCCTCCCGGTCTGGAGGGCTCTTCATTTGGCAATGCCCTTCGAGGACACCCCCTTCATTGACAATCAGGGTGGGGGTGAGGAGGTTCCCATGAAATTGGCCTGTGGAGTGAATCTCAGTTTTTTCGTGAACATGGACCTCCCCTTCCACCTGGCCACTGATGATGATGGTGTTGACCCCGATCTTTCCTTTGACGATGGCGGACTCTGCAACGATGAGTGTTCCGCTATCAAAGATCTCCCCTTCGAATTTACCTTCCAGGCGGAATACACCCTGAAAGGTCATCTTTCCTTCAAAGAGGCTTTCCTTTCCCAGGAAGGCACTGATCTCCTCATGTGTGGTCGAGGGCTTTGAATCCCCTTTTGTGAAGATAGATTTTCCAGACATGAATAGCTCCTTTCCGAAGGAGAAATCCGAAGCACGAAATCCGAAATTCGAAACAAAAAATTAATATAAAGTTTTAGAAACTGGGTCATTCGAATTTTGGTATTGTTTCGGATTGGTCCGAAATGGACGCTTCGCCCGATATTTGGATTTCGAATTTTTTATTTTCCCAAGATTGCCTCAACAATTCTCTCCAAATCTTCATGGGAGTAGTATTCGATCTCGATCTTCCCCCTTTTCCCTCTTGAAAGGATGAGGACTTTGGTTCCCAGGTGACGTCTTAGTGAGTCCTGAAGCCCTGCGAGTTGGCTCTCCAGATCGCCTCTCTTCTTTTCCGGAGTTTTTCTTCTCGGTTTCTCTGACCATTTTTTTGACAGGGCTTCGGCTTCCCTCACGGAGAGACCTTTTTGGATGATGAGGGCACAGAGCTCTTTCTGCTTCTCTTTGGTTTCAAGGCTGAGAATGGCCCTGGCATGTCCGGGGGTGATGCGATTCTGAAGAAGGTGGTTTCTTATTTCTGAGGGAAGTTTCAGAAGACGAAGGACATTGGTGATCGTGGTGCGGTCCTTTCCGATTCGTGCACTCAATTCCTCATGGCTGATGTTGAACTCTTCGATCAAACGTTTGTAGGCCTCTGCCTCCTCAATCGGGTTGAGATCCTCCCTCTGGAGATTTTCGATCAGTGAGATCTCGAGGGCGGCCCGTCCCTCCACTTCCTTGATAACGATGGGGACCTCCTTCAGGCCTGCCTTCTGAGCAGCCCGCCATCGCCTTTCTCCAACAATAAGTTCATAGCCCTCCTCAAGTCTCCTTACGATCAGAGGCTCGAGGATTCCCTGCTCTTTGATCGAATCGGCCAGTTCCCGGAGCCTCGATTCGTCAAAATGCTTCCGGGGTTGATTCCGGTTGGGATGAATCTCTTCGATTCCGCAATAGAGGAGGTTCTTTCCTTCTGCCAGTCCAAATTCCGGGATGAGCGCTCCCAGGCCTTTTCCCAATGCAACTCTTTTAGGTGTCATTTTGGTTTCCATTGGCCATCAATTCCTGGGCCAGATTGAGATAACTTTCCGCCCCCTTGGAGTGGATATCATAGAGGAGGATAGGCATGCCATGACTGGGGGCTTCGCTCAGCCGGACATTCCGCGGGATCACAGTCTTAAAAACCTTATCTTTAAAATGGCTCCTCACCTCTTGGGCCACCTGATGGGAGAGGTTGTTGCGGATGTCAAACATCGTCAGAAGGATTCCTTCAATCTCCAGCCTCGGATTGAGGGCCTGTTTAATCAGACGGATGGTTTTGAGAAGCTGTCCCAGACCCTCCAGGGCATAATATTCGCATTGAAGAGGAATGAGGACGCTATGGGCGGCGGTCAGGGAATTGATGGTCAGAAGCCCCAGAGAAGGGGGGCAGTCAATGAAGATATAGTCGTAGTCTGCCTCCACCTCTTTGATCAGTCGGTCCAATCTCTTTTCGCGATCCCTCTCCTGAATCAGTTCCACCTCGGCACCAATCAGGTCGGTATTCGAAACGACTACCTCCAGGCAGGGCAGAGTGGTTTTCTGAATCATTTCTCGAAGCCCGGAGCCTCGGAGCAGGGCCTGATAAATGGTCCCATTAAGATTCTCTTTGCTCAGGCCTAAGCCGCTTGTTGAATTTCCCTGAGGATCAATATCAATGAGAAGAATCTTCTTTTCCGCGGCGGCCATAGAGGCGGAAAGATTCACGGCCGTGGTGGTCTTTCCCACCCCTCCTTTTTGGTTGGCAATGCAGATCACTCGCCCCACAGCAGAAATCCTGAGGAAAAATGGAACACTGAAGTAATGGAATAATGGGTACAATACAATAATCTCACTTCATCCCCTTATCCCGATTTCCTAAGAGTGAGCAAACCAACATCTTTATAGCATAAACTCATCTCTTTTCAAAGAGGAGAATCGTTCTTCTGATCGAACTGAACGGGAGGGAGAGATGAACCATCTTTTCCAGACGGCAGGGGACCTCCTCCAATCGGGAGAGGTAGCGGAGTTCTTCATCTGTCAACTCCCCCTTCATTGCAATAATGACCCCGCCTTTCTTCACGGAAGGGAAAGCGAGGGGGAGAAAGGCCTGAAGCCTGGAAAAGGCCCTCGAGATGACCCCATCGTATGACCCCCGGAGAGGTTCGAGGATTCCCTTCTCCTGAATGCGGCCATGGATGGCCTCGATCCCTTTGAGCCCGAGGGTCCTGATGATATGCCTCTGGAAGTCAACCTTTTTTTGAACGGAGTCAATCAGAGTGACCTTCAGAGAGGATTGAACGATTTTCAAGGGGATTCCGGGAAAGCCACCACCCGAACCCATGTCCAGAAGGGAGGAGATTCCCGTGAGATGAGGGAAGGCTGACAGGGAATCGATAAAATGCTTTAAGACGATTCCCCTCTCCGATCGAATAGCCGTGAGGTTGATCTTCTGATTCCATTTGAGGAGTTCCCGAAGATAGAGGTCGAATGCCTCTATGGCTTTTTCTTCCAATTCAATCCCAAAATTTAATACCCCCCTGACGAGAAGTTCTCTGTTCTCTCCCTCCATGGAAGACACTCATATCATAAATCTCCCTTCTTGGCTATCCCATGTATTTTTATTGAATTTTTTGTGAAAGAGGGGTAAATTTTTAAAACAGCGCTTCCTTTCGAAAGGAGTCCATCCATGATCGTTCGAATCATTTCAATCGTCATTATTGCACTGTTGATATCCCAACCCGTCTCGGCCCAGTTCGATCGGCTATTGAAAGGGTTGGGACTGGGCGGGCAAAAAGAACTCAGCGATGCGAAAATCGGGGAAGGGTTGAAAGAGGCCCTTAAGGTGGGTACGGAGAACACGGTTCTTTTAACCGGAAAGAATGACGGATTCTTTCTCAACAGGGCAATCAAAATCCTGATGCCAGAGAAACTCCGGACCCTTGAGAAAGGGTTGAGGGCTGTGGGTTATGGCCCGCAGGTGGACGAGTTCGTTCTGAGCATGAACCGCGCTGCCGAAAGGGCTGCTCCCTTTGCCAAAAAGATCTTCTGGGATGCCATCGGGGAGATGACTTTCGAAGATGTGAGGAAAATATTTTCAGGCCATGAGACAGCGGCCACCGACTATTTTAAGGGAAAGACTTCAGACCAGTTGACGATGGTGTTCAAGCCAATCGTCGATAGAGCGATGAGCGAAGTTGGCGTTACCCGTCGATACAAGGATCTGGTCGGACGTTATGAGACCCTCCCGTTTGTTAAGACAGAAGCCTTCGACCTCGACCGCTATGTGGTCATGAAGGCGCTCGATGGATTGTTTCATGTGCTCGGCGAGGAGGAGAAGAAGATTCGCACTAACCCGGCAGCCCGGGTTACCGATCTGCTTAAAGAGGTGTTTGGCAAATAGAAAAAAGGCGACCGATTTCTTACAAAACATTGTCCTGATCATCCGGTTACGGTGAGGTTTCAAAAAGGAGGGAAGCCATGAGAAGATGGATCATAAGAGGGATCATTATCCTCGGAATATTTCTCCTGCTGTTCATCGGGCTCAATATTTTCATCAAAAGCTACCTTTCCGGAGAGAGGCTGAAGGCCATGATCCTGCCCAGAGCCGAAGCTTTGACGGGAAGGAAAGTCAACCTTGAGGAGATACATGTTTCCCTCTTCAGGGGAGTGGTGGCCAAAGGGTTGAGCATCAAAGAGATGGACGGTCAGAGGGATTTCCTCAAGATGAAGGAGTTCGTTCTCAATTACCGCCTTTTACCACTTCTCAAGAAAGAGTTTGTGATCAGCAAGATCGAATTGATTTCTCCTTTTGTAATGATCGTGAAGGACCGGCAGGGAAGGTATAACTTCAGCAGCATAGTCGAGAGGACATCCCAGAAGCCTTCCGGACCCCCTGCGCCTGTAAGCCAGGGCTTTCCCCTTTCGATCGTCACAGACAGGTTATTCATCCAAAACGGGCAGTTTAAGTTTAGCGATGAGGGAAAAACATTGCCTGACGTTTCTGCCGTCTTCGATATGGAGGTCACGGGTTCGGTCGGGCAGGGCGGAACTCCACGGATGAAATCCGGCCAGATCACGATAAAGGAAATTAAAGTCCTTTTAAGAGGAGCTGAAATCCGAGCCACCGGGAAGATCGAAATGGATGAACAAACCCTTCGGGCCAACCTGAAGACCTTACTCGGAAAGGACAGCCTTGACCTTGCGGCAACGGTCAAAGATTATCTCAAGACGCCTGAGGTATCGGCTAACCTCTATTCAAAAGAATTGGATCTCGAAAAATGGATGGGCATCGGAGGCCAGGAGAAAGCGCCTAAAAAAGCTGTTTCAAAAGAATCGGCCCCTCCGAAAGAGAAGCTTATCAAGCCGGCTGAACGTGGAACAGACCTGAAATTGAAAGCCGCCGGAGCCGTGAAGGTGGATGTAGCGAAATATCAGGGGTATACCATCAAAGGTCTGAGCATGAATTATCAGTATGTCAATGGGATTGTTAAAATAGAGCCTCTCGGGCTGAAATTTTCCGGAGGGGATGTTTATAAAACCGAAGGGAATTTAGGTGGAAAACTTCAGCTGGCCAGCGCCAGGCCACAGGAGACCCTGAGGGGAGATGCAGATTTAAAACTGGGCAAAGGGGTGATCAAAGATTCAAAGATTTTTAATGCCATTTCATCTCTCACAGGCCTTCGGGCTTTGAAGGAGCCGGTTGTGGAGGAAGGATCCTTCCATTTCGACATCAAAGAGGAGAAGGTCTTTTTGGAGGGGTTTATACGTTCGGCCCTTTTCAGGATTACCCCCAAAGGATATTTAGAGTTTAACCAGAAACTGGACATTCCTACCGAGCTTAAAATTTCACCTGAACTAAGTAAAAACATTTCAAGGGAGTTGACTAAGTGGAAGTTTATGACGGATGATCAGGGATGGATGATCTTCCCCCTTAAAGTAAAAGGAACGACAGAAAAACCCGATGTCAGCATCGATTCAGAGAAATTGGTCAGACAGATCGTACCTGATTTGACCAGAGAGATTGAAAAGAGGCTGTTTCAGAAAAAAAGGTCATCGAAATAGGCAAGACAGGGGAGGGGTCCAGTAGGTTCAATTTTCTGATATCGGGCCTGGAGTGGAAATGAAAAGAAAAATTACTCTACTGACCTATCGATAAGGGGGGTGATCATGCCGTGAACAAATTAATCCAGACCTATCAAAATAAACTAAGGCGGCATCTTAAATGGATACTCATCGGTATTGTCGTGTTCTTTCTATTTTTTACCCTCATTGGTTTTTTTGCCCTTCCTCCTGTCTTAAAATTTATTTTGGTCAACAAACTTTCGGAAAACCTTCTTCGCGAAGTGACGATCACCCAGATTAAGGTCAATCCTTACGTCCTTTCTCTAACGGTAAGAGGCCTTTTAGTGAAAGAACGGGGGAGCCCAGAAACTTTTATCTCATGTGAGGAAATCTTCCTAAATCTACAGAGCCTCTCTGCTCTTAAGATGGCTCTCGTCCTTTAGGATTTAACATTAAAAGGAGAAACCATCTCAACGGGTAAAAATAGTAAGGGGAGAATCAATCTATCCCTTCTGTTAAATGAGAAAGGAACGATATCCACAGCGGGAACCATCGGAATCGATCCATTAACAGCGGATTTGAAGTTGCAGCTGAAAGGCATTGAGATCACTCCTTTCCAATCTTATTTTACAGATAACTATTTATCGATTTAAAGGCCAGATTGAAAGATTTAGACCTTAGTCCTGCCACTCCCTATTCTGGGAAATATGCAGGCTATACCATTGAGAAAGGTAAACTCTCCTTCGATTTAAAATATCTCATTGTGAAGAGGAAGCTTGATTCTCAAAATCAAATTTTCATCGATCAGTTTACCTTTGGTGATAAAGTAGAAAGCCCTGATGCAACCAAGTTACCTGTAAAACTGGCTATCGCCCTTCTCAAAGACAGGAAGGGAGAAATAAAACTGGACCTTCTTGTCACAGGAAGTCTGGATGACCCAAAATTTAGTGTTTGGAGGGTGATATTAAAAATCATCGTTAACCTGATCTCAAAGGCTGCCACTTCTCCTTTTTCACTTCTTGGCGCAGTGTTAGGTGGAGGAGAGGAATTGAGTTTTGTAGAATTTGATTTCGGGAGCACCACCATTACGGAGGCGAATGCCAAAAAACTCCAAACCATCACTAAGGCTCTCCATGACCGGCCATCCCTCAAAATGGATATTGAAGGCCATGTGGATATGGAGAAGGACAGGGAGGGGTTGAAACAATATCTCTTTCAAAGGAAGGTGA
>Ga0209609_10000905_pt1 | contig 17482 bp, 16 predicted proteins | sample LakKivw325mmetaG_FD_184136 | JGI IMG/M metagenome (GOLD analysis project Ga0209609, IMG submission 184136) | Anoxic lake water microbial communities from Lake Kivu, Rwanda to study Microbial Dark Matter (Phase II) - Lake Kivu water 325m metaG... | ecosystem: Environmental > Aquatic > Freshwater... | reverse complement strand
AGATACCTCGGTCCAGAAAAAAAGGGTATTTACTCAGTGGTGATGGCCTTTGTATCTTTTCTGCTTTATCTTGGAAATTATGGTATTACTAACGCTCTTTGCTATTATAGCGCCAGCAGAAAAATTAAAGAAAGAGAATTGTTCCAAAATGCACTCATGCTCTCGGCTTTATCCTCAATAAGCATTATTTTTATTGGCGGAATTTTATATTTTGCAGTTCCAAAATTTCATAATATTGGCATTGGCTATCTAACTTTAGCTTTATTGTTTTTAATAACCTCAATGAATATTTTTTCCTTAATTCCTGAAATTTATCAGTGTTACCATGGCTATCAAGTTCGTTAGAAAGGGCTTTAAATGCTTCACTAAGAAGTTCCGCATGAGAAATTTCTGGTAATTGCTCTAATTCCTTACTGGCAGTTCCCTCAAAGAAAATTTTAAATTGATCTAGTACATTTTCTTTTCCCATAAACCTCCTTTCTTTAAAGCTCTTCTAGTTTAACTTTAGCTTCAGGGGATTGGTTGATAAGATTAAGATATTTTTCCGTGGTGGAAAGACGTTTGTGGCCGACCATTTTTTGAATCATGACTACTGAAGCTCCACCGGCTAACTGGTGGGCGATAAAGGTATGTCTTAAGTCATTAATGGTGGCGTCTTTAATACCAGCTTCTCTAAAGTAGCGATTAACAATTGTTCTGATGTTTCTGATTAAGAAAGCTCTGCCAGTTTTGGTGATAAAGACATTTTTAACCTTGGTTTTGGGACGAAAATCCAACCAACGTTCTAAGGCTTTTTTAGCCGAAGAATTTAAAACAATGGTTCTTTCTGGTTGTGATTCATAAGCCCGGATGCGAAGCTGATTGTCTTTAATGTCATCCAGTTCCAAACGAGCTAATTCACCAATTCTTAAACCAGTTTGTAATAAAAGTTCAATCACGGCGGCCAAGCGAATGTCGTTTCTAACGGCATCTCGCAAGGCCCGATATTCCATTTGACTTAAAATTCTTGGTGGTTTGGTTTCGTACTGAGGATATTCCACGTTTTCTGTTGGATTAGCTTCAATTAAATTTTGATTTTTTGAATAACGGAAAAAAGATTTAATGGCGTTTAACTTTCTGGAAGCGGACTTTGGTAGATATTTATTATAAGCAAGATATTCTTTAAATTCTTCAATTTGTTCTTTACCAACTGAATTTACCTGAGTAATCTGCCTTTTGCTTAAAAAGTCAGCAAGCTGATTTAAGTCATTATTATATGCTAAAATGGTAGACGAAGACTTACCTTGTTTTTTCAGGTAATCAATAAATTTTTTCTGAGCAGTGATCAGGGATTTGTCTTCAACCATTTTTAGTTAAAATAGGCAGAATTAGAAGCAGATTCTAAATAATTCATCCTATAATAGCACCCATGGGGATACCTGTCAATATCTTGAATAGAAAACCAATTCAAATCTTAATTATTATTGTTGGTATTATTCTGATTGTCAGTTTATCCAGAAGTATTCTTAAGATGTTTAAGGCTAGGGATGAATTAAAATTGGCTGAGCAAAAAATAGAAGAATTACAAGAAGAAGCAGCTAGTTTAACAGAAAAGAAAGAATTCTATCAATCAGAGGAATTTATTGAACAAGAAGCCAGGAACAAACTCAATATGGTTAAAGAGGGGGAGATAGTGGTAGTTTTACCACCAAATATAAAAGAAATCTTAGGAGAAAAAGAAACCCAACCTCAAATTTCAGTGCCTAATTGGCGCCAATGGTTAAATCTCTTCCTCTAGAAATTTAAGCAAAATTTTGTTAAAATTAATCTTCAACATGCGGGGTAGTGTACGGCTGCACGTGAGGCTCATTTAAAATTTGGGCCCTTCGATAGGTAACTATCGTAAGAGTACTTGGCTATATCGGTAAAACCCAAAGTTTTAGGGCAATACCGAGGGAAGTCATAATTGACCCCGTAGAGACTACACGCCAAGCTCTATGAGATTTCATAGATGAAGATATAGTCCGACACTCCGAGTAATCGGAGAAAATAGTTGCATAATCTCACAGACCAGGTTCAATCCCTGGCCCCGCAACCAAAGTTAAATAAATATTGACAGAATTATTGAACTCCTGATAAAATAATAATAGTTCCAAATATCAGGGGTTCTTTTTATGCCTAAATTAAGAGAACAAAAAGAAGCGAAACAACTTCGCCAACAAGGTAAAAGTATTAAAGAAATCGCTAAGAAACTCAATGTTTCTCCCGCTTCAGTTCATAAATGGTGTCAAGACGTCGAACTTACTTCCTCGCAAAAAATGAAACTTGAACAAAAATCATTTAAGGCTCTTCAGAAAGGAAGAGTAAAAGCGGCAAAAAATCAAAGAAATAAGAAACTTAAAGAAATAAAAGAATTAACCAAAAAAGGTATTGTTGATATTGGAAAACTTTCTAAAAGAGAATTTTTTCTGAGCGGTGTAGCTCTTTATTGGGGAGAGGGTTTTAAAAAAGATAGCCGTCTTGGTTTTGCTAACTCTGACCCGAATATGATAAAATTCTTTCTGAAATGGCTTATTGAAATTTGTGGTGTGCCTAAAGAAAGTCTTAGGCTTCGGGTAGGTTTAAATATAAGTCATAAAAAAAGGATAAATAAGGTAGAGCAATATTGGGCCGAGGTTACTAATATTCCTTTATCACAATTCCAAAGGCCATTTTTCCAAAAGTTCACCTGGAAGAAAGAATTTAAAAAACCTGAAGAATATTTTGGTATTTTAAGAATTAGGGCTAATAAGCAAAGACAACTGTTTAGAAAAATCCATGGCTGGATTGAGGGATTAAAAATAAACAAGACAGGGTAGCTCAGTTGGTAGAGCTCCGGATTCATAAACCGGCGGTCGCGGGTTCGAGTCCCGCCCCTGTCACTTTATGAATAAAAAGCGTGTTTTTTCTGGTATTAGGTCAAGTGGTAGACTCCATATCGGCAATTATTTAGGAGCAGTTAAGGGTATGCTTGAACTTCAAGAGATCCATGACTGTATTTTTGGCGTGGTTGATTATCATGGTATTACCACTCCTTTTAAACCGGAAAATATGCAAAAAGAGATCGAAGAAGTTGTTTTAGATTATTTAGCGGCTGGTTTGGACCCGAAAAAATGTCACTTAATGATTCAATCTCAGGTTCCAGAGCATGTTGAATTGGCCTACCTTTTAGGAACTATCTATCCTGTTTCCCGAGTTGAACAATTACCAACTTATAAAGAAAAGAAGATTGAAAATCCTGGTTATATTAACGTTGGCCTTTTTTATTATCCGATTTTAATGGCAGCTGATATTTTAATTTATAAAGCTGAATCTGTTCCGGTTGGTAAGGACCAATTACCTCATATTGAATTAACTCGTGAGGTGGCGAGAAGATTCAACCAAATGTTTGGGAAGATTTTCCCCGAACCACAGGCTTATTTGACAAAAGGAGCAACGGTGCCTTCATTAACTGGTTCTGGCAAGATGAGTAAATCAGTTGAAGGTAGTTATATTTTACTGACCGATGATTTGAAAACAATTAAGGAAAAATTAGCAAAAATGCCAACTGATATGGGTAAAGGCAAAGTTTTGCCAAAAGAAGGTGGTGTTTTTAATCTTTTGATCTTAGTGGAATTATTTATGGGCAAAAAAGCAAAAGTAGAATACGAAAAAGAGTATTTAGGCAAAGGGATTAAATATGTTGAGTTAAAAGAAAAATTAGCTCAGGCGATTTTTAAAGAATTAAAGCCTATTCAAGAAAAAAGAGATTATTTTGCTAAACATCCAGAATTAGTAGATAAAATTCTGGAAGAGGGAAGAGACTATTGTTCCAAAATCGCCAAAGAAACACTTCTGGAAGTCAAAAAAGCCATGGGTTTAATTTGAATCAGCTTCAGGTTTGTGATAGAATAGACCTTGATGAAAAAGGACAAATTTCCTCAAAAGGCAGTTAAGAAATATCAATTTAAATTTCAAATCAACCTTAAGAATCTTTTCATTTGGCTCTTGGTATTAGGGATTATTCTCTCTTTTTTCATCTCTTTTCCCACTCAATCAACACCAACCGGTGAAGAAATTCCTTTATCACAAGCTTTAAGCGAAATTAAAGACAATAAAATTAAAGAGGTGAAAGTTGAGGAAGACAAGCTCATTTTAACCTCACAAGATGATAAAACCTTCTTCTCTAGAAAAGAAACGCAAACCAGCTTTACCGATATCTTAAAAACAGCTGGTATTGATCCAGCGACAGTTAATTTAACTATTAAGGATGTTTCCTTTTCAAAGATCTGGATGGATATTTTAGGTGGAGTTTTGCCTTTTGCCTTAATGATTTTATTTTTCTTCTTTATTTTTCGTCAAGCCAGGGGAGCACAAGACAGTATTTTCTCTTTTGGTCGTTCTCGGGCCCAACTTTTTGCCAAAGGAAAACAAGCGATAACTTTTAAGGATGTCGCTGGGGTTGATGAAGCCAAGAAAGAACTTCAGGAAATTGTTGATTTTCTCAAACATCCTGGTAAATATCGTAAATTAGGAGCTAGAACTCCTAAGGGTGTTTTGTTAGTTGGTCCTTCTGGGACCGGAAAAACTTTATTGGCTAAAGCCGTGGCCGGAGAAGCCAATGTTTCTTTTTTCTCCATGGCCGGTTCAGAGTTTATGGAAATGCTTGTCGGAGTTGGAGCTTCCCGCGTAAGAGATTTGTTCAATAATGCTAAAAAAGCAGCTCCATCTATCATTTTTATTGATGAAATTGACGCCATTGGACGACAAAGAGGGTTGGGTTTTACTGGTGGGCATGACGAAAGAGAACAGACGTTAAATCAGATTTTAGTGGAGATGGATGGGTTTACCCCTAATGATAATGTCATAGTTTTATCCGCAACTAATAGAGGAGATCTATTGGACCCGGCTTTATTGCGACCTGGACGTTTTGATCGACGGGTCGTTTTAGACATGCCGGATGTGGAAGACAGAAAAGCCATTTTAGCCATTCACGCTCGGGGTAAACCCTTTGACAAAGAAGTTAATTGGGATAATGTTGCCAAAAGAACAGTTGGTTTTTCTGGAGCAGATTTGGAGAACATGCTCAATGAAGCCGCCATTTTAGCGGCCAGTGAAAATCGAAATTCAATTACGGCTGAAGACATTGAAGAAGCTGCCACCAAGGTTAAACTTGGCCCGGAAAAAAAGCGTCTTCAATCAGATGAAGATAAAAAAATGACGGCTTATCACGAAGCCGGACACGCGGTGGTTAGTTTTGCTTTACCTCACATTGACCCGGTTCATCGGATTTCCATTGTTTCTCGAGGCATGGCCATGGGTTTTACCCTGATTCCTCCTAAGAAAGATCGTTACACCGAAACTAGAAGTCATCTTTTAGAAACCGTCACCACTCTTTTAGGAGGTCGGGCGGCTGAGGAATTAATTTTTAATGAATTTACTGCCGGAGCGGCTTCAGATATTGACCAAGCAACTCGCATTGCTCGCCAAATGGTGGTTGATTTTGGTATGAGTGGTTTGGGGCCGATTTACTTAGGTCCGCAAATTGAAACCAGTGAATGGGGACGAAGTTGGGTTCAGCCTTCAGAAGTTAGCCCAGAAATGCAAGCCAAAGTTGATAAGGAAATCAAAAAAATTGTTGACGAATCATATCAGAAAGCCTTGGAGATTTTGAAAAAAAGCAAAAAGAAATTAGCGATTATCGCCGATAAATTGGTTAAACAAGAAACTTTAGAAGGCGAAGAATTTGAAAAATTAATGAAGTGAATGAAACGCTTAGTTTTAATTGATGGCCATGCTATTCTTCATCGGGCTTATCATGCTTTTCCCTTAACTTTAAAAACACGTAAGGGCGAATTGGTTAATGCCGTCTATGGTTTTAGTCGAATGCTCCTAACGGTTTTAGAAGATTTAAAACCTCACTATTTGGCTGTGGCTTTTGATTTACCTCAGCCGACTTTTCGTCATCAGGAATATGTTGGTTATCAGATTCAACGACCGGAAATGGATAAAGAGCTCTTTGGGCAAATTGAGAGGGTTTACCAGATTGTTAAAGCTTTAAACATTCCTATTTTTACCACGCCTGGTTTTGAAGCCGATGATATCATCGGTACTTTAGCCGGACAAGCAGCTCAAAAAAAATTAGAGGTACTGATTGTCACTGGTGACAGAGATATCATGCAGTTGGTAAATAAAAAGGTTAAGGTTTATTCTCCACGCAAGGGTTTTGCCGAACCAGAGATTTTTGATGAGAAAAAAATAAAGGTTTTTTTAGGCGTTAAACCGGAACAGATTATTGATTACAAGGCTTTGATTGGTGATGCTTCGGATAACTATCCGGGTGTTTCGGGAATTGGGCCAAAAACGGCGGTTGAACTTTTGAATAAGTATGGAAGCTTAAAAAAAATCTATCAAAATTTAAAGAAAATAAAACCTCAAATAGCGGAGAAATTAAAACAAGGCAAAGAAAGTGCCTTACTTTCACAGAAACTAGCGACCATTGTGACTAAAGTTCCCTTGAAATTGAATCTTAAAGCTTGTTTAGTTCATGATTATAACCAGCCAAAAGCAGTAAAATTATTTGAAGAGCTACAATTTAAGAGTTTAATCAACAAATTACCAGGTTTTAAAAAAGAGGAGAAAGAAAAAATAACCAAGGAGCAAATGAGCCTACTGTGAAAGTTGCTTTGGTTCATGACTATCTAAAAGAATATGGGGGAGCAGAAAGAGTTTTGGAAGCTCTTCATGAAATTTGGCCAAAAGCGCCAATTTATACCTCTTTTTGTCTTAAGGGTTCTAAGGCCCAGTTAGCTTTTAAAGACGCCAAGATTGTAGAAAGCTGGTTTGGCAAATTACCTTATTGCGATAAACTTATCAGCCCTTTGCGTTTTTTATTGCCTTCAATTTGGCAAAGTTTTGATTTTAGTGGTTATGATTTAGTTATCTCTTCGGCCAGTTGGGCGGTAACCAAAGGTTTTGCCCAAGGGAAAACTAAAGAAATTTGTTATTGTCATACGCCGCCACGCTATCTTTATGGTTATGAGACTTCCAGGGATTTGAAAAAACGCTGGTATATTCGACTTTACGCTTTAATCGTTGCTTATTTTATGAGGCCCTATGACTTTAGACAAGCTCAAAAGGTGACTTATTTTATTGCTAATAGCCAGGAAACAAGGTCGCGAATAAAGAAGTTTTATCGCCGAGAAGCAGTGATGATTAATCCGCCAGTTGATTCACCTCAATTTAAAAATCAGAAAACCAAAATTAGTGATTACTTCTTAACGGGGGGAAGATTGGAAGCCGCCAAGAATTTTGACTTAATTATTAAAGTCTGTAAACAATTTAAAATGCCTTTAAAAATTTACGGGACGGGAACTCAAGAGGATTATTTAAAGTCATTGGCCGGGTCCACAGTTGAATTCTTAGGTGGTATTGATGATAAGGAAAAATTTGAGTTGATGAGAAATTGTCAGGCTTTTGTAGTAGCGGCCACCGATGAAGATTTTGGTATTACACCGGTGGAAGCTATGGCCGCTGGCCGGCCGGTAATTGCTTATCGTGGCGGTGGCTATTTAGAATCAGTGGTTGAAGGTAAAACAGGAGAATTTTTTAATCAACCAACAGTTGAAAGCTTGATTCAGGTTCTAAAAAACTTTAAGCCAAGAAAATACAAAGCAGAGGATTGTCAGAAACAAGCTCAAAAATTTAGTAAAGAAAGATTTAAAAAAGAAATTAAGGATTTTATTGAAAAACATGCCGGAATTACCTGAGGTAGAGACCATTAGAAGAGACTTAGAAAAGCTGATTGTTGGGCGGAAGGTTTTAGATATGGAGACCAATTCGCCTAAGCAGGTTCAGCCATCGCTTGAAGTAGTTAAAAAAGCCATTGTTGGCACCACGATTAAAAAGATTCAAAGAAGAGCCAAAATTCTTCAGATTTTCTTTTCTAATGGAGCCATTATTATTGTTCATTTGAAGCTAACTGGTCGTTTGTTAGTAAGAAACAAAGGTGACCGAGCAGATGATTGGCAACATGTGGTAGTGACTTTAAGCGGAGGGAAGGAATTGCGTTTTGCTGATGCGCGGAGGTTTGGTTGGTGGTGTTTATTAAAAGATGAAAAAGAATTGGAAAAAGTTTTATCAGAGTTTGGGCCAGAACCTTTCAGTGATTTAACTCTGCCAGTTTTTCAAAAAATTCTTTCTTCAACTTCAAGACCAGTAAAGATTATTTTGATGGATCAACAGAGAATTTCCGGTGTTGGTAATATTTATGCCAGTGAAGCCTTGTTTTTGGCGAAAATCGATCCGCGTCGGCCAGCCAATAAAATTACCAAAAAAGAAGCAGAAGAACTCTATCAAGACCTAGAAAAGGTTTTGAAAGCAGGCCTTAAATACCGAGGTGCCTCTGACCAATATTATCTAGATGCTCTAGGGCATAAAGGTTCTTATCAAGAGCATTTTCTGGTTTATGGTCGTCAAGGCAAGAAGTGCTTTCATTGTTCAGGTGTTGTTAAAAGGATTAGTTTGGGGGGCAGGGGAACTTTTTATTGTCCTCAATGTCAAAAATGATTTTAAAACAGATTCATCTTCAGAATTTCCGTAATTATAGTTCTCAGGAATTTAGTTTTAGCGAGGGGATTAATTTGATTGTTGGCCCTAATACGGTTGGGAAAACCAATTTATTGGAAGCCATCTATCTTTTGTCTTCCCGCAAATCCTTTCGAGCCAGACTAGAGGAAGAAATGATTCAGCGAGATAAGGAAGTAGCTCGTCTTAAAGGACAAATTTTAAGCGATGGCGAAAAGAAAATCTTGGAGATTGTTTTAACCCGCGGGGAAGTCAATGGTTCTCGAGTGGCCAAGAAGAAATATTTAGTTAATGGCATACCAAGAAGAATGATTGATTTTTTGGAAAACTTTCGTGTTGTTTATTTCGGCCCACAAGATTTGGAGATAGTGGTTGATAGTCCGAGTACCCGTCGAAACTGGTTGGATTTGGTTTTGGAACAGGCGGATAAGAATTATCGGCGAGCCAATCTTTCTTATCAGAAAGGCTTACGTCAGCGTAACAAACTTTTAGAACAAATTCGCGACGAAGGGAAACCACGTTCTTCCTTATTTTTTTGGGATAGATTATTGATTGAGAATGGACAGCTGATAACCGAAAAAAGAGAAGAATTTTTAAATTTTATTAATGAAAATCATGATTTTTTTGGTCAATTAGAAATTCATTATGAGAAAAGCCTGATCAGTGAAACCAGATTGGCTAAATATAGTCAAGAAGAAGTAGCGGCTGGGATGACTTTAGTTGGCCCACATCGTGATGATTTTGAAGTTTGGCAGAATAATCAGAATCTTCATACTTATGGTTCACGAGGGGAACAAAGAACAGCTGTTTTTAATTTAAAGCTGGCTGAGTTAGAATTCTTAAGCGAGCAGACTGGCCAGAGAGCCATGCTTTTATTGGACGATATCTTTTCTGAACTTGACCAGCAAAGAAGACAATCTCTTTTAAAGGTTATTCCTCAACAGCAAACGCTGGTGACAACCACGGATATGGGTTTAGTTGAAAAGGAATCTTTGAAGAAAATGAAAGTGATAAAATTAAAGTAAAATGAAGACTTTTGAGGAAAAAGAGTTGCGAAGGATTTATAAACCGCGAGATATTGGCAAGGGCGGTAATGGACAAGTCCTTATCATCGGCGGTTCCTCTTTATTCCATGGAGCGCCTATTTTGTCTTTAAAAACCGCTTCCCGAGTGGTCGATATGGTCTTTTTTTCCTCACCAGAGCCCTCAGTTGGAGCAACAGCTTGTCAATTAAAAAGTCAAATAGGTTCTTTTATTTGGGTTCCCTTTAATCATCTTGATGAATATCTTGAGAAATCAGATGCCGTCTTAATTGGTCCGGGTTTAATGAGATATCGTAAGAAAAACGAGAGTTCATCCCATAAAGACGGGGAGAAAACTAAAAGGATTACAGAGTCATTATTAACTAGATTTCCCCAAAAACAGTGGGTGATTGATGCCGGTAGTCTTCATGTCATGGATAAAAAGTCTATCCCACCACAGGCAATTTTGACGCCTAATCGAGGGGAATATGAAGCTCTTTTTGGCCAACAGAAACCAGCCGATGCGGCTAAAGATAATAATTGTATTATTGTTTTTAAAAATGCTCAAACCGAAGTTTTTTCGCCAAGGGAAGAAAAATTAGTTAAAGGTGGTAATACTGGTTTGGTTAAAGGGGGGACCGGTGATGTTTTAGCTGGTTTATCAGTAGCTCTAGCAGCTAAAAATCCGCCTTTTTGGTCAGCCTGTGCCGCTTCTTTTATTGTCAAGAAAGCCGCTGATGAACTTTATCAAAAAGTTGGCTTTGCCTACAATGCCGATGACTTAGCCGAAAAGATTCCAGAAGTTTTAGGTAGATATCTTCGTTAAGCCTTGTTTTTTACCGCAAATGGTGCGATAATAATTTTGTGTATACCCCTAAATTCACTATCAACAATGAAATTTTAGCCAACATTGGCTTGATTGAAGCCGCCAGAGAAGTTGTTGAAAATGCTCCTTTAATTCCTCTTTACGAAGCCCGCTTTGTTGATGACGCTATTTTAAGAACAGTTCATCATGGTACTCATTTAGAGGGTAATTACTTGACTTTAAATGAAGTTAAAAAAACCATTGAGGGAGAAGCGATTGTCGCTCGGGAAAGAGATATTCAAGAAGTTATTAATTACCGGAATGTTTTAACTTATATTGAACAACAAGAAAAAGAACGTGCAGGAAAGAAAAAATATGATGAAGATCTTTTGAAAAAAATTCATGAATTAACCTGCCAGCGAATTTTAGCTGATGAAGACTTGGGACAATATCGGAAAGCTCAAGTGATTCTGAAGAATAGTTTTACCGGAGAGGTGAGTTTTCGTCCACCAACAGCTTTAGAAGTACCATTTTTAATGGAAGATTTTTTTGATTGGCTTAACAGCAGTGAGGCTTTAAAAATTCATCCGGTTTTACGAGCAGGGATTACTCATTATTATCTAGTGGCCGTTCACCCTTTTGTGGAAGGCAATGGCCGGACAGCCAGAGCTTTTGCTACCTTGATTTTATTCATGGAAAATTATGATATCAAGAAAATCTTTTCCCTTGAGGAATATTTTGATAAAGATGCCCCGGCTTATTTTCAGGCTTTGTTTGATGTTTCCAATCAGAGCCAGGAAATCTCTGAAAGAGATTTAACCCCCTGGCTGACCTATTTTACCCAAGCCATGGCCGTGGAGTTAACCAGGATTAAAGAGAAAATTAAGAGACTTTCTACGGATTTGAAAATCAAAAACAAAATTGGTGGTCAAATTCCTTTAAATGAAAGGCAAATCAAGCTGATGGAATATCTGCAAACTCATGGTTCCATCACTACCCCGGAGGCTCGGAAATTATTACCAGAATATTCAGATGATACTTTAGTTCGCGACTTTAATTATTTAGCTAAAAAGGGTATTCTTAAGAAAGAAGGCAAAACGAAAGCTGCTCGTTACGTTTTAAAGTAAGGTGAAACCCAACGATCCGCAATTTTTATATATGATTTTGATTTTGCCAAGTCTGTTTGGTTTAACCTTAGTTGGAGAAGGTTTGAATAAAATCCTTAAAGACGAAAAAGCTGGTTGGGTTTCTATCACCTTTGGTTTATTATTTATTGTCGTCGTTATCTTTGCCTATTATTTTTTCTCCCAGAATCTGATTTAAAAAATGACTTTTAAAACATTTGCTGATTATCTTTCACAATTAGAAGCGACTGCCTCACGAAACAAAATTACCGAGATTTTGGCTGATTTATTAAAGAAGGCTTCAGGTGAAGAAATTGATAAGATTTGTTATCTTTCTTTGGGTCAATTAGCCCCTCTTTACGCTGGCATAGAATTTAACTTAGCGGATAAGTTAATGATTCGGGTAATTAGTAAGGCCTTTGTTGTTCCTGAGGATAAGGTAAAACAAGAATATAAAAAGATTGGTGATTTAGGTGAAGTAGGTTTTACTTTCGCCAAAGCTACTCCAGGTAAAAAGAACACTGCTGTTTTAGAAGTTTTTGCGAAGCTAAATGAAATAGCCAAAGAATCAGGATCAGGGTCGGTAGAGAGGAAAATAGAGAAAATGGCTGGATTATTAAATGATTTGGATAGTTTAAGTGTGAGGTATGTCATTCGTGTTCCTCTAGGACGATTACGTTTAGGCTTTTCGGAATTGACGATACTAGATGCTTTGTCTTGGTTGATTGCTGGCGATAAATCTAAAAGAAAAGAGATTGAAGAGGCCTACAATGTTCAGGCCGATATCGGTCAAATCGCTCAAATCATTAAAAAGAAAGGTTTAAAAGGCCTGAAAACTTTAAAAATTCATTTGGGCGTGCCGATTATGCCGGCTTTGTGTCAGCGCTTGCCGAATGCCGAGGAAATCATTAAAAAAATGTGCCGACAAAATGTCGAGCATCCTCGTTCTAACCATGGATTAGGAACGGGAGGGCAGGTAGCCGTTGAACCGAAATATGATGGGCAACGACTTGGTGTGCATTTTGCCAAAAATAGATTAACAAGAATCTTTACGCGTAATTTAGAAAATGTGACTCATATGTTTCCTGATATTGTCGAAGCCCTAGGCAGAGAAGTCAAGGCTAGGGAAGTTATTTTTGACGGTGAAGCCATTGGTTTTGAGCCTAAAACCAACAAGTTTTTGCCCTTCCAGGAAACGATTAAAAGAAAAAGAAAATATGAAGTCAGTAATAAAGCCAAAGAAATTCCTTTGAAATATTTTGCTTTTGATATCTTATATAAAGATGGCCAAGATTTATTAAACACCCCTTTTAATTTAAGAAGAGAAATTTTAGTCAAAACGATTTTGCCGGACTCACAAATAATTAAACTCTCACCTCAAATCGTAACCGAGAATGCTCAAGAATTAAGAAAATTTCATAATGAACAAATAAAAAAGGGCTTAGAAGGAGTTGTAGCCAAAAAATGGGAGGCGCCTTATGATCCTGGGCGTCGTGGCTACACCTGGGTTAAGTTAAAACAGGAAAAAGGTAAAAAAGGTGGTGGTTTAGCTGATACCTTAGATTGTGTCGTCATGGGTTATTATAAAGGTAGGGGAAAAAGAGCTAGTTTTGGCATTGGTGGTTTTTTGGTGGGCGTTAGAGAAAAAGAAGGTTCTGACCAGTTTATGACAATTTCTAAAATTGGCACTGGTTTGTCAGATGAGCAGTGGCGAGAAATGAGAAAGAGAATTGACCAAGTCAAAGTCAAAGAAAAACCTAAAGAATACCTTATTGATAAAAATCTTTTTCCTGATGTTTGGTGTCTGCCCAAAATTGTCGTCGAAATTGAAGCGGACAATATTACTAAATCACCGATTCATACAGCTCAATATGCTTTACGTTTCCCTCGCTTGGTTCAATTTCGTGATGATAAATCACCAGAAGAAGCCACGACACTAGCCGAAGCTGAAAAGCTTTATAAACTCCAGAGATAATTTTTGTGCTAAAATGAACTTGTGATTATTGGACAAACTCAAAAAAAACTGACTGGTTTAACCTCACAAGAAGCTGTCCTGCGTTTGGGAAAATTTGGCCCCAATGAGCTTAAAAAACATCAAGAACATTCTTCATTAAAGATTTTTTTTAATCAGTTTGAATCTCCCCTAATCTATATTTTGGTTTTTGCAGGAGTAGTGACCTTTTTTCTTCGTGATTTTACAGACACGATTGTTATTTTTGCCGCTGTTTTTTTAAATACCGCTTTAGGTTTTTATCAAGAACAAAAATCACAAAAATCAATGAGAGCTTTAAAATCGTTAATTACTTCTGTGGTAAAAGTGATTCGTGATGACAACCAGAAAATAATTGAATCTAAAAATTTAGTTCCTGGAGATTTGGTGATTTTAACTATTGGCACCAGAATACCTGCAGACGGCCTTTTAGTGGAAAGTACGGATTTAACTGTAGATGAATCTATTTTAACCGGCGAGTCAATGCCAATAGCTAAAAAAGCAGGTTCATCTTTGGGTGTTAGTGAATCAGTCGTTGATAAACAGCATCAAATGGTTTTTATGGGAACTATGGTGACAACCGGCATTGCTAAAATAATTATCACCAAAACAGGGATGGAAACCAAAGTTGGTCAAATTGGGCATAGTTTAATAGAAATGAAAGAAGAAAAGACACCGCTTCAGATTGAAATTGGTAAATTAGCGAAAACCTTAGCTTTAGTAGTGGGTATGATGACCATTTTTATCTTTCTTTTCGGAAGATTTTTAGATTATCAGTTTTTAGAGATGTTTACGACCAGTATTGCGGTGGCTGTAGCGGCCATACCTGAAGGATTGCCAGTAAGTTTTACGGTTGTTTTGGCTTTAGGAATGCAAAGAATTTTAAGAAGAAAAGCAGTGGTTCGCAGGCTTTTAGCCACAGAGACCTTAGGCTCGGTAAGTGTGATTTGTGCTGATAAAACCGGGACTTTAACTGAAGGCCAGATGGAAGTGGTTGAATCTTTGGTTGGCCAAGACAAACAAAAGCTGGTTCAGGCAGCCTTTCTTTGCAATGATATGCGAGACCCGCTGGAAATCGCGATGATGTCTTGGGCCAAAAAGGAGATTGCCAAAAGCAAAGGCAAGATCGTGGCCTTAAAAAATGAATATCAAAAAATTGATGAGATTCCCTTTAACCCTATTGATAAATACATTGCTACTCTACATCAAGAGAAAAAAAGCGGAGAAAAATTTTTATTTTTTTCTGGGGCCCCAGAAGTCATTTTAAACAAATCAAAACTTACTACTAAAGAAAAAGAAAAACTTTTAAAAAAGTTCCAAGAATATGGTCAGCAAGGTTATCGTCTGGTTGGTTTTGCCTATAAAAAATTAAAATTTTCAGTTAACAAGATTAAAGGAGATGATCTTAAGGCTTTTGTTTGGTTAGGAATTTTAATTTTTGAGGATCCAATAAGAAAAGGGGTAAAAGAAACTCTTGAAGAATGTCAGCGAGCAGGAATAAAAGTTAAGGTGATTACCGGCGATTATTTGGCAACAGCCTTGGCCATATTAAAAAAATTAGGGATTAAGAACCATAAAAAAGCCCTAGAAGGTAAAGATTTAGAAAAAATAAATGACGAGAAATTAAAAGAGACGGTTAAAGAAGTGATTCTTTTTGCCAGAACAACCCCCGAGCAAAAATTAAGGATTGTTCAAGCATTAAAAGAAAATGACGAAGTGGTGGCGATGATGGGGGATGGAGTTAATGATGCCCCCGTTTTAAAACAGGCTGATATTGGCATTGTGGTGGAGAGTGCTTCTGACGTGGCTAAAGAAACAGCCGATATAGTTTTACTGGATTCTAATTTTGCCACCATTATTCATGCTATTGAAGAAGGAAGGAATATTTTTGAAAATATTAGAAAAATAGTTCTTTATCTTCTAAGTAGTTCTTTTACCGAAATTATTTTAATTGGTGGTTCAATCCTTTTGGGTTTGCCTTTGCCCTTGGCAGCCGCACAAATTCTTTGGATTAATTTGATTGAAGATACTTTTCCGGCTATTGGTTTAGTTTTTGAACCTTGGGAAAGGGAGCTAATGATGGTTCCCCCTCGACAGAAAACGACGCCGATTTTGTCCCCACCGATGAAATTTTTAATTTTTGGAGTAGGAATTTTTCTTAATGTCTTTCTTTTGCTTCTTTTTTGGGCTTTAAATAAGGGTTTTCTTCACTTATCTTCACCTCAAACATTTATGTTTGTGGCTTTGGGGATTAATTTTCTTTTTGTTCCTTTTGCCTGCCGTTCGTTAAGAAAGCCGATTTTTAAGTTTAATCCCTTTAGCAACAAGATTTTAAACTTGACTTTAGCTTTCGGCTTTATTTTATTAATTTCGGCTATTTATTTACCTCCCCTTCAATTGGTGTTCAAAACTCACCCTTTAGGAATAAATGAATGGATTTTCCTTTCACTTTTAGGCTTTTTTAGTTTTCTTATAATCGAGTTGGTCAAATGGACTTTTATTCTTAAAAAAAGAAATCTATAATGCAAGTATTATAAAATGTTATTTTACCTTTTTTTAATTTTTCTTCTTTCTTTTATTTTAATTAAGGCAACTGATATCTTAATTGTTAACTTTATTTCTCTTTCTCAAAGAACACGTTTGCGAAAATTTGCCTTAACCGGTTTAATCTTGGGTTTAGCCACTAGTTTACCGGAGCTCTTTGTTGGTTTAAGTTCAGCCGTTGAAGGAGAATCAATTCTTTCTTTAGGTAATATTATTGGGGCCAACATCGCTAATTTATCTTTGGTTGTGGGTGGAGCAGCTTTGTTAGGTGGCGTAGTTGTCGTTCACGGTGATTTTCTAAGGCGTGATATTTTTTATGCTTTTTTAGCCGCCGCTTCGCCAATGCTGCTTTTATCGGATAAAGTTCTTAGTCGGATTGACGGTTTAATTCTTTTAGCTCTCTATGTTTTTTATCAAATTGTCGTTTTTACCGAACACCCCGGTCATTTGCGAAAAAGCAAAGAGGGGGAACCAGGACGTTTACTTCGTCGATTTAATTATTCTTCCAAGACTAAATACAAAGAAATTGGCTGGATTTTTTTAGGTATCGCTTTATTGCTTTTTGCCGCTGATGCTTTGGTAAGAATTTCGGTCAATCTGGCTTTTGCCTTTAATTTACCTCTGCTTTTAGTTGGTCTTTTGGTGGTGGCCGTGGGAACAACCTTACCGGAGTTGGTTTTTGAAATAGAAGCTTCACGTAATCGCCAATCAAGTATGTTTTTGGGTAATCTTTTAGGCTCCATCGTTGCCAATGGAACTTTAATCATTGGCTTAGTCGCTCTAATTTCTCCTTTCAGAATCCAGACTTTAGAAAGTTATTTTTTATCAATCATCTCTTTCTTGTTGATTTTTGTCATTTTTTATCTTTTTATCCGCAGCAAACATCGTTTAGACCGCTGGGAAGGCGGCTTACTTTTATTAATTTACTTGATTTTCGTTTTTGTTGAGTTCCGAGGATTTTAAAAATGGAAATTATTGCCGATTTACATCTTCACAGTAAATATTCCCGAGCTGTTTCTCAAAATATGGTTGTTCCTCAAATCAGTCTTTGGGCTAGCAAAAAGGGGATTGATTTAGTAGGGACAGCTGATTTTACTCATCCTTTATGGTTTAGAGAATTAAAAGAAAATTTAAGAGAAAAGGAAGAAGGTATCTTTTCTTTAAAGGACAATTCTTCCTCAACATTTTTTCTTTTATCAACTGAAATTTCTTCTATTTATACTCAAGAAGGTCAATCTCATCGAATTCACAATTTAATTTTAGCGCCTGATTTTAAGACTGTTGAAGAAATCAACAACAAACTTCGTTCTCGTGGAGTTAATTTAATGTCTGATGGCCGACCTATTAGTGGTTTGAGTACACCGCAGCTTTGTGAAATTATTTTTTCAGTTTCAGAAGATTGTTTGGTTATTCC
>Ga0209609_10000903_pt1 | contig 17509 bp, 14 predicted proteins | sample LakKivw325mmetaG_FD_184136 | JGI IMG/M metagenome (GOLD analysis project Ga0209609, IMG submission 184136) | Anoxic lake water microbial communities from Lake Kivu, Rwanda to study Microbial Dark Matter (Phase II) - Lake Kivu water 325m metaG... | ecosystem: Environmental > Aquatic > Freshwater... | reverse complement strand
CTCTCCCACCGACTTCTACGCCTCAGCCAAATGCGGAGGTGACTTTCGACGTAAGCCTACCTGCGCCGTTGCTGCCGGGCGAGAGTCTATATTTGAGCGTGGTGGATGAAGTCACCGGGCTGGCGCTGAACGCGGTCAATTATCCAATGCGCGGGGTGGATACATTACACTACACGCTTGTCCTCCCGCTGCCGGTGGACAGCGTGGTGAAGTATCGCTACCTGCGCCAGGCTACGCTGCCCATCCTCGAGGATAATTCTGTGGATCAGGCTGTGCGTTACCGCATCGCTTACGTCACCGGGCCAATGGCCGTGCAAGATGTAGTTGCCAGTTGGAGCGACACCCCATTTTCAGGTCCGACCGGGCGCGTCGTTGGGCAGGTGGTCAACGCCGAAGATGGGACGCCCATCCCCGATATGCTTGTCACTGCCGGCGGCTTGCAAACCTTGACGGATTCGGGCGGCAATTTCTCTCTGGAGGGCCTGCCGCCCGGAACGCATAACCTGGTTGCCTATGCCCTGGATGGGCTGTACCGCACTTTCCAGCAAGGCGCGACAGTGGTGGCAGATAAGATCACACCGGTCAAGGTTGCGATGGCTCCCGCCGCGCTGGTCAATGTAATCTTTACCGTGATCGTGCCTCATAATACTGTCCCAACCGCGCCGATCCGCCTGGCAGGCAACCTCTACCAGTTGGGCAACACTTTCGGCGATTCAAATGGCGGCCTGAGCACGGTAGCCACGCGCATGCCTGTCCTTTCGCCGTTGCCGGATGGGCGCTTTACACTCTCGTTGATGCTGCCGGCCGGAGCAGACATTCGCTATAAGTACACGATGGGGGATGGGTTCTGGAACGCCGAGCACCGACAGAACGGAGAGTTTGTCGTCCGCCAGTTGATCGTCCCGCAAGAAAATTCCCTCGTTCAGGATGTGGTCGAGACCTGGCAGGCTGGTCCCTCGGCACCGATCCTGTTCGAGGTGAGCGTCCCGGATGAGACGCCGATCACGGATAGCATCTCGATGCAGCTCAATCCTTACGGCTGGACAGAGCCGATTCCGATGTGGCCGCTGGGGAACAACCGTTGGGTATATGAAATCTTCAGCCCCTTGAACATGTTGGGCACGTTCGAATACCGCTATTGTCGCAACGACCAATGTGGCAGCGCGGATGATATCGCCACACCGGATGGCCACCACGGACAGCCGGTATCCACCAGCCTCACACCGCAAGACTTGCAGGATACGGTCAGCGGCTGGACCTGGCTGCAAACGTCAACGCCAGGGTCGCTGGTCGGCTTGACGGTGACGCCGCGCTCGGCCGGATTCTGGGCGGGAATTGAGCTCCAGGCTTATTATGATCCCACCTGGCAGGCGCTCATGCCCCAGGCCTTTCAAAATATCCAGGCAATTGGTTCAAACTGGGTTATTTTGACACCGACGTGGACGTATAGTCGCTCATCTCCGCTGGTCTTTACGCCACAGCCGGGCCGCGATCCACTCTGGGCCGACACGAACGAGACCATTGGCCGGGCACGCGCCCTCAACCTGAACGTCGCCCTCTTCCCCTCGGCCAATTTCCTGGGTTCAGCCGAGGAATGGTGGAAAGAAACGCCGGGTAACGAAAGCTGGTGGAATAGCTGGTTCGCGCGTTACCAGGCTTTCGCCGTCTATTACGCTGACCTGGCGGCCCGTTCCGGCGCGCAGTGCCTGATCTTGGGCGGCGATTGGCTGACCCCAGCTCTGCCCGGCGGCAGCGTTACCCTCCCCGCGGACGCGGACACGCGCTGGCGGAATTTGATCGCTGAAGTCCGCGAGCATTACCCCGGTGCGGTCTATTGGGCGTTGACATATCCTGGTGGTTTACAAAGTGCTCCCGCTTTCATAAAAGACGCGGATGGTATTTACCTGCTCTGGAACGCGCCGTTGAGCAATGCGGCTTCTCCATCGGTCGAGGAGATGCAAGCACAGGCCGGTCAACTGTTGGATACAGATATCCAACCTTTTCAGGCATCTTTGCAGAAGCCACTGGTGCTGGCCGTGGCTTCCCCCTCGATCAACGGCGCGGCGAGCGCCTGTCCGCCGGATGGTAAGGACGGCTGCCTGCCCTGGACGGCGTTCAGCCAGCCGGAGCCGGATAATCCGGCTTTCAGTGTGGATATGAAAGCTCAAGCGGATATCTATCAGGCATTGCTCAGCGCGACGAACTCACGCACCTGGATTACGGGCTTCGTCAGCCGCGGCTATTATCCCCCCACTATCTTGCAGGATAAATCCGCCTCCATCCATGGGAAATTGGCTTCGGATATCTTGTGGTATTGGTATCCGAGGTTGTTGGGCGTGACAAAATAATGCCTACTGAATAAAGAGGCTTTCTTGATTGGAGGCCTCTTTGCTTTGTTGCTCGATACTGCTCGTTTGATCGGCACACGGCCAATCGCTGTGTCACGCCCCTCAGACGCTGCCGGTGCGGCATGAAGCGGATGCGCCCGCATTTAGCGAAAAGGGATTTCCTCCTGAAACCTTCGAAGCGAAAGTGGATATTTTCTTCTTGACCTGCGAACCGCCGCAGGATGGGCAGGTCACTTCGCTCGTATCGCTGGCGTTGCGCACCAGCTCTTCGAAGGGATGACCACATTCGTTACAGGCAAACTCGAAAATTGGCATCGGTGACTCCTTGCAAGTGATATCCTCGGTGACAGAGTGCCTGTCTGCCAACCAAATTAGATGCAGCGAATGTGGAAAGGTTACACCGCTTCTTGCTTTTTGCTTCCCACTTTTCCTCTTCTCGATTTCCAGGCCTCCACCATCATCGGCACGAGCGAAATGAGGATGATGGCAATAATGACCAGCGAGAAGTTGTGTTTGACAAAAGGAATGTTGCCAAAGAAATAACCTGCTGTCAGGAACAGCGCCACCCAGGTCAGACCGCCGAATACGTTGTACGAGATGAAATAGCCGTAAGTCATCTCGCCCACGCCGGCCACGAAGGGCGCAAAGGTGCGGATGATGGGCACGAAGCGCGCCAGGAAGATGGTCTTGCCGCCGTGCTTCTCGAAGAAGGCGTGTGTACGTTCCATGTATTCCTTCTTGATCCACTTGATCTCGCCGCTGAAAGCGCGCTCACCGATGGCGTGGCCGATCCAGTAGTTGACCGTATCACCCAAGATGGCCGCCCCGGCCAATAAAAGGTACAAGACGAATGGGTTCAGCGCCCCCAGGGCAGCGAACGTCCCTGCGGCGAAGATGAGCGAATCGCCGGGCAGGAAAGGGGTCACGACGAAGCCGGTCTCCATGAAGATAACGAAGAAGAGCAGGCCATATGTCCACAGGCCGTAGGTTGAGATAACATCGCTTAGATACTTATCCAGATGGAGAAAAAGGTCAACGATTTTGAGCAGTATTTGCATGAGCTATCCTTTGCTTGACAGGTAGCGGCGATTATACAACAAATCCTCCGCTTCGCCACTCAATGGCAGATGGCGGTAGACCAGCCGAACGTCATTGAGATGGGACGCCAACAATGCCTTCAGGCTGGACAGGAAGATTTTGCGCATTTTCTACGTTTGGATGATCAATCGTCAATCGTAAATCTAAAATCGCAAATCACCTCGCCACCGCTTCCTGTAACTGCTGGAATGAGGTCATCTGTGCGATTCGGTGCAGGAAATCTCCCAGCGAAACGCTCTGAGAGCGCAATTGGCGCACCGCCGGGCCAACCGGGTCTTCGCCCGCCGCGCCGCCTGGAACGTCCGCGTAGGCGCCATAGAAGGCGAAATAGGCTTGATTGAGCTTGCGGATTGGGTAGCCGTTATCCCAAAAGAGCTGCCGCCGCTGCTCCATGTAGGCCTCGGTTTCTTCGATTTTTCCCTGGGCCAGCAGTTCGTCCACACGGACGCGCGTGGTGTGCATCTCGGCGCGGAAGTCGAAGGGCTTGTGCAAGTCGCCCGGGTCAATTGGCCCCAGCGGCAGGGTGATTGGTCTGACCTGGGTTAGAAGTGCTTGTTTCAGTTCGGGGTAATAGAGCTGTATGACGAGTGCGCCGATCTCGTGTCCGGCGATGGATGCAGCCGTCTCGTTCATGGTGCGCAGTTCAGGAGAGGTGTCGTAGTTCAACCCCAGCGGACGCAGAGTCAACCAGTTGTGGATCCATTCGTGGACGATGGTGTCAGTCAGCCAGTTTAGGTCCGTGGTGCTCTCGACCATGGTCGGATACGAACCAATCCCGCCTACCGGCACGACCAGCGAGGAGACGTTCAGCCCCTTGTCCACGCGCTCTTCCAAGGCAACTTGCTGATCCACCGAAAGGTCGGGGAGAAGGGAGATGCTGGTCATAGATTCAATCTTGTCGCGAGGCGAGACGATCAGATCGTAGGGCAGGGGCGTGATGTGGAACAGGATGGGAGGGACGGGCTGTCCGCCGGTCGTCAATCCCAGCTCGTTGACCACCGCGCTGACCTGTTCCTGCAAGATGGCCTCCGAGATTGGCATCAATTCAGCCTGGCGCGACTTGAGTTGGCTCAATTCCGCTCTCAGCTCAGTTGAGGCGGATTCGGGATCCTCGACCTGCGGGTTGGTGTAAATGAGGCTTAGTTGATGTTCATCCTGGATGATTTGCCCAATCAATTTCAGGGTATCCGCCACGAGGCGGTGACGGGCATCCTTGGCGAAGTAAAGTGGCGTGCCGATTGCGCCCTGGGCGAATTTGCCCCCCAGTGCTTCTAGCGTCCAATCGAAGTAGTCGAATTCAATCGGACGCGTGTAGACGCGCACCTTTCCAGTCGCGTCGGTGGGGACGAGCAGGGTGCTGCTGCTGAGCAACAGGGTGAGAAGGAAACCATAAAAGGCTGTCTCGAGGCCGCGCAGAATGCGAAGGAACATTCGTGTTTGTTGGTCAGGGCGCGGGCTGGCGTGGCAGGGAGAAACAAATGCGGGCACCGGTATTCGGTTTCGGGTCCACCCAAATACGTCCACCGTGCGCCTCTACGATGGCTCGCGCCAGGTAGAGTCCCAAACCCGCGCCTTTTGTCTTTCTTACGACTCCATCGGCGCGGTAGAAACGGTCGAAGATGAAGGGAATATCGGCTGGATCAATGCCTGCCCCTTCGTCGTTTACGGTAACGATCACTTGCTCTGGCCGTACCTGACCACTGATGCGGATTTCACCGCCGGGGGCGTATTTGATGGCATTGGATAGCAAGTTGGCGAGTACTTGCTCAATGCGTTTCTCGTCTGCGAGGATGATCGGGAATTTCTTTGGGAAATCAACGGCGATGGTGTGATGATCGGTCTGGGTGCGGAAGCGTTTGGCCAGTCGTTCGGCCAGGTCTGGCAGGAAAATATCGGCCAGATTGGGTTTCAAGCCACCAGCTTGCAGGCGCGATGCGTCCAGCAAATCCTCGATCATCACCGTCAGACGGTCGGCTTCTTCCTCGATGACTTTTAGGCTGTCTTGCACGATCGCCCGATCCCAGGTGGCATCCTCGCGGCGCAGGGTGCTGACGTAGCCTTTGATCAGTGCGACGGGCGTCTTAAGCTCGTGGCTAACAATCGAGACAAAGGTGTTCTTGATCTCCTCAGCGGTGCGAAATTTCGTGATGTCGCGCACTGTGACAATAATATTGCGCAGGATACCATCTGGGGTCAAGAGTGGGGCATAAGTGATACCAACTGGCAGTGGGGGCGGTTCAGGCCGCTGCAGATCACCCTCGACATATAAGTATGCATTGGGGGTCAGCGGCCAGCCGCCTGTTTCGGCTTCCTCCAGCGTCAGACCTTCGGGGCGGCGTGCCCAGCGGATGATTTCAGTATGCGAACGGCCTTGGATCTTGTCGCGGGACATGCCTAACATCCGCTCGAGGGCGGCGTTGACGCGTTCGGCGAGACGATCTGCCGTCAGGATAAGAATCCCGTCCGCGGCGGAATCTAGCAAGGCGTCCAGGCGCTGTTTTTCGTAACGTACCTGGGTATAGAGTTGGGCGTTGAAAACCGCGATCGCGGCCTGGTCGGCGAAGCTCTGCAAGAGTAGTTTATCGTTGGCGGAAAAGAGGTCGGGATAGCTGCGGAATATAAAGGTCACGCCGATGACTTGTCCATGCGCAACCAACGGTAGACCGACGCCGTTGAGCAAGCCCATACTGGCAGTGTAGGCCAGTTCCTTCAACATGCGGTTGAGTTCCGTGACGTTCAGCTCACGCACCTTTTCTTCGGCGAGAAGCGGCTCGAGATAATGTAAAAAAGCTGGTGGAATGCCGTATGCGGCAGCGACACGCCACCCCGCGCTCTCTTTCAGCGCGATGATCCCGGCTTGACCGGCGAGCATTTCGATGGAAATGCGCAGGATGCGCGCCAGGAGTTTGTCTAGGTCAAGCTCCTGAGTGACGGCGCGCGCGATTTCAAGCAGGTAATCCCGCTGTCGAACGCGGAAATCGGGAAGCATTACTTTATTTCTTTCTCCGCCAGCGTGATCGCTTCTTCAAAAATGGTCAAGCCTTCGTCAATTTCAGTTTTGGAGACACTCAGCGGCGGTGCAAGGCGTATGGCGCTTTTCCCACAGCCGAGCAGGATCAGGCCGCGTTCGAAAGCTAACTCTACGATACGTTCTCGCAACTTTTCAGCGGGGACTTTGCTCTTGCGATCCTTGACGAACTCAACACCGATCATCAAACCCAGGCCGCGTACATCGCCGATGCTGGGATGCCGCACCATGATCTCATGCAGCGCGTCCAGTGTATAGCGGCCGACTTCGGCAGCATTTTGCATATATTGATTCTCGATGAGATCCAGAGTCGCCAGTGCAGCTGCACAGGCGAGCGGGTTACCGCCATACGTGTTGCCGTGCGCGCCGTGCTCCCAATCCATGACAGAGTCACGGGCGATGCAAGCGCCGATGGGCATACCGGATGCAATCCCCTTTGCCGATGTTACGATATCGGGTTCGACGTCGAAATGCTCGATTGCCCACCATTTGCCTGTGCGCCCTATGCCGGATTGAACTTCGTCGGTGATCAGCAGGATTTCATGCTCATCGCAAAGTTCGCGCAGCGCGGGATAAAAACCTGCGGGTGGGATGATATAGCCACCCTCGCCCTGGATCGTTTCAACGAGAATCGCAGCCACTTCATCCGGCGGGAGGATGTGGCCGAAGATTTCCTCCTTGATATAACGGACAACGGTCTCGCCGTAATCTTCTCCGGGCAGGCAATTAAGAATCGGGCGGTACGGGTTGGGGTAGGGCGCGTGGACGACGCCGGGCATCAGCGGGTAGAAGCCGCGATGGTAAGTGGGCTTGCTGGCCGTGAAGGTCACCGCGCCCATTGTGCGACCGTGAAACGCGCCGGTGAAGCCAATGAAGTTTGCCCGTCCCGTGTGATAACGGGCCAGTTTGATGGCCGTTTCGACAGCCTCCGTGCCGGAGTTGGTCATAAACGATTGGGCTGCCTCTTGAAATGGGGCAATCTCATCCAGTTTTTCGCCGAGTTGGATCCATTTTTCATGATAGAAATCCGAAGAGATGTGGATGAATTTCTCGGCCTGTTCCTGAATCGCCTTGACGACGGCCGGATGGGCGTGGCCCGTGGAGACGACCGCGATGCCAGCCGCGAAATCCAAAAAGCGGTTGCCGTCCACGTCCCAGACCTCGGTGCCGCGCCCGTGATCCATGACGAACGGCACCCCGCGCGGATAAGACATCGAAATGACCGATGAATCGCGCTTGATCAGCGCACGGGCTTTTGGCCCTGGCAGTTTCATTGGCTCCATAAATAGTTCTCCTTTTTTAAGACTGTGTGCCCCCGTATCAGCAACGATGAAGGCACCCACGCGAGCATTATAACATAGCGGTATTTGGTTGACTATTCACTCAAAGACTGCTATCATCCCGATGATGAGTAAAAAGCAGAAAGCACGGAATCTTTCGATTAGGAAGGAGATCGCTCGCGCTCTTCGCTGGCTGTCGCCCGGCCTCGGCGTAAAACGCTGGTTTCTATTGCTCCTTGCTGGAATTACATTCTCGGCTGTTGGCCTGGGGCTTTTGTTGTTGGATATCTACCGCAACGCGCCCGAGACCTGGTGGCTGCCAATCATCCAATTGATCTCCTTACAGGCATTACCTCGTCTCGTGCGCGTCCTTATTTTCGGCAGCATTGGCGTTGGTTTCATCTTGGTTGGAATTTGGGGGTTGAACCGCTCCCTGCTCATCCCCTTTCTCCGCCCAGGGCAGAAGTTGGTGGATCAGGTGGCTGAGTACCGCCGCCGCGAGAAGGGCCCACGCGTTGTCGCCATTGGAGGCGGCCATGGGATTTCAACCGTGTTGCGCGGATTGAAGGAGCATACACACAACCTGACAGCGGTGGTCGCGGTGACGGATGACGGTGGTTCTTCGGGTGAATTACGGCGCAGTATGGGTATCCTTCCGCCGGGCGATATCCGCAATTGTCTGGCGGCGCTCTCCAACGACGAAGCCTTGTTGACCCAGTTGTTCCAGTACCGTTTCAGCGGCGATTCGCAACTGGACGGCCATTCGTTCGGCAACCTGTTGATTTCGGCGATGGCCGACATTACCGGCAGCTTTGAAGAGGCTGTTGCCGAGTCAGGTCGCGTCTTGTCGGTTCACGGTCGTGTCTTGCCGGCGACATTGAAGAATGTGCGCCTCGTGGCCGACGTGCAATTGCCGAACCTGGCGAACGAGGTGCGCGTAGAGGGCGAGAGCAAGATTCCGCAGTTTGCCGGGCGCGTGCGCCGGGTCTGGCTCGAGCCGAACGACGCGACTGCCTTCCCGCCGGTTATCCAGGCGATCCTGGCCGCAGATATGATTATCATCGGGCCAGGCAGTCTTTATACGAGCATCCTGCCGAACATTTTGGTTCCAGACTTGCTGGCAGCTATCCGCTCCAGCCGGGCAATAAAGATTTTCGTTTGCAATGTTGCTACCCAGATTGGCGAGACACAGGCTTATAATTGCGGCGATCACGTCCGTGCGCTGGAAAATTGTATCGGCGAGGACGTCATTGACATCGTCGTGTGTAACACCAGCTACGAGGCGGATTTGCCGGAGGGTGTCCAATGGGTGTGGCTTGACGAAGAGCTGATGGGCGATGGACGCGTCTATTGCGCCGATTTGCTTGACCACCAGCGCCCACTACACCACGAGGCCTCTAAGCTAGCGCAGGCACTGGTTGACCTGTTTTATGAACGGACAGGCCCATTGGAAAGAGAAACTACAACGCTTTCGCGTTGATAGAAATAACGGCATCGTTTCAATGATTGAGGGAGGAAGGAAGCGCGCGGACAAAGCCGTCCGCCCACAACGGTCCCCGATTTATTGAGATGATCCATAATCCATTCAGGAGGTTTTGCAATGTCAGCAGTACGTGTTGGAATCAACGGTTTTGGCCGCATTGGCCGCCAGGTCTTGAAGGCGATGCGCGATTTCTATTCAGGCGAGCTGGAAGTAGTGGCTTTCAATGACATCGGCGATTTGCCAACAATGGCGCATTTACTCAAATATGACTCGAATTACGGTCGCTTCAACGGCAAAGTCGAGGCTGCGGATGGCGCTCTCGTGGTTGACGGCCAGAAGATCAAGGCCTTCAAGGAAACCGACCCGGCTAATATCCCATGGGGTGACCTGGGAATTGAAATCGTAATCGAGTCCACCGGCATCTTTACGATCAAGAATGATGGCGTCAATAAGAAGGGCAAGACGGTCAAGGGCGCGGTCAATCACATTACCAAAGGTGGAGCAAAAAAGGTCATCATCTCTGCGCCGGCCGAAGGCGAAGACTTGACCATCGTTTTGGGCGTAAATGGCGACAAGTATGATCCGAAGGTTCATCACGTTGTCTCTAATGCCTCTTGCACCACGAACTGTCTGGCTCCGGCGGTCAAGGTTGTGCACGACAAGTACAAGATCGTGCGCGGCTTCATGACCACCGTCCACTCTTACACCAACGATCAGCGCATTCTCGACCTGCCACATTCGGATTTGAGGCGGGCGCGCGCCGCGGCGATGAACATCATCCCGACCACGACCGGCGCGGCCAAAGCCCTGAAGCTGGTCATTCCAGACCTGGCCGGCAAGTTCGATGGATACGCCCTGCGCGTACCCACTCCTACCGTCTCGATCGTGGATTTCACCGCTGAAATCGAAACCCCGACCACTACCGATGAGCTACGTCAGGCCTTCCGCGACGCGGCCTCCAAACCTCCGCTGAAAGGCATCCTAGAGGCTGTGGACGAGCCGCTAGTCAGCATGGATTTCAAGGGGAGCGCGTATTCGTCTTCGGTGGATCTGCCCTTCACCAGCGTTCTCGGCAAAGAGAAGAGCACCTTCGTCAAGGTGGTTGCCTGGTACGATAATGAGTGGGGTTACTCGGTGCGCACCGCGGATTTGGCGGCCCTGATGGCGAAATCTCTCTAAGGCGTGTCAAGTGTTCCGGTGTCAGGCGTCAAGTCTTGATGCCTGACACTTTAGTGCCTGATATTAGCCGGAGGCTAACATGTTTAACAAGAAAACCGTGCGGGATATTACTGTGAAAGGTAGGCGCGCCCTCGTGCGCGTGGATTTCAATGTGCCGATCAAGGATGGTGTGGTGGGCGACGACACACGCATCCGCGCCGCCTTGCCCACACTCGAATACCTGCTCGAGCACGGTGCGGCGCTCATCCTGTGCTCGCATCTGGGGCGTCCCAAGGAGGGTCCTGACCCCAAGTACTCGCTGAAACCGGTGGCCGGTCATCTGGGCAAGCTCCTGGGAAAGCCAGTGGCTTTTGCCGAGGATTGCATCGGGCCAATCGCAGAAAAGGCCGCCAGGGCGCTCAAACCGGGAGAGGTGCTCTTGCTCGAAAATACCCGCTTCCATCCCGAAGAAGAGAAGAACAACGCCCAAATGGCGAAGCAGTTGGCTGCTTTGGCCGATATCTACGTCAACGATGCTTTCGGCTCTGCGCACCGGGCGCACGCCTCTACGGAAGGGGTGGCAAAATACTTGCCGGCCGTAGCCGGTTTTCTGATGGAAAAAGAGATCCAGTATCTTGGCGCGGCGGTGGCCAATCCGACCAAGCCTTTTGTCGCTATTTTGGGCGGTGCCAAGATCAGCGACAAGATTGGCGTCATTAAGAACCTGCTCACAAAAGCTGATACGATCCTGATCGGCGGCGGTATGGCCAACACTTTCTTTAAGGCGCAAGGTTATCCGGTGGGCGACTCGCTGGTCGAGGACGAGGCATTGGTAACCGCCAAGGAAATCCTAAAAATGGCCGGCACGAAACTGCGCTTGCCAGTGGATGTGGCCATTGGTGATAAGTTCGAGGCTGCGGCTGACCATAAGGTTATGCCAACGGGGCCCATTCCCGAAGGATGGCGCATCCTGGATATCGGCCCTGAGACGGTTGCCAGCTATGCCAGGGTTGTCAAGACTGCCAAGACCGTCGTCTGGAACGGGCCGATGGGCGTTTTCGAATTTCCAGAGTTTGCCAAAGGCACATTTGGTATCGCGCGGGCTGTGGCCGAGTCCGGTGCGGTCAGCATCATTGGTGGCGGCGAATCGGTGGCAGCCATCCAGCAATCCGGCCTGGCCGGTAAGATTACGCACATCTCTACCGGCGGCGGGGCCTCTTTGGAGATGCTGGAGGGACTGACACTCCCGGGCGTGGCCGCGTTGCAAGATAGATAAATAAGGCTTACATGGTAGAGATGCGCACTCCCTTTGTTGCCGGCAATTGGAAAATGAATAAGACTGTCGGGGAGGCTCGTTCGCTGGTCTTCGATATGACCAAGGAGTTGCGTGAAATCAGGGGTGTGGAGAAAGTGGTATGCCCGCCTTTCCCCTCGCTGCTCACCGTTGCGGCGCTGCTCCAGGGCACTGATATTGGCTTGGGCGCGCAGAACATGCACTGGGAGGAAAGAGGTGCGTTTACCGGCGAAATTTCTCCAGCGATGGTCGCCGAGTTCTGTGGGTACGTTATCATTGGACATTCCGAACGACGGATGTACTTCGGCGAGACAGATGAAACCGTCAACAGAAAAATCGGTGCGGCCCGGACGCATAACCTTACCCCGATCTTATGTGTGGGCGAGACTTTGGCTGAGAACGAAATCGGGCGCACCGCCGAGGTCGTATCGCGGCAGGTGAGAGAGGGGATGAAGGGGCTGGATGAGGCGTTTGCCCCGAAAATCGTCATCGCTTATGAGCCGGTCTGGGCGATTGGCACCGGCCGCGCCTCGACCGGTGAGAATGCCGAGGCCGTCGTGCGGGATGTGATCCGCAAATCGCTGGGCGACCTGCACGGTCAGGAGACCGCGCAGGCGATCCGTGTCCTCTATGGTGGTTCGGTGACGGCCTCTAACGCGGTCGAGTTCTTCTCCCAGCCGGATATTGACGGCGCGTTGGTCGGCGGGGCTAGCCTGAAGACGAATGAGTTCATCGCAATTGCGCGCGCCGCAGTGAAATAGTAAACTTGGCAATACTTACCGGATTTGACGGCCTGCTCTGGTTGGTGCTGATCTTGGTAGTGTTGGTGTTCTTGCAGCGCGCCCTGCACCGCGAGATCCAGGCCGTCTTTCTTATCCTCACTCGCCGCCAGGATATAACCGCGCTAATCTTTTCTTCGATTTTCATCCCCGGTATTTTTCTACACGAGTTAAGCCATTTCTTGATGGCGTGTCTGTTGCGCGTGCGCACCGGACGTTTCTCGATCTTCCCACGGCCGATGGCGGATGGTACCTTGCGCCTGGGCTATGTCGAGATTGCGAGCGGCGGCATCATAAGGGACTCTCTGATCGGTGCTGCGCCGCTCGTTTCCGGCTGCCTGTTTGTGGCTTACGCGGCCGTCTACCGCATGGAGATGCCAATCTTATGGGATTTGCTGCGCGGCGGCCAGTTTGAATTATTTTGGAGGGGGGTCTCGCTCTTGCCCCTGATTCACAATTTCTGGCTTTGGTTCTACCTGACTTTTGTGGTCAGCAGCACCATGATGCCATCGCCCTCCGACCGCCACGCTTGGCTGCCGCTGGGGTTGGTGATCGCGATTCTGCTTGCCTTGACCATTCTGGCCGGCGCCGGCCCTTGGATGCTAGCCAACTTGGCTCCGCCCGTCAATTCTTTTCTTAAAGGCCTGGCCGCGATTTTTGGTTTGAGCGGGTCGGTGCATTTGGCGTTGGTTTTGCCTTTTGCCTTGCTGCATCGGCTGTTTTCTAAGGTGACCGGAGTGGATGCTGCCTGATTTTTGATGGAGAAAAAGTTTAAATCACCGAAAAAGGACAACTTGTTCCAGCGATTTACGTTCCGGCATGGCTGGTGACTCTGCGGGATAGCCAACGAAGAGCATTGCTTGAGGCTGCCATTCAAGGGGTAAGTCCAGCGTGGAGCGGACCGTTTCGGGCGTAAAAAGCGGCCCGCACGTCCAGACTCCGCCTAAATCTTCAGCGTACGCGGCGAGCAAAAGCTGCAAGCCGGCCAGCGCCGTGGATTGAATAGCCATCGTCGTCTCGGCCTGCTGACGCTTGGGATCAGGGTAACTGTCCATACCGGTGGTTTCCATGCATAAAAGCACGATGAGGGGCGCTTCGTTGATGCGACGGCGGGAACGCTCAAGGCGGGCCACGATGTCGGCTTCGGGCAGACCATCCTTTTCCAGGTCGCGGCGGAAGTCGGCGGCCATGGCTTCGGCCAACCGTGATTTGACTTGGGGAGTATTGATGACGGCAAACCGCCAAGGCTGATCGTTATGTGCTGAAGGGGCGCAGGTCGCGGTTTCGAGGATGCGTTGAATGACGGCAGCCGGCACCGGGTCCGCTCTGAAGCGTCGGATTGAACGGCGAGTGCGCAAAAAGGCGTGCAGGTCGTTCGTCATCCGTGTGCGTCTACCTTTTCGGGGATGGATTTCATGTTTTCTCCTGTAGGATAGGCTTCAGTTCGACTGCCAGTATAGACAAACTAAGATTTGTCGTTCGCGTGCGGACGGCGGACAAGCATGGCGCGCATCGCCTCGTTGTTGGAACAGGCCAACGCGATTTGGGTTTCTTCCTCCGAACAGCCGAGCAGCAGTTTGATTTCTGCGTCCCGTTTGAACGCGTCCACCGTCAGGATCACCGCGGATAACTCTCGGCTGCTGGACGCGCCCAGCCAAACATCAATTCCGCTGCCGTCGCCGGAAGTCGTGCCAGCGAGGTAGCCGTAATCCAGCGGGTAGGCCAGCTCCGGGTAGCGCGGGTGGCGCGTCCCTTTCGGGCGGTCAATGACGACCTGGCTTTCAGCGATTAGCCGGTCGAGCGCGTCCCAGAATTCGTTGCTCATCGGAACATATCCTCCTCTTTTGGCCGAAGCAACTCGCTCAAAGAGCCTTCCCGCAGCGGATAAGGGAAGCCGCGCACATGCACGACTGGTGTACCCTCGGCAACCTGACCCATGACCAGCGAGGCGGCCGCGGCCAGTTCATCAGCTACGGCGATGAGAGTGATGCGCAGGCGGTAGCCAAACAGGTCTGGGGCACCGCGCTTATCCACAATTGCGGGCAGGCCGGAGAGGCCGATGCATGTGCCGACCACGCCGAGACGCCAGGCACGTCCATGGGAGTCGATGATCATCACGCCCAGGCGTTTGCCGCTGACAGCTTCGAGTTTAGCGCGGATTTCGGCTGCCGAGTGGTCGGGGTTTTCGGGCAGAAGCAGCACCCAATTTTCGGCTCTTGCCCTTTCGGCTTCGCTCACCTGTGCCTGCCTGTCCCCCGGGAGGAGAGGGGAGACATTGGAATGGTCAATCCCGGCATTGGCGCACACGAATCCCAATCTATGCTCGACAATGATCGTCCCCGGGCGGACGCGCAGCACCTCGCGGCTCTCCTGTAGGATAAGTTCGGCCAGGCGCGCATCTTTGGCACTGCGCGTAGCCAATTCAAAAGCCCTCTCCAAAGGCACAACAACATCTAAATTTACCAGTCGCCCTTCGGCCTTGCTGACAATTTTCGAGGTGATGACAAGAATATCGTTATTGTGCAGCGTGATGCATGATGCGTGAAGGGCGGTGAGCACGATTTTTGTCAGGTCATCGCCGGGATGGATGAGGGGGATGGAGAGGAGGGGAGTGAGGGTGAGAGGCATTACGGAGTGAGGGTTTGCGATTGGCGAGTTGGGATGCTATCTTCCCGCGCCTGTTATTCTAATTCCTACTTGCTTCGAGCCGTATTGCTTATTGATCCCAATCAGTACGCTCGTCAGCCCCTCCACCACCATCGAGTTCTCGATTGGCCCGGCATCCCACCCCATCAGTTCAGCGGCCTCGACCAATTTCAGCACCTCGGCGCGGGCTTCTTTGCTCGTTCCGCAGACCAGGACATCACATTCGATGGGTTCATCGTGCAGGAGGTGCTCGTAAGAGATGTTTTGGAAGGCTGAAACCACCTCTACGCCCTTGCCGAGGATTTGGCGCGCCTCCTGGGCTGCGCTGCCGGCCGGAGGCATCTGCACCTGGGTCACTCTTGACGGGACAAGCGGGACGGTCACATCTACCAGGATTTTGCCTTGCAGGGCGGATTTCACGCTTTCTAGCGTTTCCCTGTGTGCAGCGTAGGGGACGGTCAGGACAGCGATGTCTGCTTTGTTTGCCGCCTCGAGATTGCTCAACCCCTCGATATGCGCAGGTGTCGAGCCGCGAGCAAGGAGCGTTTCAAGTTCTTGGGCTGTTGCCAGGGCTTTTTCAGGCGTACGTGAGCCGATCAAGATGCGGTAACCGGCTTTTGCCCAGCGGTAGGCCAGGCCCTTGCCTTCTTTGCCTGTCCCTCCGAGGATGGCGATGGTGAGCAGGATGGGTTGGTTGGGCATCAGTCTATTCCATATTGGTGCGGATCGGGCAGCGCGACACCGCCAGCGGCCAATTCCCATAAGACCTGGAAGATAACTTCACGCATGATCGTATCATCGCTGTACATGACGTGGTAAAGCTCGCCTAGCACGGGTTCGGTCAGATTTTGACGCAGGTAAGCCAGCGAAGCGAGGCGCTCTTCTTCGCTGCCGTTTTTTAATGCCAGCAACAGGAGGTCGGTGGCGGGTTGGTGCGGCGAGACGCCCATGCCCTGTTTTCCAGCAAAGGCGATCAGCCAGGGCGATTCGGATGGAGGCGGCAGCGGCGCTTGAGCATAAGCGTGTGCCCGATTCCGGCTTTCGATCACCTCGGTCGCAGACGTGCGCACAAGCCATTCTTTGTCTTCGGCTTGCAATTGGGATAAGAGTTCATCTGCCCAGGGTTGCCTCACACGGCCCAGGCCGTAGGCGACTGCGCGCCGCACAAGAAAATCATCCACAGTTGCGCCTTCTTTGAGTATTACATGACCGTCCTGGGGGTGATTTGCCAAAGCTTCAGCGGCGAAGCGGCGCAGGTTCTCGCTTCCGTGTAGCAGGGCAATGCCTACATGATTGATCGCGGATGTCGTGCCGATGGCGACCAAAGCCAGGCAGGCAGCCCGCTGGAGATCAGGGTTGTAGCTGTTGAGCAGATCTGCCAGGCCTTCGATGGCTTTAGCGTCATGAATCGCGCCGCTCCCAAGGGCGGCCAGTCGGGCAGTTTCAGGTGAGGAGGCATTGTGGAGTTGACGGAACAGGGCCGCCGCGGCCGGGTCATCGCTCAGTACGAATGCAGCCAGCGCTTTTCCTCTTAGGGCGAGCGGAAGGTCCTGTTCCTGGAGGAACGCGGCTAGCTTTACCATGACGTTTCCGCGCCAGGCCATTTGGTGCGGCGCCTCGCGCAGCCAGTTGCCAGTCGTCAGCAGGTTGCGCTCCGGGGGGCGTTTGGAGGTTGCGATCAGTGTTTCAGCCAGGGAGACCACGTCGCGATGGGCGGCCAGATAACGCAGCGCCAAATACTTTCCGCTCCATTCGGGCTGATCGAGGACGGCTTCAGTGCGATAGTTGACCAGCGCTTTGCCGGCTAGATAGCCTGCGAACAACGGATGGGTGAAGCGCATGGTGTTGTTGCGATGTTGGGTGAGCATACCACTGGCGGCCAACTTCGCAGCAACACCTGATTTGGAGGCGGCCTTTTCCGCTTTTTTGCTGGCTTTCGCGCCTGTCCTCGGCTTGCCTTCTTCGTCTCCGGCCTTGTACGCTTCTGGCGGCTCGAACGATTTGATCCAGTCGCGCGCTTGGCGTGGGTCGAAGACTGGCTTCGCGGCCAAGTTGGTCTGCAAGGCGAGCAATTCTATTGCTTCTGCAGGTATATCGGCGGGCGAAAGGCGGCGTATGTGAGCCTGGATGGCGTCCAGCGGACGCGGCCCACGCAAGTCGCCGGCGAACGCTGCCCAGGCCTGGAGTGTCAATTCGAGGGGCGTTAGGTTGTCTTTTTCCGCGTCCAGCCACTGATTGAGCAGAATGGGGTCAACCTGTTCGGGGCCAGCCTGAGCCCCGGTTTCGGCGGCTACATGGCGAGTCCAAAGCTCGCTCCATTTGTCTAGGAATTCGCCGCGCTGAAGTGGACTCCAGGCTGCCAGGGTGAAGAGGACAAAGTTCAGTTTTGCTAGCC
>Ga0209609_10000902_pt1 | contig 17514 bp, 15 predicted proteins | sample LakKivw325mmetaG_FD_184136 | JGI IMG/M metagenome (GOLD analysis project Ga0209609, IMG submission 184136) | Anoxic lake water microbial communities from Lake Kivu, Rwanda to study Microbial Dark Matter (Phase II) - Lake Kivu water 325m metaG... | ecosystem: Environmental > Aquatic > Freshwater... | reverse complement strand
AGGCTGGAATTGCACTCAATCCAGCGACACCCTTGTCCCTCGTCAAGCCTTACCTTGCAGATCTGGACCAAATCCTCCTGATGACAACCAGTGCCAACTTCGGTGGCCTCGATCTTACTGCGGACATAGTCCCAAAGATCAAGATGGCTGCGGCCCTGAAGAGACGTCACCGTTCCATGCTGGATATAGAAGTCGACGGCGGTGTGGACTTCAGATCGGCACCAATGCTTGTCGCGGCTGGGGCCAATGTTCTGGTTGTCGGAAGTGCAGTATTCGGGGAGAAAGACTACGCTGCGGCGATCAGGAGATTGCGTCATGTCTGCAGGAAGAAATTGAATGCCCGATAGCATACCGGCTTGCGAATTCATGGACAAGTGCTAGATCGAGTTCCACGATTGGCGACTCGAACCGCAATCATCCACCTTGTTGATACCCAGTAGTCTCTGTAGGTTCATCCGGCGATCTCCTTCAGGCTCCTGAAACAAGCGTTTGTGTCATGATACAGCTTCCTGTAAAGGACGTAGTATTTCTCATAGGTCTCAGCATTTGCTGATTTAGGCTGGGTTACAGAACTTGTCTTGACCCAGTCGAAAATTGTCTCATACTTGAGATAACCGGTACCGACCCCCGCCAAAAGTGCGTCACCCAAAGGCGCCCCGGGCGCTGCTTCTACGTACTGCAAAGGTGTGTTAGTGACATCGGCAAAGATCTGGCGCCATAGCTCCGATTTAGCGCCTCCATCCACCAGAATCGCTCTATTCAGTGGTATGCCAACCTCACGAGCCACTTCGATACTGTATCTGACCGCGTAGGCGACTCCTTCAAGAAATGACCTATACTGATGCGCCTTTGTGTGGTAGAGCGTCAACCCAAACAGGCAACCTCTGATGTGATCATCCCAATATGGTGCTCTTTCTCCAACCACCATGTGAGGCATGAAAACCAGGCCCTCAGATCCAGGGGGCACCTTCTCGGCCATCCTATCGAGCAGCCTGTATGCACTTGTCCCTATTGCGTCTCCGACGTTTCTTTCGCAATAACAGAACTGATCCCTAAACCATCTAAGGGCTGCTCCAGCAGTTGCGATTCCCGCGAAGGAATAGAGCTTTGTTCTGTCATACGCGACGTGTGGGAAGTTGATGAGCTTCTTGGAGAGTCTAGGTTGATCCTGTATGAAGCCGTTGCACATGGATGTACCGATCATGGAAGTAAGGTCGCCGTCATTGAGTGCCGTGGCACTCAGGGCCGAGACAGCTGCGTCGATTCCTCCAGCACAAACAGGCGTGTGCTTCGCAAGTCCAGTAGCTCTGGACGCTTCATCAGTAACCTCTCCGATAACGTCTTTGGACAGATTGATTCTTTCGGGAAAGAGAGCACGATGGATGTCTAGTTCATCCATGAGCTTCTCTGACCATTCACGCTTGTGAATATCGTATAGGCCTCCTATCAGGCACGCACTTGAATGGTCGATGGAAAGTCTTCCTGTCAATTTACGAATGCACCACCCATTTGCCGTAATGAGTTGGTGTGTCTTCTTCCAAATCTCGGGTTCGTTCTGTCTTATCCAGAGCATTTTCGCGTAGCCGTAATACGGATCGATAACGTTGCCAGTGATTTCGAAAATTGTGTTCTCCCCGAGTCTTTGCTCTACCTGAGTGGTCTCTTTCGTCGCTCTTCTATCCATCCAAATGATGCAAGGCCTGAGGGGCTCGAAACGGTTGTCAACAGGTACACCCGACCCGCTGTAGAGGCCACTTATGCAAACGCCGGCAATGTCCTTCTCGTCGACTCTCGCTAGTTTCAGAGCAGTTTTCATTGTGTTGCAGTAGGCATTCCACCAAACATCCGGCCACTGCTCAGCCCAGCCCGGTCTAGGAATAGAAACATCGGTCTCCTGATATGAGGCTGACAGTATCACGCCGTCCCCATCAACCACACAGCACTTTGTTCCAAAAGTGCCGATATCAGTGCCTACGAAGAAAGTCCCTTCCGTAGATATCTCCCCTCTGGATACTCGCAGATTCCTGTTCCTTCGAATATAAGAGCCAGCGTGTATGAGCGAATTCCGCGCTTTTTCGATACAGTTGTGACTGATGTGTTGCATGATTGGGCATTGGAAACGCACATGTCATTGGCGATCCTTGAATGCGTTTAGGAGTCCGCCGTGCTCTGGTCCTCTCGGAAGAACTGGCCAGACATCAACGACCTTGTCTCCCTCAACGACGTGGTAAACGTCAAAGTAGCTGACAGCGAACGGCGTATACCCAGGGAATAGTTCAACGGTGTCCCCGACCTTCAGAGGGCACGAACCGTATGTGCTGAAGATCCCGTGTTCCTCATCGTAACGCAGGATCGGATAATCGTAATCCTTCAGCACGGCCTCTGCTGCGCCAACGGTCTTCTTCCCGGCGTCGGTGACGATATGCTCTGGCCGCCGACTGATGACTGTCGCAAGAACAGTAGTAGCCTGTCGGAACCTGGGATCTAGGCGGACGTGGTAACCGTCATTTGCGGCATATGAACCCGGCTGTATCTCCGTAATCCGCGGGTTGGACGCGGTGATCTCCCACGTGCCGGTACCAGCGGCAGACAGAATCGGGCATGGGAATCCGTTGCGAATCAGTAGATCGGCAACTTCAACAAAATAGTCCATGGCTTTGCGAGCCAAGTATTCGCGTCTTGCTTTGTGAAACTCTCGCGAGCAGTGTCCCTCGTAGCCGGTAAGACCATCAAGACGCACACCCGGCAGCTCAGAAATCCGACGCGCTAAGCTAAGCGCCTCCTCAGGGGAGCCGACACCGCAGCGTTCCATGCCCGTGTCGACTTCGATTACGCATCCGACCTCGCTGCCGGCCTCTCTGGCGGCCTTTGACAACGCTTCAACGTTCGATGAGGCGTCAACTGCGACTTTCAGAGGGATTTCGCGAGAGAGGAGAGCTGCTATCCGAATCTTCTCTGGTCCTACCACTTCGTTGATCACGAACACATCCTTGATGCCACTGCGTGCAATTACAAGAGCCTCCCAGATTGTGGCTGTGCCGATTCCTATGGCACCGGCTTCCATCTGTAAGCGTGCGATGTCTGGACTCTTGTGAACCTTGATATGTGCGCGGAGCTTCGCCGGCTTCGACCTCATCAGTTCAGCCATCAAGGTGAGATTCCGGCGTAGAATCCCTAGGTCAAGGATCAGGGCAGGGGTGATCAGTTCTCTACGGTTGCGGCCGATTGCCGAAGCGTAGGTCGATCGAATTCTTTCACGTATCTGGTCGATCATCTGGACCACTTGCCAAACGCAGATAGCTCCGGGTACATATTTGTGCGATTGGGCGCTTCACACTCGCGAGCACATGCTCCTATGCGCTGTGGACAAGTGTTTTGCGAGGGCCGAAAAGCATAAGATGCGAGTTGTCTTCCCGCGTAACGAGTGGTTTTGCCCAAAGTAGAGATACAACTTAACCTTGGCGAGAATGATTGCGACCCACAGGAATTCGTCAACGCAGCTGTCTGCGCTGACAAGTTGGGGTTCCGTACGGTTTGGTTTGGCGACCACATCTTCCCATGGTTCCATTCGGGCAAGCGGTCATCCTTCGTTTGGTCAATGCTCAGTGTCGCTTTGGAGAAGACGGATCGAATAAAGGTAGGACCGTGGGTTACGGTGCCGATAGGCGCAAGGTATCACCCTGCAATTGTGGCGCAGGCGGCTGCGACTCTTGACAACATGTACCCAGGCAGAGTGTTGCTTGGCGTAGGTTCAGGCGAAGCACTGAACGAAAGGCCCTTCTGGAATGACACTTGGCCTAAATGGGATGAAAGAATGGAAAGGCTGATCGAAGGGATCCGACTGATGCGGATGATGTGGTATTCTAAGGAACCATTCAAGTTCGAAGGAAGGTACTTCTCCTCGGACTTCTACCACCTTTACACGAAGCCGAGGCGGAAGATACCGATCTTCTTCTCAGCGATTGGCAAGAGAGCGGCGCGGTATGCTGGTATGTACGCGGACCAACTGATCACGATATGCCCGAGAAACAATCTCCAGACGATGAAAGAGGTGATCCTGCCTGCTTACAGGCAAGGTAGGATTGAGGCTAACAAGGAGGGGCCTGGAGGAGTCGCGATAGAAGTGAACTTCAGCTTTCTCAAACCAGAAGAGATCGTTAGAACCCAATGGAGAACGCTTGGCCTCTACCACAAGGATTCGTGGAGCATTCCAAACCCTATGGCGGTTGAGGAAGAAGGCAGGAGAGTCACCGTCGATGAGGTCAGGAAAGGCACCCACATCTGCAGCAAATGGAGCGACCTCGTCGAAGTCATTGAACAGTATGCGAAAATCGGCGTAACTGCAGTCTCGCTTTACACCGGTGCATACAAGAAGCAGATACGCGCGATCGCAAACAATCTGCTAAGCGTCTTCTGACACACGGCGGGCATCACGCCTCGCATTACCACAAACTCTACCTGCCGTGGCAGAGAACGAAACATATGTAACATCAGTTCACCATGTGGAATAGGAACGAATGCTCGATCTGCCAACGCCCATGTCACGGTCACGAGACAGCGCGAAACGACCGTGCATGTGCATGCAACTCAACATGCTCTACATTGCAGCATACACAATGGAAGGAACTGCGGGTTGGCATCCGCGCGTATTCTGTGCGACGGATGTGGATGGATCAGAAATGACATACATCAAATTCCTGGACGCGGCGCTAACCTAAGAATGGCAAGTCTTTGACGAGGGCATCTCCGGAAAGGAGATAGTCCCGTCCCGTAGTCGGCCAAACTTGTAGCAACCGAAGCTTCGGCGCCTCCGTAGCTAATCCCAAAGGTAGCTGTTTGCAGGAAACGTCGGAAACCAGGCGGGTTAAATCTGAGCATGATCTCTTCAAAGGTCACAACTTGACATGGTTCTGGAGAGCGTCGCGAAAACAGGCATGAATACACGATTGAGATTCTGTCACGCAAACCATAGTAGCCGGGCCAGCATAGACCGTGTACCCTAAACGCAGAAGGGTTCTGTCAAGATGAGGCCTGTAAGAATAGGGATATTGGGCGCCGGGTTTGTCGCCAACACGTTCCATATGCCTTCTTTCCAAGAAATCGAAGGAGCTCACGTCGTTGCAGCCTTCTCCCTGCGGAAAGACATCGTGGAGCAATTCGCCAAGAGGTGGAATATCCCCAAGACCTACCACGGAAATGACGGCATCGCAAAGCTTTGCGCAGACCCGGAGGTTGAGCTTGTTGACATAGCTCTCCCGAACTACCTGCATCTAACCGCAGCAACCGCTGCCGCCGAGAATCGCAAGAACATTGTTTGCGAGAAACCCCTCGCTCGAAATCAGCATGAAGCCAAACAGATGCTGGATGTGGTCAGAAAGCATAGTGTACAGCACTTCTACGCCGAGAATCAGGTATTCATCCCACAGATTGCAAAAGCAAAAGCCCTCATTGATCGAGGCGTTCTCGGCCAGGTCTTCTGGGTGAGATGCAGGGAAGCGCATTTTGGTCAGCACTCAGCTTGGTTCTACGATCCCAAACTGGCAGGTGGAGGTGCGCTACTCGATCTAGGCGCACATGCTGTTGAGGTCGCTCGCTACTTGCTCGGGAAGAACCCCGTATCAGTCTTCGGTTGGACTTCGAAGCTCGCACATTCCACCATTGGGGAGGACAATGCTCTCGTTCTGTTAAAACACAAGGATTCGGAGCTCGCGCAGGCAGAGAATAGCTGGGTGACACGCGGGGGGCTCGAGTTTCATGTCGAAGTATATGGTGGCAATGGAACCGTGATTGTAAACATCTCGCGCGAGGCAGGAATCAGCCTCTTCACAGCACAAGGCGCATCAAGGATCAGCGGCGCCGGGGAAACTATCATGGAAACAACTGAAACCAAGAAGGGTCGAGTCTTCCCCGCGCTCAACGAGCATGCGACTCTAGGTTTCGTCGATGAGATCAAGCATTTCCTGTCATCACTTTCAACGGGCCAGAAAGCGATAGAAACGTTCGAAGAAGGCTACTTCGTAAACAAGGTAATTGGCGCAGCATATCGATCATCGAAGAGCGGCTCCTGGGAGCCGATCGAAGAAGACTAGACTTCTCTGTCAGGACGCCTAGTGTCAGGGCAAGGCGTGAACAGACATCACATGAGCCGTGATCATCCTGAAGCGTCCAGAGGGGTTGCGGGGGAGCCTTATCTACCGATCTAGGACGTTTCTGTGCTCCTGCACTGCGGCGCAGTAGCTCATCAGGCTTTGTAGGCGCATTTCAGGGGGAATTCCCCCTCCGCAATTCAGTACTAGTCCGCGGGGGCCCCCGTCTCTTATGACCTGTTGAACATGATTCTCTATTTGTTCGGGCGTCATCGTTCCAATGCCTCTTGTTATTCCGCCAATCAGTGTGATCCTATCGCCATACTTTGCCTTCAGTTCGGCAAGATTCATGTTGTCTGCTGGTTCCAGAGGATCTAGCGAATCGAACTTGTTGTCAACGAATTCCCCAACAAGGCTCATCACGTTTCCGTCTGAATGAAGAGAAACCTTGACTCCCTTCTTGTGCAAACGGTCCACGATTTGCTGGTGCCAAGGCTTGTAGATGCGCCTGTACTTGTCGACGCTCATGAACGGATATGACCGTTCTCCGAGGTCGTCGGTGATCCATACTCCATCGAATGGTGCCTGGTCAATCACCATTTCGGCGAGTTCCATCATCGGCTTGAAGGAGACCTCGATCATCTTTGTTATGAAGTCCGGATCTGTGGCGAGGTCTTTCAGATATGGTACGAGGCCCCGAAGGAACATCCAAGGCGTCTCGAAAGGTCCTTTGATCTCGGCGAGCGTGTAGTACCCTCGCTCATGCATTGCTCTTGCAAATTGAGCCAGAGTGCGGATCCTCTCCTCAAATTGGCTGAGGTCCGGAGGAGCCACCCTATCCAAATCCTCCTTGGTTTGCACTGGGCTGTACAGGGTCTTTGCAAAGTAGGGCTTCTTGCGCCAGTACTGGAGTCCGCCGAAGGGATTCCTCGCTATGATGTAATCCTCCCCTTCGTGTAGCTTCTGACAGAAAATGTCAGAACATCCTGGAAATCCCGCGATTGGCAAATTGACGATGTCAGAGTCGAAGAATCGTGCTTGGAAAGTCAGCTGAGTTATAGGGTCAGCATCAAAGAACTTCTCACCAAAGAACTTGGACTGCGACTCTATTGATGTGAAGTCGATCCAGTGTGGAATCCTGTCGACTTCCTTACGTTCGAGTGCTCGCAGAACCCTTTCTCTCGAGTCCATTCAGATACGCCTGAAGTCGTAACTACGATGGTGCTCATAATATGAGTGTGTGTCGCCTTGACGAATAGACTGTGATGCGACTGGGACTTGACGGGAGAAGAACTTGCTCACAGTTCGGTCAGTGAGCCGGATAATCGCTCATAGACTTCCACGCGTCCATCATGATCTCGATGTTCCTCCACGGTGTGTCCTCAAATACTTGGTCTATCGAGGCGAAGATGAACCCCCCTCCGACGGCCAGAGTCTGAATGGCCGATTTTACTGAGCGTCGAATCTCCTCAGGGCTCCCATTGTTCAACGTGATAGCTGAGTTCATGCCTCCCCAGAGGCAGATTCTATCTCCTGCCAACTTCTTCGATAGTGTGAGGTCAGTCCCACCTTGCACGGGATCAAGTCCGTACAGTATATCGACGCCCATTTCCTTCATTGTCTCTAGGAGCGGCATCTGTTTCATGGTCATGATGTAGCAGAACTTGGCTCCTCCTCTATGGGTTCTATCTATCAACTTGCAGATGCGTGGCTCTAGAAATCTCTTGTAGAGCCTTGGCGACCAGAAATCGGCGTTCTCATACCAACCTCTGTGAACGATGACGTCCACGAAACCCAGGTCCAATAGTGCGTTGAGATACCTCATGTCCCATCCGAGGATAGTATCAAGCAAGCGATCAATGAAGTTGGGATCTCTGAAGGCTTTACGCATGGTGTTCTCGACTCCACAGAGCCAGTGCAGAGCATCAGCCCCAACGATACCTCCCTCCCTGCCACCTACAGACCACATCCCACATTCGACAAGGATCTGGCGTTTCTCGGCAAACTCCCTCACTTTCTTCGCTTCTGTTCTAAGCGTGGCCAGTTCGCGTTCGTTGAGATCACGGAAGAGGCAAGACAGTGCGTCAAGGTCCTTCGTTTCTTGGACTAGGTACTTGATTGAACGTGATGAAGGCACAAGGAAATCGCTGAAGATCGGAACGTCGTCGCCGTGTGGCCAGTCCGTCGTCTGACGAACGATCTGTTGCAACGTGCCTCTTGGTGTTTCGTATTCCTTGTGAAGCAGGGGAAATCGCTCGCCCTCTGGGCTCGTCTTCCATACTCTGACTTTCACATCCTCTGAAAGTGCATGGGGGACATCAAACCCCACAGTATCTTCCAGTCCAAGGCTGAGCAACTTGTCTGCCCTTTCAAATTGGTTTGCCCAAGACTCGCCCTTGTTTGATAGGTAGGGGCGCTCCCACCACTTGAGGAACATCGGAACGTGATCTGGTTCCTCATGGTTGATTGTCTTAAGCAAGCGATCTCTCGATGAAAGCGTGGCTCTCATTCTGGTTCCGTCGATTCGACTTGGCTGACGATACCTAAAAGAATTGCATATCAACGTCCCAGGTCAAGTGCAAGACAGCCATTATTGGATCGGCGACTGGCTCGTATCCGAAAACAGGATTTTCAGGATCGCCCTGTAGCAAGCGATGGGATGCGTGCATGCGAGAATCGCACAAGTGATTCGCTTGAGGACTAGGCTTAACTTCTGGGTCAAGATGTATGGCGTGGGGTCGCAGCATGAACGGCTATCACATGATACGTGAGATCCACGAACAGCCGAAGGCCTTTGAGAAGATCGTGGGCCAGACACGAACGCGAATTCAGGAGATCGCTCGAGAGGCATGGAACCGCGCTCACCCTGGGAGCTACTACGTGGTCGGTTGTGGGTCATCATACTACGCAGCAATGCTCGCAACATTCTACCACGAGCACGAGTTCGGACTTGACAGTCGGGCTTGTCCATCATCCGAATTTGTCTGGTTTGCCCCGACGCCGGACATGCGCTCACCTGTCTTGATGGCTCTGTCGCGATCAGGCCGGACCTCGGAATCGGTTGAGGCAGCGCGCAAAGCAAGGAAGCTCAAGGTTCCAACAATCGCCGTAGTCTCTGATTCCCAGAGTACGATGGGGCAAGAGTGTGACTACTGCCTCGACACAGGTGTTCCCAACGAGGAATGCACCATAATGACGAAGACGTTCACAGGAGGGGCTCTTGCTACGATCATTGCTGGCCTCGAATTCGCCAGACTCGCTGGTTCAGTTGTTCCCAAAGACTTCGAGGCTGAATTGAGTCGACTCTCGAAGGATGCGGAAGCTGTCATTCGAGCCACGGAGGACCAGGCAAGAAGAATCGCTGAGGAGAACCAGGGCATCGCACGTTTCATCTTCCTAGGATCTGGCGCCAACTTCGCATCTTGCCTTGAAGGTGCATTGAAGCTGCGGGAGACTTCTTACTCCGCCTCGGAAGTATACCATGCAATGGAATTCAGGCATGGCCCATTTGCGGAACTGCAGAAAGGCATTCAGGTCCTTGCCCTCGTTCCCGAGAGAAAAACTGTTCGCCAAGAGGCCACGCTGCTGAAGGAGATCGCTTCAACAGGCGCAAGTGTGGTCCCGATCTCGAACGTGCCCGAAATCATCGACTCACATGCCGACACAATCCGCATGCCGAGTTCTATCTCCCCGGAATTCGCTCCTCTCCTATTTATGATTCCAATGCAGTTCTTCGCATACTACTTCACAGTCAAGAAGGGTTTGAACCCTGACCGCCCTAGGAACTTGGTCAAGTTCGTAACGACAGATATGGCTCCCTAACACACCGCGCGGTCTGCAAGTCTCACTTCGTGCGAAACTTCGTCTGCTGGCTAAGTGCGAAACCAGAGCTGACGTGTTACCCAGCTGGGTCATGCAATGCTGTTCTGATTCACAGCAATTCCTTCGCGTGTTTCTGGATCTTCCTTATCGCTTCTGGGACTCTTGCTGTATCATCTCGTGTGCCGAGAAGTGCTGGATGTGGCAGCCATACGGTTTCCCATGCAGCACGTCTGGTGTTCGGGAAGTCCCCTTTGAGAATCCGTTTTCCGGCATCGCGCTGTTCCTGAGGGAGACGATTGAGATACTCCCCACTCTTGAAGAGGTCCAGCTCGTGAATCGGTGGATAACTCGCTTGTGTTGGAATGCCTTCGGCTTCCAAAGCCTCAATGAATCTCTTGATGGGGAGATCTGCAAAGGTCGAGCTTTCGTAGTGAAAGATGTACGCGTAGTGCCCATTTCGAGTGCACCGCGGATCGTGCTTCTGAGGGGTAATTCCTTCAATCTCAGGCAACACGCGATCTAGGTATGCGGCGTTCTTGGTGCGGATGGTCGCTTGCTTGTCGAGCCGGGAGAGTTGCTGGGTGAGAATTGCTCCTTGCCACTCGCTCAGACGGTAGTTCGAACCATAAATGAAGTGAGAGTAGAACCACTCGCCTGGCATGCGACCACAATCATGCACTGATCGTGCTCGTCGTTCCAGCTCGTCGTCGTTGGTGATTATGATTCCGCCTTCTCCCGCTGTGATGAGTTTGCTTGCTTGGAAACTGAATGTCCCGATGTCTCCGATCGCGCCTATCTTCCGGCCTTTCCATTCACTGCCATGAGCGTGGGCACTGTCCTCTACTAGGCGGATGCCTTGGCGACGAGCGATCTGTGGCAGCCGGTCCAGATCCGCGGGGAGTCCTCCCATGTGCACTGCGATTATCGCCTTCGTGCGGTCAGTGATCCTTTCCTCAACTAGGGTCGGATCGAGACAGTACGTGTCCGGAGTCACATCCACAAGAACGGGTAGTGCTCCGGCAGCGAGCACCGCGCTAGCTGTTGCAATGAATGTGAAGTCTGGCACTATGACTTCGTCGCTTGGTCCAACTCCAAGTGCGGCTAGCACGACCTCCAATGCTGCCGTGCCGTTGGTCACAGCGATCCCATGCTTCGCTTGATGATATGCAGCGAACTTCCGCTCGAACTCCAGCGTCCGAGTTCCCGGGGTACGCCACCATACGCGGCTCCTCAGCACCTGCATGAGGGCGCGATGTTCTTTCTCATCGTATTGCGGCCATGGAGGAAACGGTTTAGCCTTTGTCCGTTTCCCGCCGAGTAGAGCGGGTTTGTCCGTGCCCAACACAAATCACTTGTCTCTTGGATGATACGTTCGAGTAGTTATGTCCAACCGTCGAGCACCAACACAGGGTGCGTGCGATTATTCGCCCATTATCTGAACTGCCAGTCCTCTGGTCTGTGGGCCGTCAAGTTCAACAAGGTAGATATTCTGGCGTGCGCCTAGCATGATCTCTCCTGTTTGGAGTGGGATTGTTACGTTTGCTCCTAGCAGGCTCGCCCGGATGTGCGAGTAGGCGTTCACAGCCATTCTGCCATCTCTCCTGTAAAAGCGGTGATGTCCATATGAATCGTCTTCAGGCACAGCTTTCACCATGAACCTTGCGATGTCCTCCTCCAGTTTCGGATCGTTTTCGTTGATCGTTATGGCCGTGGTGGTGTGGAAGGTGAAAACGTTGACCATGCCGTTCTTCAGCCCGCTCATCGCCACGGCTCGCCGCACTTGGTCCGTTATTCGTATCAGTTCGGTGGACTGCTGAGACTTCACAAAGATCTTCTCTACAACGCATCTCAACGGATAGCTACCTCCTAGGCTTCTCCCAAGAATGTAAGGGCGTTCCTCTGTAGAATCGCTTCGAGAACATCCTTGCGCACGGGAAGTGACGAGACAGCGGCGAACATCTTGTTCATCTCTATTCGGGGAAAGTCGGATCCAAACATCAGCTTCTCTCCAAGCATGTTTTCAATGAGACGAGCCGGTATGAGCGTTGTGATCTGACGAATGCTCTCGATTGAGGTTCCCGCAAAAGTGCCAGCGGTGTCGAGGTAGACGTTCGGATTCCTAATCGCCACACTCACAGCATCCAAAACCCATGGCCACCCAAAATGGGCAAGACAGATCTTGAGCTTAGGATACTTCCTAGCAATATCATCCAGCAGCAGCGGTTGATTGTACATAATCGAGAAGCGGTTCGAGAACGTGATCCCTGTGTGAACCAGAACCGGCATCTGTAAGCGTTCAGCTTCCTTGTAGATGTCCAGTACCGCGGGACCCGCTGGGTCGAAATCCTGCAACGCAGGATTCAGCTTCAATCCCTTTAGGTCAAGTTGATCGTGTGCCCGCCGCAGTTCTTGTAGGGCCACTTCTCTCGTGTTGGGGTCGATGCTCGCAAAGCCAACGAATCGATGACCATCCTTCTTGACGATCTCAGCAACCTCCTGGTTTGATGGCATCTCACAGCCATGCGCCTTCTTACAATTCACTGGAAGCAGTACTGCTCGCTCGATCCCACAGAGATCCATCTCCCGCTGCAAAGTCGACAGTGGTTGTGGTGAGGTCCGTAGGTCGAAGACCTTGTCTGCAGCTTGCAGGAGCTCTGGTCGCTTGTCAGTCAGTTCCTTCACGAGAAGAGGATGGACGTGAACATCAATCCACATGAATTCACACAATCACTGCTTTCAGAATCTGATGCTGTATAAGTCTTCGCGACCGTTATCGATCCCCGTAGTGTGCTTTCACGATCTTCTCTGCGTCTTTCGCTCTCGGGATCGCTGTCACACACCCGAGCTTTGTCATGCTCAATGCGGCAATGACGTTTGAGAATCTCGCGGTCTTCTCCGTCGGCCAATCGTGTAGGTATCCGTGAATGAAGGCGGCGTCGAAAGCATCTCCGGCACCTATTGTGGAGACTGGTTTCGTCCTGAAAGCGTCCACGGAGCGAATTCGACCGTGTTCTCCGATGATGCATCCTCTCCTGCCAGCCTTGACTGCAACTGTCGAAACGCCTTGTCCAAATAGGTGCTCCACGGCGTCTGTGGTGCGTTTCTTGCGCGAGATCTTTCTCGCTTCAACCTCGTCCAGAAGAAGTAGGTCAAGGTGTTCGAGAACGCCTTCGAAGGCTTTTCCCCACACGCCGGTGGCGCTCATTTGTGGATCGAGAGAGACAGAGATTCCCTCACGCTTGGCGTGCCTGATCCAGCGAATGATGTCGCGCCCCCAGAGATCAGGGAGCATCAGGTATGCTCCGATGTGAAGAGCCTTCGCTCCATGCAAGCACCTCGGGTCGAGCCTATCGAGCCTCAACGGGGGCACTTTGGAGACAACCGACGACTTGTTACCATCGTTGTACACCACGACCGTGGACACTTCAGTCTCGAACGCTTCGTCAACCACGAGATTGCTAGTGGAGACGCCACAATCGTGGAAACCCTCGATTACAATTCTGCCCAGTGAGTCGTCACCGATCCTGCCTACTATCGCGGCTTGTCCTCCTAGCTTCGCGAAGCATTGCGCCACATAGCCGGCAGATCCTGCCGTGAAAACACCGGCGGTTTGCACGTTCCCGACTTCAGACCAGCGATGTGGAATCTTATCCACTCCTGCAAGTATCACGTCAAGCGCAACTTCTCCCAAGACTATGAGGTCAGTGTTCTTCATGCCGGCCCCGCCTCGCTTTTTGTCGCTTGCTGACTTGTCCTCGACAGAAGTCACTTTAAGGCACTGTCGCTAGGTGTGTAGAAGCCTCGGTGGCTCAGCCTGGTAGTCTCAGCTTCCTGAGCTGGAAAGCATCCGCCTTGTAAGGGGAATCCCAAGCAAGCGGAAGGTCGCGGGTCCGAACCCCGCCCGAGGCTCCATACTCTCAATCCGGGGCGCCTGCGATTCTGAATCTCGTACCGCTTTGTCCCACATCTCGAGAAGGGTGTCCCACACCATACTGTTATTGTTTGGTCTTCCACCGGAGTCGGACTCTTCCGTCGTCTGCTCGCCGCGTCTAATACTAGCTCCCGACCCTTCTCGCCCAAATGAATCCGCTTGCTCACTCTGCTGTTGATACAAGACGGTGAAACTGGACGATTGGAGAGTAACAGATCAACCGTTGCGCGGGCAGGGCCTAGTGAGCCCTAGTCTTTCGTCATGAGCCCGCGTCCACACGAGCCGCAAAACTTCGCATAGTGCGGGTTGGCTTGGCTACAGTACGAACACGTTGCGGACAACAGCGAGTTACCACAGCCATAGCAGAACTTGTTCGTGCTCGGGTTACCCAATCCACATCTATTGCAGTAAACTGTGTTTGGGGCAACATTCTTCTCTTTCATTGCGCGATCCTCACCTTGCCTGTATGTCACTACTGTCCTTGCTATGTTTAGGTTGCATTATTAGGTCTAGATGTTTTCCCATCTTCTTGATTTGGCCGAGCGGTATGCGGCGTCAACGGTCCTGTTCACCAATAGGCCGTCTTCGAATGTTTCACGTGGTTGTTTTCCCTCGCCTATGCATGAGGCGAAGTGTTCGAGTTCATTTGGGAAGCCGTAAGCTTCGACCTCATTCCATGTCGGAAACATCCAACCCTTCTTCGTCTCAGCTTTCTCCACGATCTCTCCAACCTTCTTCTCCGAAGCAACTGTGAACATCTGCAGTCCAGTTCCCTTCGTTGCGTCAAGGAAGATGGCTCCATCGCTACCGTACGTTTCGATTCGCAGATCGAATCCTCCGTGTGCAGCCCAGCTGTTCTCTGCCTGCGCGAGCTCTGACCCCTCATGGTTCACCATGACGACGCTGTTTTCCTCACTTTTTGTGTCATGAACGAACGTGGATATCCAAGCGCATGCGGACACCGGTTTTTTTCCGATCAAATATCTTGCGACTTCGATGGAATGGCAGCCCATGTCCATCATCACGCCTCCGCCAGCCAGTTTGGGATCCCAAAACCATTTCGAGTGTGGTCCGAAATGTGCCTCTCGGGATCTTACCCAGAACACCTTTCCCAGCGCGCCTTTGTCAATGAATTCTTTCGCCTTCACAACCTGAGGCATAAAGACCTGATTCTCTGCATAACAGTGAATCACTCCACATCGCCTCACAATCGCCAGCATCTCCTCGGCTTCCTTGACATCCCGGGCGAGCGGCTTCTCACAGATCACATGCTTGTGATTCTCAGCGGCCGCGCGGGTGGCAGGAAGATGCAAGAAGTTGGGAAGCCCTATGTCCACAACATCGATCTCCGGATCAGCGCACAATCGCTCGATCCCGTCATCTCCGTAATGCTGCTTGCTTATGCGCCAACGGTCGGCAAATGGTTGGACTTCCTGTTTTGTCGCTGCGCAAGCGGCGACAACCTCCACCTCGGCGATGTCTCGGAACGCCGGCATATGATACACGTTGTGGATGAAGCCGCAACCGATTACACCCACTCTGATCTTCCTCATCGGTCGGAATCATCGAGAGTATTGACTGGTTTTTGACATATATGAGTGACTAGACACAGCGATTCGCAGACGTGAGGATTCGTGGATCCGCGGAATCCCTGACCGCAATGTAAATGAGTGGAGATCTCATGACTCAGTGTGACAGTAGCCATGGCAAACGAAGCGAAAGAACGCGATTATACTGACGATGAAATCGAGCAGATACTCGGGATGGGAGGCCCCGAGGCCAAACTCATGCTGAAGCAGATGCGCGATACCATTCGAGAGAATCCGATGCTTGTTGCGGCGCTCATTTTCGCTATGGGCATCTTAGTGGGAGCGAGTCTCAGCCGCGGTCGCAGGAAGTCCTGACATCCCTCAGGCTTGCGCTACGTTCTTATTCGCGTAGGACACGTGATTCTATCGGCGACTGACTTGGCGAAGAACAAAGATGCCGAAGAAATCAGAGCCATGGAAGAGGACTTCAAGGTTCTGAAGAAAGACATTGATTCTCGCTACGTGGAACTCCGAGCTCAAGTCAAAGACCTTCAGCAGAAGGCCACGAAGACAGTCACAGAACGTCCCCTCCTGGCGTTGGGCGTCGCCTTTGTTGTGGGAATGGCCTTCGGGGTCGCCTTATCCGGATCCAAAGACTAGGCGCAACCGATGTCAGAAAGCAGCAAGTCATCTCTACTTGAAACTATATTCCGCGCGGTAGCACAGCGGACTATGGGCACCGTGACGAAATACATTGAACGCATTGTCAGGCGTGCCCTACGCCTCGCCGGCTTGTACGTAGCGGGCTTGCTCATTGCCATAATCGGCTTGATCTTCCTAGCAATCGGAGTTGTGAATTGGCTTGCGATGATAGTGCCATCCTGGCTGGCTTGGCTGATCGTGGGAATTATCATGCTTCTGCTCGGCGTAGTCTTCGTACTCGCCGCATTCCTTGCCTCAAAGAGCTAGGCCCGAGACGAGTCCCCGCGAGAGAATACAACGAAGCCATTCTGCATTTCTAGGACGGTGCTCCAAGGAGTCGATTCGGACTCTTTTTATTGAGATTGTGCGTTCTCATCGCGCAATGGGGTCGTGGGCTAGACGCCGCAATGCAACCTGCATAGTGGCGGGCTTACCTGGTCTACGCTTCGCGGCTTGGGAGGTTCCCTGAAACCCGGGAGCCCGCGAGGTCGTGGGTTCAAATCCCACCGACCCCACCAAGTCATCACGGGTATTAGAAGGCTTTCTGTACGAGAAGACTTCCGACGGGTCTAGTTCAACCCCGCAATCAGAGTCGACTCATCGCCCCGTGAAAGGTCTGGCAGGAGTCCTCAATTCACCGAACTCAGCGATGGGGAGTCCTCCGCAAGCCAGGTTTCACGATGAATAGGTCTCGGTCGGACATTGAGCTTAGAGAGAATGCTAGTCTTCGAAGCCTGTTTTGTGTTGTTGGCCTTGAGATCGTGAGCAGCAGCTGAGCAGCCTCCCTAGTTGGTTTCATGACTAGAGAGCGGTTTCCTCTCAGGAATCTTGCTTGCAGGTGGGACGCGTTCTTGACTCGCAGGTTTCCCTTGCCAAGGGTACAGCCACTGGAGATCTGAACGCCATCGAGCAAACAGGAGTTCGGTGGAGAATTTCTTGTCCAAATCGTTGCCGACATTTCACGGTGTCCATGGGGTCGTAATGTTCGGACAGCAACAAGCCCCATCCGCAATCCCAGAACGAGGTATGGGCCTAGGTGGCCGTGAAAGCTCGTGGCTGATTTGAGGAGATTCCTGCTGAGATACATGCTCCTCTTCATGGCTTTGCGCCTGTGGGCTTGGGAAAGACCATCTCTCTGAGATGGAAACGACTCTGAAGAACGTCTGCAATTACCGCGCATATGACATCTTCAACGATTAGGGTGGCAAGGATCGTCTGCATCACGACCGCTGGGACATTAAGGATGTATGTTCCAGTCAAATAGAGCCAAGGCGCCTGAATCAAGACCCAGGCCAGAATTCCAGCCAGAACCGGCCGCATCTTGCGCACAAATAGCCCCGTGAATAGCCCCAGAAGGGCGTTTCCCACAACGATCGTTGGGTCAGATCTCAACGCCGCCATGTAGATCCCGCCAATTGCTCCCGCGACAAGCCCTGGCACGGGC
>Ga0209609_10000901_pt1 | contig 17515 bp, 11 predicted proteins | sample LakKivw325mmetaG_FD_184136 | JGI IMG/M metagenome (GOLD analysis project Ga0209609, IMG submission 184136) | Anoxic lake water microbial communities from Lake Kivu, Rwanda to study Microbial Dark Matter (Phase II) - Lake Kivu water 325m metaG... | ecosystem: Environmental > Aquatic > Freshwater... | reverse complement strand
GCCTGCCATTGATGGACAATATTACCAATCTTGATTTGCTTCAGCATCTTTTCAAGGGCAGTATTAATAGAAACCGACATCAGGCAATACCTATGGGTAAATTATAAATCTTAATCCTCCTCCTGCCACCGGCAAGTTTCCGCCGATTAATATTGCGGATATCTGTGGTGGTCATCAATATCTGATTCTGATCTCCAATGTTATTAATAATATTAACACAATGGGTTATATCAAGCATGGCAAACAGATCATCTAACAGGAAAATTATCGGCTCTCCCGCCTGTTCTTCGATAAATTTTCCTTCCGCCATTTTAAGAGAGACCAACAAAATTTTATGTTCACCCTGAGAGCCTAAATATCTTATGTCACGATCGCCATAAACCAACATAACATTATCAAGATGTGGACCAATACTTGTCCTACCTGTTTTTAAATCTATTTGAAAACGTGAAATCAGTCTACTCTTAAAACATTCCCTGAATTCGGTCTCATCACCAGGTATATTTGATCCGACTTCTAAAACAACGGGTTTTTTAAAGTGGGATAGTTTCTGAAAATTAGCGTTTAATATCGGGTTGAATTCATTAACAAATCTCTTGCGAATATTACTAACTCTTTCGGCGTGATTGACAATTATGTCGTCCATTGCCTCAAAATACTTATCATACTTCTTATTATGCTGCCTGTTCCGATATTGATTCAAAATCAGATTACGTTGGTAGATTCGCTTCTTATACTCAACCAGGGATGAAAAATATTCATAGTTAACCTGAGAGATTATCCGATCAATAAAACCTCTTCTGACTGCCGGACCGCCGTCTGTAATCTTTTGGGTCCCTGGCGAAAGGATGATCACCGGCATTTTTCCGACAATGTCTATTCTTTTTTTTAATTCAACCTTGTTAATAAATACTTTTTTCCCCACTTCCTTAGAATAGTTTACATTTATCTCAATTCGGCCAAATTTCAGAGAGTCAAATTTTCCAAAGATTTGAAAATAAACTTGACCTGTTTCTAACACATCCAGATCATTATTTGTTCGAAAACTCTTTGCCAGGGACAGATAGTGAATTGCCTCTAATAATGCGGTTTTACCAACGCCGTTATCACCACAAACAATATTCACATGTTCATTAAGTTCTAAATAGGCTTGGCTGTAATTTCTGAATTGAACCAGTTTGAGCGTCCTTAAATTCATCTAAAAAGTTTTACCAGAAATGGAAACATTTATCTGACTAACAGGAGGATATCTAAAATTATTTACTCACTCAATCTAATTGGCATTAAGAGCATGATGAAATCTTCTTTTTCCTGTTGTTGATCAGGAAGAATCAAACAGGCACTAATTGCAGATTTAAGTTTCAATACAACTCTTTCCGTGTCAACGCTTCTTAATATTTCCTTTAAATACTCGGCATTGTACCCGATTGTCATATCATCACCGTCATACTCAACCTCAATTGCCTCGTCGGCAGAAGTTCTGGACTCAGGATTAATAGTTGATATTTTTGAATTACTTTTACTCAAAAATACCGATATCTGATGAGTTGTTCGGTTCGAAAAAATATCAACTCTCCTTAAAGTTGACAACAGAGAAACAAGATCAGCGACAACAATTTTATCATTATCCTTTGGAATAACGCTCATATAGTCGGGAAAATGTTCATCAATTATCCGAGTAAAAATAACGGTTGAGTCTAATTCGACTTTTACATGGTTTTCACTAATCGAGAGTAGGGTTTTTCCTTCGGAATCAAGATAACCAAGCAGGAGATTTAGAAATTTTGTGGGAATAATAACATCACTATCTGCACCTGAATTTTTATAATCCTTGCGGATTAGACAAACCAAGCGATGACCGTCGGTAGCAACCGCCCTGATTTCCTTACTTTTAAATTGGAATAATACGCCCATTAATGCCGGTTTTAGTTCATCCCGACTGACAGCAATAATGGTTTTTTGAATTAAACGTTTTAAAAGAGCATTCTCAACTTCAATATTATTAAAACTTGCAATTTTGGGAATTGACGGAAATTCCTCACCCGGGCGTCCCATAATTTCATAGACTCCGTTACCAGATTTTAGGACCACCTTACCTTCATTGTCGGCATTAATCAATATTTCGCCCTCTTCGGATTCATTAACAATGTCCAAAATGATTCTCGTGGGAATAGCTACAGATCCATCCTCGGATTTGTTTACCGGCAAGGTAGAATTCATGGTAATTTCAATATCAGATGACCGGAGGGTAAGACTTGAATCTTTGACTTCAAACAGAATACTATTTAAAATTGGCATCGTGGAGCGAGTCGGAGACACTTTTGACACTTTTTGCATATGCGAAAGGAGATCTTTTTTTTCGACACTAAGTTGCATTGCAGGCTCCTTTTTTTTGTAAAATTTAACGACGAGTAATTTTACCAAAATATGGGAATTTTTCCAAGATTTTTTAAATCAAAATAAAACTTAATCTAAGATTAAAATTATATTCAACTCTTATTTAGATGAAGTGGTGAATTTGTTGATAAATAAACTTCTTTTAAAAGGAGTCTCTGATACTTTTGATAACAAAATATTGTTGACAATATGTTGATAAAGGTAAGATTAGAAAAATTTTTGGATTATTTTCGGATGTTATTGGTCATAGTAACATTTTAACAATATGTTAACTATAATTAATAACTGATTAATAACTGACTTTTATTTCTATGTTAAATTTTGAGCGGAGTTCACCAATCCATTGTTCATACAGTCTGGATTTTTTATACTCAAGAGCCCATTGTTCAAGAGTAACCCAGGAATCATCGTATACTGCATCTAATCTGATTAGATGATATCCAAGGTCAGTTTGAAAGATTGAACTTATTTCGCCTGTTTTTAGGGTATTAAGAATGGTAATAAACTCCGGTTGTTGAATTTGGTTTTTGGGAATTCTTTGAATTTTTCCTCGATTACTTTCTACGTCTGGATCCTCACTAAATAAAACAGCTGCTGAATCAAATTCGATATCTTGGTTAATGATTAAATTACGTACACTATCGGCAAGGCTGAGAGTGGATTTGATATTATCGTCCGATATTTTGGGTTTAATCAAAATGTGCCGGACATTGATACTTTCACCTTTTCGGTCTATTAGCTGAATAATATGATATCCAAAGTCTGTTCTGGTAACATTGCTTATTTGCCCTTTTTGTAAGGAGAAGGCTACTTCTTCAAAGTCTTTGATAAAGTCACCACGGGAGATGAAGCCGAGATCCCCACCGTAAGACGCAGTTGCCTGATCATCAGAGTATTTCTTTGCCAAGTCTTCAAAACTACGATTACCGCTTATAAGGAGAGACAGAATTGAATCAGCTTTATCCTTGGCTATTTTATGTTCTATTGATCCGGGTTTTAATTTGAAAAGGATTTGGCTGAAATCAATTGACGGGGGTATTTCTGGGATACTGTCTTTGTAGGTTTCATAAAAATCTTTTATTTCTCTACGGGTTACGGTCACCTTGCCAAATTTTTCATTTTTTAGTTGATTGGCTATTAACTGATTCCTAATTGTTTGGCGATAATCCTTTTTAATTTTCTGCATCGGGCTGCCGAACACTTTTTCCAATTCCTCTTTCGAACCCACCTGAGTAATAATATGGTCAATTTGCTGGTTTAACATATTTTCAACGTCGCGATCTTTAACCTCTATTGTTTCAATCTTTGCTTGCTCAAGCAGAATATTTTCATCAATCAGGGCATTCAACGATAGTTTTGATAATTGTGCATAACCTTGTGGATCAGATCGGGGATCAATTCCAAGTTGAGAAGCATAAAGGCGGGTATATTGGTCCAGTTCACTTTTTAAGATGGTATTTTCGCCAACAATTGCTGCTATGCCATCAATTAACTCCTGCGAGAAGCAGATTGTTGTAAGAATGATGAATAATATCGGTTGGTTCCTCATAAGTTTGCCCTGTCCCAGTTTGATAAATTTTCCTCTCTTATTTCGATGTCAGTTGAGGATAAAAGGCTATCAATGATGGCGGTGTAGCTTTCCTGTATTTTTGATTGGGTTATTTGTTGCAGGATCTCGTCGCGAACCTCATCAATGGAGCGGACAGAACCAGCCCGGTAACGCGAAAGGACCTCAATTATATGGTATCCATAGTCGGTTGGAATGGGGCCAAGTATTCTCCGGGGTGTTGTTTCGAAAATAGTCTTATCAATTTCCTTGATGGCGCTACCATGACTGATTGTTTTGGTTTCGAAATTGTACTTTTGAAAAAGCTTGTCAAGTTCACTACGTTTCTTGGATTCGAGAATTGATTTGATGTGATTTGCTTCCTCAAAATCGTTTACAACAACGTGAGATACCGTTGCCTCGTCGAATTCCCGAGTGAAGCTAATTCGGTTCTTGAAATAATAGTCCCGAATTTCGTTTTCAGATACGGTAACATTGGATTGTACAAGGTAGTGGAGATACGAGTCTATGATCATTTTCTTTTCGTAATTTTTCACTTTATTTAGAACGGCTTCGTCGCGATCAAAATGATATTTTTTTGCCCGCTGATAGACAATTTCACTCTCAATCCAGGAAGATATAATTGATTTGATATAATCCTTGTCGGTAAACTTTGGATTATCTGGATCGGGCAATATTTTCAAAAGTTCATCTTTGGTTAAATAAGTGTCATTGACGCGTGCGAGGTAATCTACCGGAACCTGATTTTTAGAGCATAGACTAAAGAATAGAAGAAATATAATAAATGCTTGTATTTTCAATTGTTTGTTTCCTCAGGGTTTTGGATTAGGAGGGATAGATTTAGTTTATAGTGATATTTGTTTTTGATTTTTTCCAAAACCTTTTCTTTCAATTGTTTATGACGTTCGTTTTTGTAATCAGAACCAACCCTGACCACGATATTGTCAAAGGGAATTGGTTCAGCCTCTTTTACGCTGATTACTTTAATGATTGAAAAACCGTTGCCAAAAGGGATCAGGTCGGGATAGACCGTGCCGGCCTTCGTGTTCTTAGCAGCCGCACCGATTCTGGAATACTGATTTTCGCGGATGAAGCCAAGGTAACCTTTCGCAGGACGATCTTGGAATCTTTCAGTATTTTTATCGGAGAGATTTTTAAAGTCACTGGTCTTTTTAGCAAGCTTCAGTATTCTTTCGGCTTTTTGTTTGTCTTTAATATATATTTCATGTACTTCATAAGTCGGCGATGACATATATGCCTTATCTTTGTTTTTCTCATAATATGATTTTAGCGTGTCGGTATCGTTACTGATGAGGTTGTCTATCTCACGCTGTTCGTAAATGTTGGTAAGCTGTTGATATTTCTGATTAGCGAGCCTGGTTTTAAATTCGTTACTTTGGTCTATTTTCTGTTCATAGGCTTTATTGATAACATAATAATTGATAAAGATTGACCTAATATTTGATGATAAGACAGCTGCTACAGATAAATCGTTGGGAATCGGATAGGGATACCGACTAATCATTTTTAATAGTTCCGGGACACCGTAAGCGATATCGTTCGCTATGTAAATTGGTTCGTGTAGGTTTATTGCCTTGAGGATATCTATCTCACTTGCTTGCCTTTGGTTATTATTCTGGTATTCGGTCAATTTCCTTGAGTATTCTTGGGCTAATTTATTAATTGATGTGTCAATCAGAGTAAAATGGGTGCTGTCTTGAATTATTTGCAGGTAATTCAGGTAACCAGAACGGATCCTTTTACTGTTGGTTTGCATCGCCTGCTCTAATAAGGCCGGCCGATATTCATCAAAAGTAAACATGTCTTTCATAGAGAGGGGCATTTTATTATATAGGTCCAGCAGCTGGTTCGTGGTAACAATTGTATCAAGCAGGTTGCGATCGAAGAACAGATTAAAGAGCAGTTTGTATTCATAATTCTTCAGATTTCTCTGGAGGGTTGAATCGCTAAGATAACCCTTCTTAATTGCGTCGGTCACAATCAGCTGCCTATCGGCGAACTGGTTGATTTTGTCCATTTTCTCGTCATTATTTAATGGCTTAAAACGGTGGGCCGGAATGAATTCATAAAAGTCAAGCAGACTATACCGCTGCGATCCGACTTTTAACAAAACTGGCTGGCTGTTTTTCGAACAAAATGAAATTGAAACCAGACTTAGAATAATCAATAAATACAATTTCTTCATAGTGAACCTCTCTTTGGTTATAAATTAAGTTTGGATGTTAGGAGATACAAGAACTGTTTGACCAATCGAATTCCTTCGTCGCCAGGGTAAAACATTACTAAACTGAGGCTTGGACCAGGGATAAACTTATATGATAGTTGCATGGCGGCTAAGATATCTTTAATACAAGCCAAGAGGTAATGAGTATCCCGATAGGGGTGATTTTTAACGAACCGATAAGTGGACCTATTTTCTTCAAGGGTTAATTTATCTATTCCAGCGATAGAACAGTATAATTTGATTTCTAACAAATCAAAGAGGTGCTCTCCAGACGACGGCGGTTTTCCGAAAATGTCGTTTACCTCGTAGTGTAAACGTTGGAGCTCTTCTATAGATTTAATGGATGATAATCTTTGGTAATAGGAAAGACGTAGCGACTCCGATGAGATATAATCCTCGGGGAAAAAAGCTTCATAGGGGAAAGATACAGAAATGTTTTCTATGGCGGGAATATTTGAAAAGTTCGTAGTTGTTACCTCACCTTGATAGTTGCCGAGGTAGTCGGTGAGGATTTTTATGTAGAGATTATAGCCAACAGCATGGATGTTACCACTCTGCTCGATCCCAAAAATATTCCCAGCGCCGCGAATTTCGAGATCCTCAAGCGCAATTGAATAGCCAGAACCGAGGGCCGTGTAACGTTGGATTGTACGAAGTCTTTTAACTGCCTGGTCTGACAGGTTGGACGTCTTAGTGATGATCAGAAAGGCATAAGCCTTGCGATTATATCTGCCTACCCGCCCCCTGAGTTGGTATAATTGTGATAATCCAAAGTTTTGTGCATTGTTGATAAAGATTGTATTCGCATTGGGTATGTCAATGCCCGATTCGATGATGGCGGTTGTGACGAGAATCTGGATGTGATTGTGGATGAAATCTATCATAACCGGTTCAATTAAGGTTTCGGACATTTGACCATGGACATATTCAATGACCAGATTGGGAAACATGGATCTAAGTTTTTCAGTTGTTGATGCAATAGTTTTAATCTCATTATGGACAAAGTATATCTGACCTCCCCTGGTGATTTCCCGACGTACGGCTTGTGATATTATATTCTCATCGAAGGATATAGTTTCAGTAAATATCGGTAGTCGCTCCTTGGGAGCAGTGTTAATCAATGAAAAGTCGCGGGCGCCTATCAGCGAGAAATGCAACGAGCGTGGTATTGGCGTTGCCGAGAGGGATAAAATATCTATATTTGATTTGAGTTTTTTTATTTTATCCTTATCCATTACGCCAAAGCGGTGTTCTTCATCGATAATAAGTAATCCCAGGTCGGCAAAGTCAATATCCTTGGATAAAAGCCGGTGGGTACCTATTAGAATATCAATTTTTTTATTTGTTAGATCTTCTAAAATCTGGTTCTGTTCAGAAGTGCTGATAAATCGGGATATCAATGCAATTTTTATCGGAAATTGCTGCAGACGGTTACTAAAGGTGACAAAATGTTGATAGGCTAAAATAGTAGTGGGCACTAAAACAGCTACTTGTTTGGAATCATTGACCGCCTTGAACGCCGCTCGAATTGCGACCTCTGTCTTGCCAAAGCCTACGTCTCCACACAGCAAGCGATCCATTGGGTAGGACTTCTCCATATCGCGTTTTATGTCTGCAATGGCTGTCAGCTGATCAGGTGTCTCTTCAAAAGCAAAGTCTGATTCTAAGCTCATCTGAAGATCATTATCAGGAGAAAATGCAAATCCGGTGGAGTTAAGCCGTTTGGAGTAGACATCAATTATTTCTCTTGATATCTTCTCGACAGATCTCTTGGTGTGTAGCTTAGTTCGATCCCAATCGGTACCACCAAGCTTGTTCAATTTTGGGATAAGGTTTCCAGAGGAGCGGTATTTGTGAACAACGTTCATTTTTTCCAATGGTACAAAGACACGATCACCGCCACTATATTCCAAAACGAGGCATTCTCTTATTGAACCAAAGGCAGTTACTTTTTTGAGTCCAACGTACTTACCAATCCCATAATCTAAGTGTACCAGAAGGTCATGCATGCTTATCTCGTTCGGATTAAAGCGATCATGTCTAATGTTGGGCGGTAAGCCCTGGAAAGTTCTGGTTTTCCTCTTTTTGTTGAAGATTTCGACATCTGAATTGATATATAGTCCTATTTCCGGCAGCTCAAATCCACAGGATAGCGGCCGGCCAATGAACTTGATCTGATGTTGGTTAAGAAGAGATGAAAGACGGTCTTGCTGGGTTTTATGGATACAGAAGAAGAATAGATTTGGCTTCTTGCCGGTTGATATTAGTGTATTAAGATATTTTTCAACGGCAGTAATCCCTCGCACATATCCGGGTACAGACTTGACTGGAAAAGAAACTGGTGATGATTCGATATCCTGCAATAAAAGCTGCTTCTTAAAATTCAACTTGGCATGTCTGTTCCATAGTGAATCGATATCATCTTGTTGCCGGTCAGCATGAGGAAAGGCGAAGATCATCTTATCAGGTAAATATGCCAACAGATCATAACCATTGTCAGCAGATATTAAAGGCGGGTATAGGAGAATCTTGGTAACCCTCTCGATAGTGCTTTGAGTTTCAGGATTAAAGTATCGAATTGACTGAATATAATTATCAAAATATTCAATCCGGATTGGTCGGTTGTGGCCGACTGGAAAGATATCGACTAGCTCTCCTCTAACAGCGTATTCAGATGGAAATTCAACTGAATATTCGCGCAGGTACTTAAGATCATTCAACTTCTGGAGAAGGAGCTCTCTTTGGAAAAACTGGTTGGTCTCAAGTTGGATCGTATCGGCTATAAATTGCCGTGGATCAGTAAGTTTTGTGTCAAGAGCAGCGTGAGAAGTAATAATAATACAAGGGTTTTTAGCAAAAAGCTTATGTGCAGACTCATTAAAAAGGTGGCTATAAACCCGGTTGGAATCTAAAGGATTTTTTGGTTGGGTATTTTGGCTGGGGAAAAAGGCGATGGATTCTGGTGATATTAAAGACTCCAAGTCGTCACGGAAGATTTCGGCCTCATCTGAAGAACGGAAAATAAGGGTTATCCATTTCCCTAGTGATTTGAATAATGAGATGGTAAAAATCGCTAATGCCGAAGTTAGCGCTAAACCACCAATCTTAATCGGATTGGTTTTGGTCCGAATTTCTCTGAGAGTTTGGCGAAAATCCTCAGTTGAGGAAAACAAGGAGATAATCTGATTGATAGGGTCAGGATCTTGATTCACGTGAAACAGGTTGCTTTTTTAATAAGATTAATAATGCTGTGACGTCGGATGGCAAAACGCCGGGTATGCGGGACGCCTGCCCGATGGTCTCGGGGTGGAATTTAGTTAGTTTTTCGCGGGCTTCTTTGGAGATGGACTTAATTTTCGAAAAGTCAAAATTTTTAGGAAATGTCAAAGCCTCATTTCTTATCATCTGTTCAATCTGAACCTTTTGCCTTTTGATGTAACCCTCATATTTGAGCTCGAGCTCGACTTGATCACCAATGCTATTATATTTAAACAGTTTTTCACAAATTTCGGCTGGCAATAATTGAAGAATGTCGTCAATATGAATACCCGGGCGCCGAAGGATCTTGGAAAGGGTCGTACCCGATATGACGGGTCGTTCGTGGTGACTGATTAAAAGAGAATTAATTTTATCGGGGCCCACAGTACAAGAATTGAGGAAATATACGGCATCGGCAATAATGTGTTTTTTCTCCTCTGTTTTTTGATGCTGTTTGGCATTGATTAAGCCCAGCGAGTAGCCCTTATGTAAGAGACGCAGATCGGCATTATCGAAGCGCAAGAGCAATCGGTATTCGGCGCTGGATGTAAACATGCGATATGGCTCGGTAGGACTTTTTGTAATTAAATCGTCTATTAAGACGCCGATATAAGCCTCTGAACGATCGAGATAAAATGGCGGAAAATTACGTATTTTTAAAGCGGCGTTAATTCCAGCCATCAGCCCTAAGGCCGCCGCCTCTTCGTAGCCGGATGTTCCATTGACTTGCCCGGCGATAAACAGCCCGGATACGGATTTCGTTTCGAGGGTACGCTTTAATTGATAGGATGGGAAGTAGTCATACTCAATCGCATAACCCGGTTTTATTATTTCTGCGTTTTCTAATCCGGGGATGGTGTGAAGAGCTTTGATTTGAATGTCCAACGGCATGCTCGTCGCAAAACCATTGAGGTAGACCTGATTGGAATTTTCCCATTCGGGTTCAAGAAAAATCTGATGAGAGTCTCGGTCGCTAAAGCGAAAGATTTTATCTTCTATGCTTGGGCAGTAACGTGGACCGATCCCTTTAATTTTGCCGGTGAAAAGGGGTGAACGATCAAGACCGCTTTTTAGTATTGCATGAGTTTCAGGGTTAGTATAAGTGATATAACAGGGAATATTTTTAGGGTTAAAGTTTTCGGTCTGAAAAGAAAAGGGAACTGGATCGACATCTCCATATTGGGGCGTGACCTTTGAATAATCAATTGAATTGGCTTTGATTCGTGGTGGGGTGCCGGTCTTTAGCCGCCCCGACTGAATACCAATCTTTGTTAGGGACTCGGTTAGCCCGACTGCCCACTTTTCATTAAGACGGCCGCCCGAATGACTATCCATACCAATATGGATTAATCCATTTAGAAAAGTGCCGGCACAGATAATTGCCGTTATGCAGAGGATTGCACCATGTTGTTCGGTTGAGACCGCCTTGATCATCGAATTTTCGGTGATTATGGCGATAGCAATGTCCTCAATAATGGTCAGGTTTTCCTGGTTATCCAAGCGCCGTTGCATTTCCAGGGCATACTGAATTTTATCGGCTTGGGCTCGGGGTGACCAGACGGCTCGACCCTTTGAACGATTTAGGGTCCTAAATTGAATTCCGGTCTGGTCTATAACCTTGCCCATTTCACCGCCGAGGACATCTAACTCAGCAACTAAGTGAGCTTTGGCAAGACCGCCAATAGCCGGGTTACAGGACATTCGGGCAATCGCACCTTTTTCAATGGTAATTAGTAAGGTTTTGATACCCATCCTGGCTGAAGCCAGGGACGCTTCAATCCCGGCATGACCACCACCAATGACTATGTTATCAAATGTGTGTTTCACGTGGAACCGAGTTATTTACCAATGCAAAAATGACTAAAGATGGTATTCAAAATATCGTCGTTGGTCGTCTTTCCAAGGATTGCATCTAATCCATTAAGGGCGGCTCTTAGATCGATGATGGTGATTTCCGATGGATTATTAGAGCGAGTGCTTTTCAAAGCTAACTCTAAGTCCTTTTGGGTTTGTTTTAGAGCCTCTAAGTGCCGCAATCGGGTGATGAATATGGTATCACTTGAAGGACAGAGCTGATCTATGTGTTTGGACATGGCAGCCGCAATTGCGTGAATTCCGGTGCGATTTTTCGCCGAACAAATAAAGTACTTTTGACCACTCAAGTATTTTCTGTATTGTGCTAAAGTACCTTGATTAGCGATATCGGATTTGTTAAGGATATAAAATATATTTTTTGGATTTTGCAAACCAGGTTGTTTAGGCAACTTTATGTCACAATCAGCCAGGTCTATAACATAGAGGATAAGATCACCCCTCTTTATTAAATCGCGGGAGCGCTTAACGCCTGCGCGTTCGATCGGATCGCCCGAATCTCTAATTCCGGCAGTATCCACAAGCCGAAAAGAATATTTGTCAATCCGCACAGATTCCTCAATAAAGTCGCGGGTTGTTCCTGGAAATGGCGAGACAATTACGCGCTCTTCCTGTAAGAAGGCATTGAACAGGCTGGATTTACCGCTATTAGGCGGACCGACGATGGGACACAAGGCGCCATCGCGCACAATCTTTCCATAGTTATAGGATTCAATAAGCCTTTTACCTTCTGAAATTAAGTGGCGTATCATTTCTTCGATCTGTTTTCTGGGGGTAAATTGAATCTCATCTTCTTGGAAATCGAGTTCCAATTCTAAAAGAGAAATAAGCTCTACTACGGATTGTTTGTAATCACGGATGATTTTACCGGTGTATCCTTGTAACAAATTGGCAGAGGCGTTTTGGGCAGCACGGGAGGAGGCATAAATGATGTCTGCTACTCCTTCTGCTTGACTCAGATCAATTTTTCCATTCAGAAAAGCTCGCTGGGTAAATTCTCCCGGACCGGCACCGATTGCTCCGTATTCTTTGCAGGCATTGATTGTCAACTCACAAAGGTAAGGGTTGCCATGTTGACTTATTTCGACCAAGTCCTCACCGGTGTAAGAGTGAGGTGACTTGAAATAGGTGACCACAGCAGTATCAATGTGACCCATCTTGTCACTTAGGTAACCGTAAATAGCGTGCTGTGGTTGGATTTTGTTTTTTGAGCTAAAGATTTTTTGAATAATGTGCAGGGACTGGCTACCAGACATTCGGATTACGGCTATTCCACCGTAACCATTGGGGGTTGAAAGGGCGACGATCGTGGGAGCACAATCCTTGGCCATTTTTCATAATGAGGGTTACTTAAATCGTGTTTTTGATTGGATTTGGCGCAGCGTCTGGAGAGTTGAAGGGCGTTGTTTTTTAGGCTTGGCCTTGACAGGTATATATTTTTGCTGCAGAACTGTCAAAACGTTAAACAGGGTATAATATAGGTTTAATCCAGACGGGAACTGGTTAAACATAAAGAAAAACATGATCGGCATCAGATACATCATCATCTTTTGTTGGGGATTAGAGCTGGTCGAACCACTCAATTTTTGTTGTAGAATTGTCGATAGTGCCATAATAATCGGAAGCACGTTTACATGTCGTCCATAGAGCGGAATGAAAAAGGGTAAGGTATAAATTGTGTCAGGTGCTGAAAGATCGGTGATCCACCAGATGAAGGGAGCGTGTCTTAGTTCGATGGTTGTTCTGAATACGGTAAACAGGGCAATTAAGATTGGCATTTGCAGCAGTAGTGGAAGGCATCCGCCCATGGGATTCACACCATGTTCTTTATATAGTTTCATTTGTTCGGCACTCATTTTTTGAGGATCGTTTTTGTATTTTAGGCGGAGCTCCTCGACTTTGGGCTGAAGTTTTTGCATTTCCTTCATAGATTGCATCGATCTGCTAGTCAGCGGTTGCAGTAGAATTTTGATTAATAGGGAGAAGACAATCAGAACCCAACCGTAATTTGGTATTACCTTTCTGAGATTAATGAAGGTCCAGAGAATGCCTTTGCTGATTGGACGCAGGAGCTTACCAAGGCTCATCATGTTCTCCAACTTGACCCCAAGATTCCTAATTATAGTATAGTCTAAGGGACCTAGATACAACCTAATCTGGTTGGAAGCTTCAACTGGAAGATCAACCTGCATTCCGAATTTTTTGTAGTAATTGCGCCCCGCTATCGGAATTCCAATTCCACCGAGTTGATATCCGGGGCATCCGTACTCAGCGATGAAAGCAGCAGCAAAATACATAGTACGAATAGCTGTCCATTGGGTCTGACCAGAGAATCGGGTTCTGGTAGACTTATTTTCTTTTACATCGAGTGCTTCTGTTTCGCCGCCGCTGTAGGCGTAGGCTTTAGTGTATCTTACCTCGTCTTGCAATGATGGTTCGGTGTAGGACAATCCCGTGTCCCAAGCTAAATTGTAATATCTTGTTGCCATCTCGCTTTGTAGGAGTCGGAGGTCTGTGGTCACGTTGATGACGTAGTTATTACCGTAAAAGGTTAGGGTTTTCTTAACCACTTCTTTCTGATTACCGCTATTTAGAATGAAGTCAACATTGGCGGTATCAGTACCAGTAAGGCGGATTGTATCCCCCTTGACGTTTTGAGCCAAAATTTGTTTAAGAGTAAAATTATCATCCAGACAGATAGAGTCCCCGTCAATCGAGACATATTTTAGAAGCAGTTGTGGTTCTGCAGGATTTTTTATCAGCTCGACGAGGGTTGTATCGTCTTCGGTAAACATGTTATATTTTTTTAGTACAAAGCTGGTAAATGAGCCACCGCCGATGGAAGATAAACGAGCGGTGTATAAATCTGTGTCAATGGTGAGATATGTAGTCTGTTTGGTTCCGGAAAGGGAAGGCTTGGTAGATCTTGTCGCTTCTGCCTTTTCGGATTCTGTTGATACCGGCTGGCGGCTTGCTTGTGGTTCTGTAGCTTTTTCAATTGTTTGTGGCGTAGAACCCCTATTAATCAGTTTGAAATATTGGGGCATCAAGAGAATCATGATGAAGATTAAAACAAAAGCAAGCAGAGATTTTTTATCCATTTTTTATCTCCTTGTGGGCTGGCAAGGGGTCGTATCCGCCGGGATGCAACGGATGGCATTTTAAAATCCGCTTGGTTGACAGGCAAATAGCTTTGAGAAACCCAAAATTCTGGAAAGCAAGTATGCTATACTCTGAGCACGTCGGGTAGAAACGGCAGGAGGAAGGCAAGACCGGCGAAAGAAAGATGCGGTATGCTCTTATGAATGTTATGAAAATACGATTACAAATTGTCATCATGGGTTTTAAATACTTCAACTAGAAAATTTTTCATGTTTTTATAGGTCAGTTGTTTTGGTGGGGAATTGAGGATAAAAAGCAGGGCATATGGTTTTCTTATGTAGCTTTTAGTGGTACGATATGCTTCTCGGATGATTCTCTTGTAATGGTTTCTTTGACAAGCGTTGCCGATTGATTTCTTTAAAATGATAGCCATTTCTATTTGATCATGGGGTTCTGCTACCAGGGTTACACTATTGTATATCGCACGAGTAGTCTGGCTATGATTCAGGAGATGGGAGATTCTTTTTTTATCTCGAATAATCTCGTTCTTTGAAAGTTTATGACGAGATTGTTTTTCTACCTTTTGCACGTCTGTTAGCAATTACTTTTCGTCCGCCATTAGTGCTCATTCTTTCTCTAAAACCATGCTTGTTTTTATGTTTCCGGTTGCTTGGTTGGTAAGTGCGTTTCATGTGAATTTTGATTCCTTTATCGGTTATAAAAGCGCCATAATTTAAAATGATTTTTATGATTATCAATCGGTCTGATGGTTGGAAAAATAATTTTCACCTTTTCCTTGACAATCTTATGTACCCGATTACCTTATACGAAAGGCGATTATGAGTATGTTGATAAGTTGTTAATAAGTCTTTCTGGGGAATCCCTTTTTGTCGTTTTATGCTTTTCGGATTCGGATGTTTTTTGAGACTTGCCCGATGGGGGCTCCGGATAAATCTATAATTTTCACCGGCTTGCGGGTTATGAGACGGCAGATATGTTAATAACTGTTTTTTAGTGGTATCTATATATATGTATACTTCGACTAATTGTCAAAACATCTGGTGTAAATGTTTACAACTGATTAAAATTCGCATTCCGTTGCAAACATTTAACACTTGGTTCCAACCGATTAGAGCCATTTCATTGAACGATGACTCACTATTTCTACAAGTGCCAAATAAGTTTTTTTACGATTGGTTAGATACCCATTATCGGGAATTAATATTATCTTCGCTGAGAGAAATTACTGGTGATGGGCTTCAGGTAAAATATACCGTGTTACTGACAGATACCGCCGACGATCGGGAATACACACAGAGTAAGTCATTGACGACTGATGCTGGAACTGAAAGTATGAGTCAGTTGGCCAAATCAGGTATGATCGAGCAGGGAACAAGGATTAACGGAAATTACTTATTTGAAAATTTTGTGGAGGGTAGCTGCAATCAGTTCGCCAAGGCGGCGGCGTTTGCCGTGGCTAATGCTCCGGGAAAGACATCCTTCAACCCGTTGGTAATCTATGGTGGTACCGGGCTGGGAAAAACCCATTTATTACAAGCTATTGGTAATCATGCGATTCTTAAAGGCAGCGCCAGAAAAGTTGTTTATGTTTCCAGTGATACATTTACGTTGGATTTCATTGCTGCGATTCAAAAAAATAAGACTACCGACTTTTCAAAGTATTATCGCAGCGTTGACATGCTGCTGTTAGATGACATCCAATTTTTCCAGAACAAGGAACAAACCCAAGAACAATTCTTTCATATTTTTAATGATCTTTATCAGCATAAGAAGCAGATTGTCCTGACAACTGATCGCCCGCCGCTGGAGCTGTGTGGACTGCAGGATCGTTTACTATCACGGTTTCAATCCAGCCTTACAGTAGACATTCAAGCGCCCGATCTGGAGACAAGAATTGCGATCTTGAACCAGAAGGCGAAGGCAGACGGACTGAACCTGCAGTATGAGGTGATTGAATTCATTGCACAGAATGTAAGGTCAAACATCAGAGAATTAGAGGGTTTTCTCATTCGCCTGCTGGCTTACTCTTCCTTGTTGCAAGTAGATGTTGATCTCAATTTAGCCCGAAAAGTTTTGCGCGAAACCGTCGGGATGGAAAAAAAAGTAACGGTTTCGATTGAGGATATCCAGAAAGTTATCGGTACGGACTATGCTATCAATCTTGACTTGCTGGTGGGCAAGTCCAGGATGAAGCAGGTCGCGGAAGCCCGCATGTTAGCGATGTACTTTGTAAGAGAGTATACCAACCTTTCCCTCAAAACGATTGGTATTTATTTTGGTGGGCGCGATCATTCGACGGTGGTGCACGCATGCAAATGGGTTGAAGAGCAATTAGTTGTAAATGAACCATTCTCAAAGAGGATTGGAGTTTTACGCGAGAAAATTCAGAGCATTGTATAAAAAGGAAGAACTAAACAATATTCCTGATTTTAATTAAGGTCTTTTGAAAGAAAGACTTTGATTTGAAATTAATATTTGGTTAATTAATTAATGCCATGGCCTCTATTATAATTGTTGATGATGATAAACAGATTCTCTCATTATTTGAAGATGTGCTATCACCGCTTGGTCATGAGGTTGCCGCTAAATCAACAGCCGAAGAAGCTATTGAATATCTTAACGCAGATGAGGCTGACTTAATTTTTCTCGATTTGAAATTACCGGGCATGGATGGGATCTCCTTTTTACAGCAATTGAACCGTCTTCAGTATAAAATACCCGTGGTAGTTATTACTGGTTATGCTAACATTGATACAGCTGTCCAGGCAATGAAGCTGGGTGCCTATGATTATATCCGCAAACCCCTCAACCTCGATGAAATCCTAATTACTGTTGACAAGATCGTTGAGGAGTTGCAAAAGGATGAACAACTTGCTTACTTTCAGAAGCAAAAAGATGATACGTTCGGATTTGGGAATATCGTGGGAAGCTCCAAACCGATGCAGGATGTCTTTAGATTTATTCAACAGGTTGCCCACTCGCCTAAGACCACCGTGCTGATAAGAGGTGAAACCGGAACCGGTAAGGAGCTTGTGGCGCGGGCGATCCACCAT
>Ga0209609_10000898_pt1 | contig 17582 bp, 18 predicted proteins | sample LakKivw325mmetaG_FD_184136 | JGI IMG/M metagenome (GOLD analysis project Ga0209609, IMG submission 184136) | Anoxic lake water microbial communities from Lake Kivu, Rwanda to study Microbial Dark Matter (Phase II) - Lake Kivu water 325m metaG... | ecosystem: Environmental > Aquatic > Freshwater... | reverse complement strand
AGGAGTATGCCCACTTCAACTTTACCTGGGAAACAGCCGATAGTGTCATTACTATCAAAGTCGAAAATGATAGTACGGTATGGACATCACGATATTTATTGCTAAAGGGGCAGAGGGTTGTCAAGTTTAGTGACCCATCGGACGTCCACAAAATGGAAGAATTATATGTGAAGTATTCCGGCGGCAAGGATGTCAATCTCGTTGGGAATTGGGTTTTGGCTAAGCAGATGGTTAATGCCGAACGGGCGTATAAATTGCAGCTGACGAAATTCTTTACCGATGGTACCGGACAGACCTATTCAATCGGCGCATATCAGGTTAACGGTCTTTTTGATTTGCAATATGATACTACCGTAGATTTCGAGACCTTTGACTGGTCAACGACCGCCGAATATGTCATTATCACCCCCAATCAGGGAAGTCAGCCTAACCGGATCGCCCAGTATATTATCGCTAATGAACAACTGGATGCCACTATCATTAAAGAGAATTCTGAGATAGCAGGGTACACGTTCATAAGAGATGATGGTGGGATAGACGAAGCCTGCCTGGGAACCTGGCGCCTTAGCTCTTTCAAAGTCGGAGATTTTTCTTCTGAACCTCTTTCGGCCTTTACTCTGGAGCTAAATGAGGACAGCACTGGCGTGTGGAGCTATGGATCGAAGGGCGGGGAATTTCAATGGTCGGCGAATGGTGGCTATATCTTTATCTGTGTAAAGCAGTCGGGAAATTATCTGAATATTGCTCTGGTGCAGAGCTATCAGATAGACGATCAAAGCCTGAAGCAAGCCCTTGAGGAATATCGGGGCAACGTCTGGATTAGGGTTGAATATTCTTTTGTGAAAGCCGGATAGTGCGTGTCTGAGGATTAACCGGTCGTGAAACCGATCGGAATAAAAATAGTCTTCGAATATATCTTAGTTGTCTTTAGCTCCCTCATTGATCCAACCTTCGATCTGATTGATTTGGATTGTGCTTAGTGGATTTCGACCAGAAGGCATGCGTCCGCTGAGGATGCTCTGTTCTTCGGTCGGCTTGGATACGGCTTCGTATAACAGGCTGTGGTCAGCATCACCCGGGACAACTACTGGCCCATTGTAACTGTCGCCAGCCATCAGGGTACTGTAACCGGAGAGATTTAGGTTACCGTTCTCACCGGTCTCACTAATGTGGCAGGAGATGCAGGCAGTCTTGAAAATCGGATCGATATCTTGAGCATAACTGACATAATTTTTCTCATTTGAGCTACAGCTGCTAATCAGAATAACGGTTCCAATTATACAGCCAAGAAAAGTCAAAAAAAATAATATGTACCTCATTAGATTCTCCATATTTATAAAAGTTGGGTTATACTGAAAGATGAAATAGTGCCGGTGTCTCCCAGTCCGACGAATGCCAGATCAAAGTAGATTTTTCTTAGATTTATACCAATCCCTATAGATGAAGTGGCAAAGAAATTTTTAAGCGTTTCCTGACCGCGGATTTGAAAGCGTCTGGTTGAGCTGCCCCAGCGCAGGAAAAAGGAGTTACTGAGTAAAAATTCACCACCAATTTTAGCCACATACTCAGCCTGATATGCCTCGTAGGCATCAATTGAAAGAATCAAGGGTAGGTGCTCGAGTTTTTTAGAAATGCCAATCATAACTTTTGCCGGTACCCCCTCTTCGTCATTGGTGTAACCTTGCAGCAAGGTGCCAAAGTTGTGGTAGCTAATCCCGATTGCTAAATTGTTGATTTCGTCAAAATAATGCAACCCCAAAGAACCCAGCAGAGCTTTTGCGGTCAGAGCGTCCAGATTAGATTGAACATAACCGCCGGAGGCTCCGATGCCGAGCCGGCGCGTGAGTTGAAACCCATAACTGAGCCGGAAGGCTAAGTCATTGACTGAAAAAGAACCGGTTTCATTACCGCGATGGTCTCTCTCGGTAAAAGAGCCGTAGTCAAGATATTGCATTAGCAGACCGATCTTGCCTTTTATGGGTGCTTTGATAATAACGAAGCCGGTTGTGGAATAGATATCTGTTACAAAGGTTGTGTAATTAAGCTGCCAGAGATTAGGCGAAAGGGGCAGGGTTGCGGGGTTAGATAGCAGTCCCGAACCGCCGATAAATTGGCTGGCGGTTGCGGAGCCCATTCCCCAGCCCCGGGCATTGATGGGGTGATTTAAACCTTGGAAAAGGGCCTGTCCGTGTCCCGGGCGACTGATAGAGACGAGTAAAATAATTGGCAGCAGGATGGCAGTTTTTTTCATTTGATCAGACTGACGGTTTCTTCGTTATTCCACTTTTGGATGATGGTTTTGTTCCGGGCAACTTTGATAAAATAGACGAATACAACCAACAAGGGTAAAATTAACCAAATCAGATTCTGAATGTCCAGGAGAAAAATCCAACGATAGCGCTTCAAGATATATTTCTGCCAGAAAGAATCTAATTCACCGATTCCAATGCCGATAGTCAGGAATAAACTCTGCTCAAAACTCCTGTTCTGAGATAATTGCCGAAAAAGGTTGGGTAATACCTCAAAGCCGTAAACCTGAACCAGAAACTCAATCACGGTTGTACTTTCGATATAGGCTAAACTAACTTGCTGGCGATTATACTTCAGAAAATCGGATATTTCTGTTAGGGGTATGATTCTGTTTTGAGTAATTGCCCGGGAGAGTAGAATTCGGTCGGTTAGATGAGACTCGCCGGTCAAATAAACCGCAACCCCCTCGTTAAACCAGGCAGGTGTGAGATTCAGTGGGACGATACTCCCCTGCCGTAGATGAACCAGTTCATGGCGCACGGCCCGGCGATATTCGCGCAGCGTCAACTGGTTTAGGTCCGGGGTTTTGATCAGGACAATTTTCTGAGGGAAAAGGGTGACGGCATTAGCCCAATTGGGCAACCATGCGGCGGTTTCGCGCAGGAAGTTTTCTTGTGAATTGAATATCCTGAACTTTATCGGCTCGTGATCAGGACCAAAAACCGTGGTGTATTCAGGATTAGCTGCCTGCAGAACATTGAGAGTATAATGAGCCAGCTGCCGGGAAGATTTGGGATAAGTAATCTCTATATCGCCTTCAATCAATTGCAGATCATTTGCTTGAAGGATTATCAACATTCCTAGAATTAAGATTATGAGATTGGTTAGTTTCACAATAAATCCAGGGGATCAATCTCGATTGAGACCTGAGCCCGGCGAGAGATTTGATTATACGTTGCGGAGGAGAGGAAGCCGGCTAAAATATGTCGCAATTGGGTACCATTGGGATCAGTCTCTTTCCGGGATTTAATGATCAGCAGGTAGCGGTACCGGTTCCTGATTTTACTTAATGGTGCTGGGGTTGGACCGAGTAGTTCCATTTTCTTGCGCCGGGGTTGCAGATACTGCGCGACTTGCTGTGCAGCATCAACGACCCGTGTCAGATTAGTATCGGAGACTAAGATAACGGCTAAGCGACTGAAAGGCGGATAATTGAGTGGATTGCGTTCGTTTAGTTCAAGAGCGGCAAACTTTGGCAGATTTTGCTGGATGGCACAGCGGATGGTTGGGTCCTTGGGATTGAAGGTTTGGATGACGATTTCACCCTGGATTTCTCCCCGACCGGCTCGACCGGCGACCTGATAGAGTAACTGAAACACCCGCTCCCGCGCCCGGAAATCGGGCATAAACAGACCAATGTCAGCATTCAGAACTCCAACCAGCGTGACTCTCGGGAAATCGAGCCCCTTGGCAATCATCTGAGTACCGAGCATTATTTGGATCACACCTTTTTCGAATTTTTCCATAACATTTTGGGCAAATCCCTGCCGTCGAGTATTGTCCAAATCCATGCGGACAATTGCCCTGTTTGGGAATTTTTCCCGCAGGAAAGACTCGACTCGCTGGGTACCATAACCAGGATATAGAAAGCGCGTGGACTGGCACTTAGGGCAGCTCTGCGGCGGTAATTCGGATAAATTGCAATAGTGACATAACATTTGCGAAGTGCTTTTATGGTAGGTTAAGGTAATATCGCAATTGCAGCAGCGAGGTGTCCAACCGCAATCCGGACAGAGGATAATGGGGGAGTAGCCCCGCCGATTCTGGAGCAGGATAACCTGTTCTCCCAGTTCTAACTTTTCTTGAATCTTGTTTAACAATAAGGCCGACACAGGGACATTATATTCACCAGTTTTTTGCCACTCGGCTTTCATATCTACAACCTGAATTGTAGCCGTTGGTGCCTCGGAATAACGACTGGTCAGTTCGACCTTAGTATATTTGCCGGTAGCAACGTTATAAAGGCTTTCAAGGCTTGGAGTTGCCGAGCCTAACACGACCGTCGCCTGACAATCTATTGCGCGTAGCAAGGCAGCATCTCGGGCATTATACCGCGGCTCAGTTTCTTGTTGTTTGAATGAATTATCCTGCTCTTCGTCAATAATGATCAGGCGCAGGTCCGGCAGGGGAAGTAAGACTGCACTCCGTGCCCCGATGACGACCGGGTAGTTACCGGCACGAATATCTTTCCACAGCACATTGCGCTGGAGGTGACTCAAGCCGCTGTGCCAGATGGCAATTTTATCGTGGAATTCGCCTCGAAAGCGGCTGGCGAGATGGGTAGTCAGGGTAATTTCGGGAACCAGTACCAGGACCCGCCCACCCTCGGCAATGACCGCGTGGATCAATTTTAAATACACCTCGGTTTTCCCGCTGCCGGTCACACCCTGGATTAAATAGGTTGCATACTTTCGGCAATGGATTCCTTTTAGGATTATATCAAAGGCTTGGTTCTGTTCATCGGTCAGCTGGATCTGTTTTTCTTTGAGATGAAAACTTTTCCAGAACTGCTCAACGGTTCGGTCGGTTTCCGTAATTGAGATGTAACCCTTGGTGTGCAGAACCTTGATCGCGGCAGCTGAAAAGCGAGTTAGTTCAGCGTTGGAAATTGACCGGTTTTTCAGCAGGTGGTTGATTATTTCTAATTGACGCGGGGCTTTTTTGAGTAGTGTCTGAATTTCGAGCGAGCGAATTTCGATACCTGGTGCCAGATTGATCGTTTTTTCCAAATTACGGCGTTTTTCAGGGGCTTTAAAAATCGGAGTTTCGGTGATGAGCTTCAGCTTCTTGAGTTCTGTAATTCCTTTGATTAGTAACGAGTGCTGATATTTAGCAGTTAGGCTCGAGAGCAAGATTGAACTCTTTGCGGCGATTCGATGATAAATATCAGCATACGGTTCGGGAAGATTGTCAGGTTGGATATCTGTGACAACCAGGCGCCGTTTTTTATGGAGCTGATATTCCCGTGGAATCGCAGCAGCTAAAGCCTTGCCAACTGGAGCCAAGTAGTAGTGTGCTAATCTTAATAGAAATCGAAACAGTTCATCCGGTATTAGTGGTTCGGGATCAAGAATTTCATAAAGGTCTTTCGGCGCAATCGTTTTTGGTGGGGTGTTAGTAACATTGATGATAAAACCAATTGCCCGGTCACTCCGCAACGGGGCTACTGCCCGTTGACCAGGAAAGGCGGGTAAAGCATAATCCGGAGGTAGCCGATAAGTAAATTCCCTCCTCGGTATTGATGGAAACACAATGTTAACGAATGTGTCAGCCATATCGTTACGAATATACTCCGAAACAGCCCCATTCACAAGTTCCATAGCGATGACTGGTAAAAGGAACTTTGCGAAATATGGGCGAATTAACTTAGTGTTGTGAGTATTAAAATAGGAAAGGAAAAATTGATATTAGGCTTTGATCACCCAGAGTTTGATGGTCGCCGTAACCTCAGGGTGAAGTTTGACGGGGATGTCAAAAATACCCAGAGCTTTGATTGGCTCATCCAGTAAAATCTGGTGTTTATCAATTTCATACCCTTTCTCTTTTAACTGGAGGGCGATTTCCTGTGAGGTGACCGAGCCAAATACTCGATCTTCTTCACCCACCTGGACCGGGACTGTCAGAGAGAGGGTTGCGATCTTATCAGCCAGCTTCTGAGCCGTTTTCAGCTCCTTATCTTTTTTCAATTCTTTAAGTCGGTTAATTTCCAGTATTCGTTTGATATTGTTCTTATCGGCTTTGAGAGCCAATCCTTTAGGGATTAAAAAATTGCGGGCGAAGCCGTCTTTGACTTCTAATTCCGCACCGCTTTTTCCTAATCCTTCATAGTCCTGAAGTAAAATAACACGCACGGTAATCTCCTCTATCTCAAATAAGCTTAACTTTGGGTAACATCAAAGGCGTATGGTAGCAAGGCAATATTGCGCGCCCGTTTGATGGCTTTGGTCAGTTCGCGCTGGTGTTTGGCGCAGGTTCCGGTAATTCGGCTCGGGATAATTTTACCTTGTTCGGTGACAAAGCGCCGGAGCATTTTGTAATTTTTGTAGTCAATCTTTTCACTCGGATTTTCACAGAATTTGCAGATTTTCTTCTTGCTAATGATCGCCATATAATTTCCTTTCTATCGTTAATCGCTAAACGATCTGGTTATTCCTCATAGTTATCGTTATCGGTTGGGGCCTTTGCCCGGGGTTCCGGTTTCTTGTCAAGGGCGATAGTGATGTTGGCTAAAATATCCTGGTTGAGTTTCATCCAGGATTCGATCTCGCGATTAATTCTGGAGTTTTCAGATTCATACTGAATCAGGACATAGGTGCCGTATTTCTGTTTTTCGATAGAGTAAGCCAACCGACGCTTACCCCAATCCTCGACTGCCAGAATATTGCCCTGCTGCTCATTAATCTCTTTTTTCAATGATTCAATGATACTATTGAGTTTCTCTTGTTCATGGTTGGGGTGAACAATAAATAGATTTTCGTAATACCTCACTGATTAAGCTCCTTATGTTAAATCCTGTCTCGATAATTAATTAACAACATTGTACTTGTCAGACCATTGCTGCGGTAATCCCAATAGGGTTGTGGTTGTATTTATTCATGACCTGTTCAATGTCACAAAAGAAAATTTCTTTTAGAATAGACTCGACTGCGTCTATAACCGATCGGACGGTTGGTTGGTCAGCGGGATTAAAATCTGCCAGGACAAAGTCCTCAGCTGCAACTCCTACAGTCTGTGGTCCGATTCCGAGTCGAATGCGGGGAAATGCTTGACTCTCGGTCTGCTCATTAATGGACTGCAGTCCTTTGTGACCACCAGCCGAACCCTGTTTTCTGATCCGGATTTTTCCCAAAGGGAGATCAATGTCGTCGTAGATGACCAGCAGGTCTTGAGGTAACAACCCGTAGCGCTTTAAAATTAGCCGTGCGGCGACTCCGCTGTGATTCATGTAGGTTAGTGGCTTACATAAGCAGATCGCCAAATTACGATTGTGGGAGTTCAGGATAGCCTCAGCGCGGAGATAATTTTTAGCGGATGATCGTTGATTTAATTGGTAAGTTTCAAGCAGATGGTCAATTACCATAAATCCAAAGTTGTGCCTGGTCTGCTGGTATTGCCTTCCAGGATTACCCAGTCCCATAATAATCTTGGTAACTTGCATTGGTTGCGAACTATTGCAGCTACGCAGAAATCGAGTCATAATGAAAGACTTTTACTATTCCTTTTCCTCTTTTTCTTGCTCCTCGCCCTCTTCTTCCTCAATCTCCTCGGCGGGGACTTCTTCCTCAGCCGCCTTAGCGCCGGTAGCCTTGACTACCGAGGCGATGGAGGTATTTGGAGGAGTCAATAATTCAATATTCTCCATTTTGATCGTGGCGACGCTAATCGAATCCCCAATATTCAGATGACTAATATCGAGCGTAATTTCGTCAGGGATTTCGGTAGCCTTGCACTTTACTTCCAATTCCCAGAGATGCTGTTCCAGAATACCGCCAAATTCCCGTACTCCGATGGCTGAGCCGGTAAGCCGCAGCGGAACCATTACCGTAATTTCCTCTTTGAGGGTAATGCCCATAAAGTCGGCATGGATGATTTCATCAGTGACGGGGTCACGCTGGATCTCTTTGAGGATACATTTTTGTTTTTTTGTATTGATCTGGAGTTCGAAGATATGGGCATGAGCCTGAATTCCAGCTTTTAGCTCCTTTAAGTCCATGCTCAACCCAATCGGTTCCTCCTGATGAAAATAGAAAATAGCCGGAATCTTACCGGTGCGGCGCAATTGCTTGGTGCTAGTTTTGCGATAGTCATTACGTAATTCTGATTTCAATTGGTATTCACTCATTCAAAAATCTCCCTTTATTTAAAAATCGAATAGTGAGCTAATAGATTGCTCTTGATGAATGCGTTTGATGGCTTCTGCCAGCATCGGTGAAGCAGATATAATTTCTAATTTTGAGAATCGTTTGGTCGGGGGTATGTTAACACTATTGGTGACAATGACTTTGTCAATCGGAGATGCGCTGATGTGCTTGATACAACTACCCGAGAAAAGACCATGCGTGGCAACGACCGTAATCGTTTCTGCGCCGCATTCTTTAAGCAGCTGGGCAGCTTGGGTTACAGTTCCACCAGTATCAATCATGTCGTCAATTAGTAAAGCGTTTTTGACTTCGCTTGAGCCGATTAGATTCATGACTTCAGCTTTATTTGGTCGGGGGCGCCGTTTGTCAATAATGATCAATGGGAACCCAAGAATTTTCGCGTATGAGCGGGCAAATTTGATGCCCCCAACATCTGGTGAAACAATCGTGAAATCCTTGCCTTGAGTCAGTTTCTTCAGGGGTTCGATGAAGACCGTTTTGGCGTAAAGATGGTCAAAGGGGATATTGACAAAACCCTGAATCTGAGTGGAATGGAGGTCCATTGCGACAATGCGGTTGGCTCCGGCGCTGACGATTTCATCCATGATTAAGCGGGAAGATATCGGTACCCGCGGCTGGTCTTTACGATCTTGTCGAGCATAGCCGTAGTAAGGTAAAACGGCAGTTATCCGTTTGGCGGAGGCACGCCGGGCAGCATCGAGGATTAACAATAATTCGAGTATATTTTCGGCTGGTGAGTTGGTGGATTGAATGATGAAGACATCGGCACCGCGGATATTTTCTTCAAAGCGGACCCAGATTTCGCCATCACTGAAATTACCGATGGATATTTTTCCTTCTGAGACCCCCAGAATTTCAACGATTTCGTGGGCCAGGTTGGGATTCGATCTCCCTGAAAAAATTTTTGCTGTAATCTTCATAATCCCTTCTCATTTAGATTATTCTTGCTCGGGGACCTGGATTCGAACCAGGATTGACGGCTCCAAAGGCCGCAGTCCTGCCGTTGGACGATCCCCGAAGAGTATCCGGCGTTTTTCTAATTGATCACGGGAAGGGCAATAAATGTAGGGTAATTAGTAAAGAGCTGACGTGCACTGGCGGCGCAGTGACGGTCTTTAAAAATTCCAAACATAGTCGAACCACTTCCCGACAAACCGGCATAGAGCGCACCCTTTTGCAAGAGTTGGTTCTTAATGATGCCGATTTCTGGATATGCTGGAAAAACGACAGTCTCAAATTGATTTTCAAACAGCTCCCAACGAATCCGGCCTGATTCAAACAGGCGGCGAAATTTATAACCTTCTTTTTTCTTTGTCAAGTTGAATTGCTGATAAGCCCAGCGAGTGGAGACCTGAATTGGCGGACAAATCAGCAGAAAAATAAAATCTTCCGGTAATGTTATGGGGACAAGTTGTTCGCCGATACCCTCGGCCAGCTGGGTTTTCCCCCGAATAAAAAAGGCAACATCGGCACCTAAGCGGGTTGTAATTTGGAGCAGCTCACTCTCGGAGCGGTTGATCTGCCAGACCTGATTGAGAAATTTGATAACGGTGGCGGCGTTGGAGCTCCCGCCGCCCAATCCGGCGCCGATTGGTATCCGTTTCTCAAGGTGTATATGCCAATTACTTGGACTGTTTGCGATTTGTTGCATGGCTACGTAAGCTCGCGTGCACAGATTGGTACGGCCACAGACTATCTGAGGATTATCGCAGCTGAGGGAATAGTCAGCTGCCGGAGTAAAAGTAAGGCGATCGTGCAGATCAATCTCCTGAAAGATCGAGCTAAGGGTGTGGTAACCATCGGCCCTACGACCGGTGATGCGGAGGCAGAGATTGACCTTAGCATTGGAACGCAGGATCTCAGGCACTTTCGGCTAAAGCCTTTTCCAAGCGTTGCAGACAACGCTCTCTACCAAGAATTTCGGCAACCTGACCAATATCAGGTCCGTGAATTTCGCCAGTCAAGGCCAGCCGAATGCTCGACCACAGGATCTGCCCCTTAACCCCGGTCTCCGGCTGGATTTTCTTGACAAGCATCGTAAATGTTGATTTTTCCAGCTGCGGGTTATCCTCAATTCCCTTTTTCAGAATGGACAAAACTTTGGCAAACTCGGAGGTTCGGATTAGTTCGAGTTTCTCGGCAGTGTCAGCAATAATTGGCTCAAAGAAAAAAGGCCGACCTTTAACTGCTATATCTGCGAGGGTGGTTAAGTAAGGCTGGGTGATTTGGAGAATTTTCAATAGTTCTGCATTTGACCATTGACGGTAAGTTGCCGGGAGGAATGCCCGTGCTTTGCTAAGTAATGTTGCCGGATCTAAATCCCGGATATATCTTCCGTTGAGCCACTGGAGTTTTTCCAGATTAAAAATAGCTCCGGCTTTATTGATTCGTTCTAATGTAAAGGCGCGGATCAGTTCGGCCAAAGTGAAGACTTCCTGATCGGTACCAGGATTCCACCCTAAGAGCGCTAAGAAATTCAGCAGGGCCTCGGGCAAATATCCCTTGCGGCGATACTCTTCGACTGCCACGTCCCCTTGGCGTTTGGATAACTTGCTGCGGTCCGGATTAAGCAGTAGTGGAACATGGGCAAATTGGGGAGCAGTCCAGCCGAAATAGTCATACAGCAATTTATGCTTAGGAGTACTGGATAACCATTCTTCGCCCCGGATAACATGGGTGATTTGCATCAGGTGGTCGTCTACTACGTTAGCTAGATGGTAAGTGGGGAAACCATCTGACTTTTGCACGATCTGGTCCTCTAGTAGTTCACAGGCGAAGGATACTCGACCGCGGATGAGATCTTCGAATTCGATCGTGCCGGCCAGAGGAATTTTCATCCGGATGACATAAGGCGTGCCGGCAGCGAGTTGGCGCTTGATTTCTGCGGCACTCAGGTTGCGACAGCGTTGATCATAACCCGATTGCGTCTTTGCTGAACGTTGTTGGGTACGTAAGCTGTCTAAACGTTCGGAAGAACAAAAGCAGCGATAGGCATGACCATTAGCAAGCAGTTGATTGATATAATCCTGATAAATAGCTAGACGCTGGGATTGAATATAAGGTCCGTAATTTCCACCGTATTCCGGGCCCTCGTCAGGTTGGATGCCAGCCCATTGCAGCGTATTGAGCAGATTTTCGATTGCGCCGGCTACCTGGCGCTGTTGATCGGTATCTTCAATCCGCAGTACAAATGCTCCCTTATGGCTCTTGGCGTAGAGAAAATTGTATAAAGCGGTGCGTAGACCACCAACATGCAAATAACCAGTGGGGCTGGGAGCAAAGCGGGTTCTAACCATTGTTCGTTTGCTCCGATTGGATTCGACCGAGGGCAAGCTTCAGAATAACAATGCCGGCAATTATGCTCATAATGAGCGTGGCAAGCTTGTTATAAGATGTCAGAAATAATTTGATGGAAGCCCAATGCTGCCCCAAAATATTACCCAAAGTAAAAATTGCTCCATTCCATAGCACAATCCCAACGGTTGTGAAAATTAAGGCTTTTAGATAGGAGATTTTTGAGAATCCGGCTGTTAATGCTACCAGCAGTCGACTGCCAGGAAGGAGCCGGCTTAAGGTCAGCAGCCAAGCACCGAACTGTTGGAAATAACGATCAATTTTAGCCATCCGCTGGGCTGGCATAAAGCGATAATTTTTATGTTCGAAATATTCTCTGCCCCAGTAGCGGCTAAAAGCGAAAGCGCACAAGAATCCGATAGCACTGCCAAGTATGGTAATCCAAAGAGTTATTAACGGTGTCAGGATTCCCCGACCTGAAAGATAGGCGGCGAGAATTAGAATACCGTCTCCGGGAACAATAGGCAGGGTGTTTTCCAGGAAAATAAAAAGAAAAAGGATGGAGTAGACGAGCAAATTGTTGTTTACGGCAATATTCTGAAAGTAAGCTTCCATTAGAAACCTATCAGTGCAGTAGCAAAAGCCAGGATGCCTTCCTTCCGACCGATGAACCCCATTTTCTCGGAGGTGGTGGCTTTGATAGAGATGTTATTTTCTGGAATTTTCAGGGCAGTGGCAAGGGTTTGCCGCATGGCGGCTTTGTAAGGATTAATTTGGGGTTCCTCCGCGATAACGGTCACATCTATATTTCCTATATGGAATTTATGTTTGGTAATGAGAGCAACAACCCGTTCGAGTAATATAATGCTGGAAATATCCCGATAGGTTGGGTCGGTATTAGGAAAATGAATGCCGATATCGCCAAGACCAGCGGCACCCAATAAGGCATCCATAATTGCATGACTGACCACATCGGCATCTGAGTGCCCGGCTAATCCCTTCTCAAAGGGTATCTTGACTCCCCCCAGGATTAAGGGCCGACCTTTCACCAACGGGTGGACATCAATTCCATGCCCAATATGTACATTGCAGGTCATTACTGAAGTCCTTTCTTGAGCAGCATGCGGGCAATTTCCAAATCTGCTGAAGTCGTTATTTTCAGATTAAGATAACTTCCCGCTATGATGCAAATGCGCCCGCCATATTTTTCTATCAGGCTGGCATCATCGGTCACGGTATTGTCCCAACCTCCTGCCAAAGCCTGGGAATAAGCCTTTAAGATAGCATTCTTTTGGAAGGTTTGGGGAGTCTGGGCATGCCAGACACTTTGGCGATCCAGAGTCCTGACAATTTGTAAATTCTGAACCTCTTTTAAAGTGTCTACTGCGGGAACCGCGACAATTGCTCCATCATACTCCTGGCAACATTCAATTGTCTGGCGAATCAGTTCAGGCTCAATGAATGGTCGGACACTGTCATGAATACAGACGATTTCCGTTTCCGGTTGCAGTGCCTGGAGGGCATTGATAACCGTATCCTGACGCCGTGCACCGCCTAAGGTGATCTTGATCCTGGGGTTGGTTTCTTGGGGGATTGAATCAGATAAATACCGGGATTCCCGGTATTGTTGGGCGACTGCAATGATTATTTCCGAGATGGTTGAGACGGCTAAAAATTTTTGGATGGAGTGATATAGAACAGTACGCTCATCAAGTTTTAGAAACTGCTTCGGAACGGCTGAATTTAAGCGGGTACCGCTACCGGCTGCAACAATTACTGCACTGACATTTTTCAGCATTTTAAGTTTGATCACAATATTAGCATTGCATCGCCGTAACTGAAGAACCGGTATTTTTTCTTGATTGCCTCATGATAGGCTCTGAGGACTAGCTCCAGCCCGGTGAAAGCTGCAACCTGCATGATAAGAGTTGATTTAGGCTGGTGAAAATTAGTTATCAGGGCATTGACCATTTTAAAATCATAGGGGGGATGGATGAATTTGTCAGTCCAACCTTTGCGCGGGCTGACTTGAAAGCCGGAAACGGTAACCGTTTCCAGGGTTCGGACAACTGAGGTACCGACCGCGATCACCCGTTTGCCCCGTGCTTTGGTTTCATTGATCGCAATTGCGGTTTCGGCCGAGACTTCAAAATATTCCGAATCCATTCGATGGCGGGAAAGATCCTCCACGGTCACCGGTCGGAAAGTTCCCAAACCGATATGGAGGATGATGGGATAAATTTTGACTCCTTTGTCCTTGATTTTGGCTAATAGTTCTTCAGTGAAGTGAAGCCCGGCAGTTGGCGCCGCAACGGCACCACGACGCCGTGCATAGACGGTCTGATACCTGATTTTATCCTCGGGAACAGGATCACGGTCAATATAAGGCGGCAGGGGCGACTGACCAATCTTATCAATTAAGGCGTATAATTCGTTTTGGGCAATATTATTGAACCGCACAACCCGACCGCCCGAAACAGTGTTGTCAATTACATCGCATTGGACTCCTTCGGCAATGGTCAGCTTATTGCCGATGCGTACTTTACGAGCGGGTTTAACCATTACCTCCCAGAGATTGTTTTCCAACTCCCGTAAGAGGAAAACCTCAACCTGAGCCTCGGTGCGATCCTTGACTGCCCAGAGTCGGGCGGGATATACCATAGTCTCATTAATAATCAGCAGATCACCGCTGTTAAGATAGTTGGTTAGATCATAGAAATGTTTATGCTCGATACTTTTATTGTTGCGGTTGATCACCAATAATCGCGAATGGTCACGCTTTCCTATTGGATATTTGGCGATCAGTTCTTCGGGTAAATCGTAATCGAAATCGGATAGTCTCATGAAAGTTCCTCCTTTATTCAAACAATGATTGTTGTTCGGATGTCAACTTCAGTCCGAAATATTTGAAAGTTGCGCGGGTTGCCAGTCGTCCTCGGGCAGTGCGTTGCAATAGACCATTTTGAATCAGGAATGGTTCATAGACGTCTTCAATTGTCTCGGGATCCTCACCAACAGCTACCGCTAAGCTATTCAGACCTACTGGTCCACCGGCGAATTTCTCGACGATTGTGGTCAGAATAACTCGGTCCATATTGTCGAGACCACGCTCATCAATATCCAGCAGTTGGAGCGATTGTTCAGCAATGGATTTATTAATTTTGCCCTTACCTTTGATCTGAGCATAATCACGAGCGCGCCGGAGGATGCGATTGGCGATCCGGGGTGTACCCCTAGCACGTCGGGCAATTTCGGTTGCTCCTGCCGGTTCAATATTAATATTAAGGATCCGGGCTGAACGATTGATGATGTTGAATAGATCGTCGCTGGTATAGTAATCCAATCGCAAAACGACTCCGAAACGATCCCGCATTGGCGAGGTGAGATGTCCCAGGCGGGTCGTGGCGCCAATCAGGGTAAACGGTTCTAAATTCAGCTGAATGTTACGTGCATTGGGACCCTTGTCAATCACAATGGCAATCGTATAGTCTTCCATGGCAGAATAAAGGTATTCTTCCACAACATTGTTCAAACGGTGAATTTCATCAATGAAGAATACATCACCACGAGACAGGTTAGTGAGCATCCCGGCCAGATCACCAGCCCGTTCGATCACTGGTCCGGAGGTGGTACGGATATTGACATTGAGCTCGCGTGAGACAATATGAGCTAAAGTAGTCTTGCCCAGTCCGGGAGGACCAAAAAGCAGAACATGGTCAAGGGCTTCGCCGCGTTCCTTGGCAGCTGAAATGTAGAGTTTTAGGTTCTCCACGACTTTGGTCTGACCGACAAATTCTGCAAAAGCCGACGGGCGAACACTTTGTTCGACCTCGACATCTTCTGATAGTTTGTGGGGGTCGGTATATTCAGAGTGCAAGGGACCTGTTCAAATTATGTGGTTGAATGGAATTAGGGAGTTGCTTTAATTGGTCAGAAGAATGGATCGGATTGAAATATTGACGGCGGTCGTTTTTTAACGACAGATTTAGCAATGTAGCAGCATCCATTAAAAAATTAATATCATAGAACCGGCTCGGAATTTACGAAATAAACTGCCCTAAATCAATGAATTTCAGATATATCCATCTGTAGATAGCCTGGCGGCCAGCTTCTTTATTATCTTTCAGGATTCTAAGCAAATGAGTTGCCGTCGGTCTTTACCGATTGATACATATGTGATCGGGATCTCCAGCAATTCTTCGATTTTTCTCAGGTATTGTTGGGCTGCCTTGGGCAGGTCGGATAAACGGTGAGTCTGAGCAGTAGTCTGCTGCCAACCGGGAAGGCTGATGTAATGAGGTACTGCAGACTGTAGATCGATTTCTGGAAAGCTGCCATTCTCGTAATGGGTGCAAATTTGAATTTGGTCAAGTTGATCCAAGATATCGAGTTTGGTGATGACTGCCGTAGTAAAGCCATTTATGCGAGTGGAATATTTCCCCAGTGCGGCGTCAAACCAGCCACAGCGTCGCTTCCGGTGGGTCGTGGCACCAAACTCCTTACCAGTTCGCTGAAGATAATCCCCGATGGCGTTAAGCTGTTCGGTGGGAAATGGTCCAGCACCAACGCGGGTTGTATAGCTTTTATAGACGCCGATGATATTGTCTATTGTTTTGGGCCCTATGCCCAATCCGGTGCAGATACTTCCGGCGATCGTATTAGAAGATGTGACATAAGGATATGAGCCAAAATCAATATCTAACAAAGTACCCTGGGCTCCTTCGACAAGGATATTTTTTCCTGCATGAATGTAGCTGTTCAATAGGGTCGAGGTATCGGTGACATAAGGAAGAATTGCGGTCGAAGCCATGTAAAATTGATCCATGAATTGTAATAGAGATTGAATTTCATCCGCAGTTGCTAAATTATTGCGCCGGAGTTGCTCCATTTTTTCGTTCACTTTCTGCTGGACAGCGTTAATTTCCCTGAGTTCCCGAACCTGGATCCCACTACGGTTTGCCTTGTCGGCATAGCAGGGACCAATCCCGCGTTTGGTTGTACCGATGGCGGCTGATCCCAGCACCAGTTCTGTTTTAGCATCCAGATGCTTGTGAATTGGGGTGACAATTTGAGCCTGCAGCGAGATATGCACCCGCTCATCTATCGGGAAACCCTGATTTTGCAGATTGTTCATTTCCTGCCACAATTCCGGCGGATCAATAACCATTCCATTGCCCAGGACGCACTCGACTTTTGGATGCATTATCCCGCTGGGTAGTTGATGCAGGATGGTCTCCTTGCCGTTGATATACAAAGTATGCCCAGCATTAGCACCCCCTTGAAAACGAGCTACTACATCGGCATGTTCGCAGAGGCTGTCAACGATTTTTCCTTTGCCTTCGTCTCCCCATTGAGCGCCTAAGATTGCTGTAACTGGCATCTAATCCCTCCAAAACTTAAAATGCTCCCCAAGGGGAGCATTTGTTTAATACTATCTATTTAGTAACGGGCTTATTTTTTTTCGGCATGTCTGGTACTTTGCAAACTGATGACAATTGGCCCGGCAATATAGATGGAGGAGTAGGTCCCAACAATTACCCCGATCATCATTGCAATCGCGAAAATCTGAATTTCTCCAGTGGTAAAAGCGAGAATAAATACGACAATGAAAGTTGTAAAGGAAGTAATGATTGTCCGGCTTATGGTCTCATTAATACTGTGGTTCATAATACTGGTCATATTCTCGGAACGCATAATTTTCATATTTTCCCGGACTCGGTCATAGACAACAATAGTATCATTTAGCGAATAACCAACGATTGTCAGAAAAGCTGCAATAGTAGTGAGTGAGATTTCCAGATGGGTGACTGAAAAAACTCCCAGAGTAAAAAGCACATCGTGGACTAAGGCTAAGACCGCACCAACCGCGAAGCGAAACTGAAAACGGATGGAAATGTAAATTCCGATTACCACTAAAGCCCAGATGATTGCCCAAACTGTCGCCGTGCGCAGTTCCTTACCAATTTTAGGGCCAACCTGCTCGGTGCGGCGAATCTCGTAGGCGGTCTCTTTCAGGGTGTTCAATCCGGTACTGATTTGAGCAGGGATATTTTCCATCGAATTATCCTGAGCTACCCGGATGATATATTCATTCAT
>Ga0209609_10000896_pt1 | contig 17596 bp, 16 predicted proteins | sample LakKivw325mmetaG_FD_184136 | JGI IMG/M metagenome (GOLD analysis project Ga0209609, IMG submission 184136) | Anoxic lake water microbial communities from Lake Kivu, Rwanda to study Microbial Dark Matter (Phase II) - Lake Kivu water 325m metaG... | ecosystem: Environmental > Aquatic > Freshwater... | reverse complement strand
GAGTGCTCCTTTGACTTGGTCGTCTGAGAAGCACTTATCCTACACCAGCTTACCTCTCATGTCGACCTGCAAAGTTGCACTTGTGAGTTGAATCTACGAACACGAATGATACGAATTCTGCGAATTTCACGAATGTTCTTCTTTTTTCGTGACATACGGCACATCTTCATTTTTTTTGCTGCCGCCTGCCTCCTGTTGACTGCCTCCTGCGCGGTTGCACGTCCGGCGAATCCGCCTTGGGCTTACGCTGACCTGCGCCGCCTCGACCCTGCCGATGATACCGCCGTGCCCGCCGCCGACCTGCTGGCCGTCTATACTCGTACCTCCGGCTACGATCTGCAGATTCGCCTCGACCTGCTCGACCTTGCCCTCACGGATGATGCCCGCGTCGAAGTCCGGCTGTGGGATGACGCCCTTTATGCTCAGGCTTCACTCGTCATTCAAATTCCTTCTTTTGGAAGAACCCAGATCGTCCAGCCGCCGGGCGTCAACTCGCCTTTGCAGGTGCGCGTCAGCCGCGATCCCGCGCTGGACACCCTCATCATCAGCCTCAACCACTTTTTCATCGGGGAGCGCTATCGGTTCGACGTTCGCACTTATTTGCTCTCCTCCTTGACTCCCGCGGATGAATCCCTCGATATCTGCTCGGATGGTCTGCCGCCCCCAACTCGCGCCCCGCTGCTCATCGCCTTCGCCGATGCCTTCCCCGCATCCACGCCCGCCCAGGCCTTGCGCCGCTGGGATGGCGCCCACACCGGCCCAACGGGCGAGCGTCACGGCCTGCGCCATGTGCTGGATAACGTCGAACGCTACGGCGTGCCGGTGGCGTTGCTCGACCTGAAGACCCCCGCCAGCCTCTCGGCGCTGGACTTCATGAGCCAGGCAGGAAAGCTTCAACGCTTGGTGGAAGAAGATCTGCTCCTCCTGCCGGATGTTGCTTACGGGGAACCGGCGGACGTCTCCCTGGCCTTCAGTCGGGAGGCGGCCCAGGCGTTCGGCTTGCCCGTCAGCCTCTTCGTCTACGCCGCCGGGTCGGACCTCTTGCCTGCTTACCATTACCAGTTCGTCAACCTTTCCGAGGCGGCCCACCTTGCCCGCCGCGCCGGACAGATACTTATCCCCCTCCCGACCCTAGCTGACGGGCAGGCCACCGATGACGGCCTCAGCATGGACGTCCGCCGCCGCCTGATCCAGGCTGCCCTCTCGCCCGATCCCGCGGATATCGTCGTGCTGGGCGGAAGTCTGCCCCACAGCACTTGGGGCAATGCGGACCTGGCCGCTGCCTCTTTCGCCTACATCGCTGCTCACCCCTGGATGTGGTCGCTGAACGGCGAGGATTTGATGTCGTTCCCAAGCGAGGCAGCGGCTGCATCACTTTCCCCCCTCGCGCCTGCCGCGTCCATGCCCATTTACACAACCGAGGGTCAGCCAACCGGTTTCGATTCCCTCGCCTTGGCGGCTCGCCTGCTCACTGAGTTGGGCAGCGCGCCGGAGAATTCGCTCACCGATTCAGCCTGGCAAATGTATTTCGCGCTGAACGCCCCTAATGCCGATACGGCTCTCCAGGCCCTGCGCGCTCAATACCTGGGCGAGGTTGGCATCCTGCTGGCTGCCAGTCGCTGGACCGAAAATCCATATACCTTCTCGGCGTGTTCCCTTGATTTGGATTACGATGGGCATAACGAATGTCTGCTGGCATCATCGCAGTTCTTTGCCGTGATCGAGCTGGACGGTGCGCGGCTGACATTCCTCTTCTCTCGTGACGAGAACGGCGCGCATCAGCTCATTGCCCCCAGTTCGCAGTTCGCCCTCGGCCTGAGCGACCCCTCCGAATGGGCACCAGGGCGCGGCGAGGCGGCTGACCCGGCACAGGCCATGGGCGCATTCAACGATACAACCGACTCCTTTGCAGACTACATCCCTGCATGGACACCTGACGGCCAACTGACCCTCACCGCTGCTGCCATAAACCGCGCTAAAACATTCCGCTTGAGCGAAGATGGTCTCCGGGTGCGCTACACCAACCCAACTCTGCTCACGACCCGCATCCCGATCGCCGTTGACCCTTGGCAGCGTTTCCATACCGGTTGGACAGCGGACATGCGTGCCCGCCTCACCCCCGTCAGTTGGGGATGGGGCTTGGCAAACGGGATCGGGCTCGAGGTCTGTACGGATGTGCCTTTCTCCGCGCAAGGATTCACCGTCTCGATCCCGTTCCTGTCCCGTTCCGAGAATCCCAACCTGAGCTATCCACCCGGCCATTTTTACCCCTTCCCAATGTCCATCGTGGAAATTCATGCGAACGGCCAGTTCATTGTGGAGATTATTTCTCAAAAATAGGGTGTTACAGTGAATTGCGGAAAATCTTCATTTGTGGTAAATTGGGCTATATTTTTTTAAATGGAAGCAGGCTAAGACAATGAAAAACATCCCCAATGTCATTATCAGTAGATTACCTGTTTACCTGCGCGCCCTACGCCACATGCAGGCGCAAGGCCAGCAAAAGACCTCCTCGCAGGAACTCGGCGATATGGTGGGCGTCTCGGCCGCGCAGATTCGTAAAGACCTTTCCCAGTTCGGCGAGTTCGGCAAACAGGGTACTGGTTACAACATCACTTTCCTGATCGAGAAACTGCGCGAAATCCTGAAAGTGAACCGCGTCTGGGATGTGGCAGTGGTCGGAATGGGTGACATGGGTCACGCTATTGCTCGCTACCAGGGGTTCGCCAATCGCGGCTTTCGCGTGACGATGGTCTTCGACAATAACCCAGCCCTGATCGGCCAACAGGTGGGCGGGTTCGTCATCCGGGATGCAAAGGAGATGGTCAGCGCGATCCGGGAAGCGGGGATCAAGATTGCCATGCTGACCGTTCCAGCCTCAGCCGCCCAGGAGGTCGCCAATCGTTTGATAGAAGCCGGCGTCCGAGCCATCTTGAATTATGCTCCCATCAGCTTGAGCGTTCCGCAAGGGGTGCTGGTGCAATACCTTGACCCTTCCACCGGTTTGCAGCGGATGACGTATTACCTCGAATAGAGATTGGGGAGGAAAAGTTTGGCCATCGCTGAATGAAAACGGCGCCTCATGAGCGCCGTTTTGTTATTGCTGTTACTCAGCCTTGACCTTGACCACCTGGCCAACAATTGACAGCAGTACACGCAGGTTGGGAATGGCCGCAGTTGCCGCACTCGCTCCGCTGAGCCAGCCCCCGCGCTTCTCCGAGACCTTTAGGATGCCCTGGTGGACCGAAACCTGCTGAATTTCGCCCCAGCTGAAGCTTTTCCTGCCGACCTGGATGCCTGTCTTGTTGACCATGATCGGCCCAAAGTTCAGGTTCTTCGCAAAATTGAATTGTTGGATGGCTTGCTCGAAAAGAAGGGGGAAAGTATTCTCTTCGATAACCCGAGCTAATTCTTCCACCCGGCCGAACCCATCGTTCAATACAAGCCGGTTGCCGCTGCTGTTTTCTACTGTGTAGACGTGTGTGGTGCCAGTGTGCAATCCGAAAATGTCGTGACGGGTGACCGCCATCCGCAAGGAGGTCACGTCCCTCCAACGCCAGGGGTGCAGACCGCGCCGATCTTTATAGGCGAAGCCATTCTGGCAGAGCATGATTGCTTTGACCCAATTGGCGTATGCGATCCCGGCAAAGATCAAGCTCAGCAGAAGTAGGCCCGCCGTAGTGATCACTGGCCAGAAAAGGGACTCGGTCGCCACTGCTGCCCCATAGCGTTTCCAGCCCAAGTTGGCCAAGTATAACCCGTAGACCACCACACCCGCAGAACTCCCCAGGAAGACCAATGCCGCAGCCAACCAGGCCCAGCGTCTGCCCTCGCGTAGGGGAAAGGACTCTTTCAAGACGCCGAGGCTGGATTGGGATGGGAAGGCTTTTTGAAGCTGGGGCATGTTCATATCACGTAATAAAAGACCGGGCATTTGTGCCCGGCCAGCTGCTCTTATATGGGTGGAAGACTCCGTTTGAGGAATGGGTAGAGGCTGAAAGCCTTCATGGCGCCTTCCACGGTGCAGGTTAGAGGATTGTCTACCAGATAGGCTGGAATGCCGAGTGCCTTGGTGAAGAATTTGTCAACACCGCGCAGCAAAGCACCACCACCGCATAACGCCACGCCGCGGTCAATGATATCCGAGACCAACTCGGGCGGAGTCTTTTCGAGGACGCGCCGACCAATCTCGATGAACGATTTAAGCGGATCTTGGAGAGCCTCGACGATCTCGCCGGTTGTCAGGGTGACGGGACGCGGCAATCCGCTGACCTGATCCTGTCCCTGCACCTCCATGCTCTCCTCCTTGTCCTGAGGCACCGCCGCACCGATCTTGAACTTCAACTGCTCTGCAGTGGGCGTGCCGATGATGATGCCGTACTTCTTGCGCACATAAGCGGTGATGGCTTCGTCCAGGTGCATACCCCCGGCGCGCAGCGTCTCTGCCGAGACAATGCCATACATAGCAATGACTGCGGCTTGCGTTGCCCCACCGCCTAGGCACAGTACCATGTTACCAGAGGGTGAGCTAATTGGCAGGTCTACGCCAACGGCAGCCGCCAGCGGCTGCTGAATCAGAAAGGCATCCCGGCTTCCAGCCTGGAGCACAGCCTCGTGCACGGCGCGCGATTCCACGCTGGTCACGCCGAAAGGCACCGAGATCATGACGCGCGGGCGAAAGATACGCAATGGCCCACTGACGCGCCGCAGCAGGTAAGCCAGCAGTGCCTCGGTGATCTCGTAATCGGCCACCACGCCGTTCTGCAGCGGCCGGGCAACCTCGATGTTTTCAGGCACGCGGCCGTACATGTCGTGGGCTTCCTTGCCCAGGGCAACAATCTTTTGCTCGTTCAGCGCAATGGCGACGATGGTCGGCTCATCCACCTGCACGCCTGAGCCATCGGCAATGCGGGTCTGGTTCGTACCCAGGTCAATCCCCAAATCCTTCGAGAATAGAGGCATTGTTTAACTCACTTTACTTCTTCGGTGATCCTGGCCGGTTTTGCGGCGCCGCGCCGAAAGCGTCTGACGGCATCCAGTCTAAGGTTGGATTTGCGCAAGGCTGCCTCAATTTTCAGGTAGGCGTCTGTATCGGCAGGAGTGCCCTTTGCCAACATCCCTTCGGCGCGCTTCCTGGCGGCCTCGGCGCGAGCCACGTCAATTTCTTCCACGTTTTCGGCCGCGTCCGCCAGAACGGTAACGATATCTGGCTGCACTTCGGCGACGCCGCCGGCAACCGTGAAGACCTCCTCGTGTCCCTTGGCGCGCACCTTGATGATTCCGTACTTGAGCGTGGTCAGCAGCGGCGCGTGGTTCGGCAGGATGCCCATTTCTCCTTCAGAGCCGGGAAGGACAACGATATCAGCCTCGCCCTGGAAGACCATGCGGTCTTGTGAGACGATTTCACAGCGAATAGGCATAAACGTTCTCCAGTGTCGTGTGCCAAGTTTCACGTTTCCAACGCACGTGACACCTGACACTGGAACACTTGACACTATGCGTTCTTGGCGAGCTTCTCAGCCTTCTCGACCGCTTCGTCAATCAGACCAACCATCATGAAAGCTTGTTCAGGCAGGTCATCGTGCTTACCGTCCAAAATTTCACGGAAGCCGCGCACGGTCTCACGCAGCGGCACGTATTTGCCAGGAGTACCCGTAAACTGTTCGGCCACGTAAAACGGCTGCGAGAAGAAGCGCTCGATCTTGCGGGCACGCGCTACAATCAGTTTATCATCTTCGCTTAATTCGTCAATACCCAAGATGGCGATGATGTCCTGCAGATCCTTGTAACGCTGGAGCACGCGCTGCACCTCGCGTGCAGTGTTATAGTGCTCCTCGCCCACGATGCGCGGGTCAAGGATGCGGGAGGTGGAAACCAGGGGGTCAACGGCTGGGTAGATGCCTTTTTCAACGATGGCGCGCTCGAGGGCGATGGTTGCGTCAAGATGGGTGAACGTGGCGACCGGAGCCGGGTCCGAATAATCATCCGCGGGGACGTAGACAGCCTGCATCGAGGTGACCGAGCCGTGACGGGTCGAGGTGATGCGTTCCTGCAATTCGCCCATCTCGGTCGCCAGGGTTGGTTGATAGCCGACCGCTGAGGGCATACGTCCAAGCAGTGCAGAGACTTCCGAGCCAGACATAGTGAAGCGGAAGATATTGTCAATGAAGAGCAACACGTCGCGCCCCTCGTCGCGGAAGTATTCGGCCATTGAGAGCGCGGTGAGTGCTACTCGCAGGCGCACACCCGGTGGCTCGTTCATCTGGCCGAAGACCATCACGGTGTCTTTCATCACGCCGGATTCCAACATTTCGCGGAAGAGCTGCGTGCCTTCGCGCGTGCGCTCGCCAACCCCGGCGAAGACCGAGTTTCCCTGATGCACGGTGGCAATCGAGCGAATGAGTTCCTGGATGATGATTGTCTTTCCGACACCCGCGCCGCCGAAAATGCCGGTCTTGCCGCCTTTGGTGAATGGGGCGATCAGGTCAATGACTTTGATGCCAGTCTCGAAAACCTCCACGCGCGTGGACTGGTCCGAGAAGACCGGGGCAGGACGGTGAATGGGATAGTGCAATTCGGACGAAACAGGTTCTTTTTCGTCAATCGGCTTGCCAAGCACGTTGAAGATACGCCCGAGGGTTTCCGGCCCAACCGGCACCTTGATGGGCGAACCGGTTGCGACGGCGGGCAGGCCGCGCTGCAAACCGTCGGTTGTATCCATAGCAACGCAGCGAACCCAGTTGTCGCCAAGATGGTTCTGAACCTCCAGGGTAAGCGGCTCTCTTTCTGGCCGCGGGATCTCGATTGCTTCGAAAAGATCGGGCAGTTCGCCTTCTGGGAACTGTACATCCACCACACCGCCTTGAATTTGAGCTACCCAGCCAGTTGCATTAGCCATTCTCGCCTCCGATCCGATAAGTTTGTGCAAGTGCCTTGGTCAACGCTTCCGCGCCTCCAGCGATATCCAACAGGTCATTGGTAATGGACTGTTGGCGTGCCTTGTTGTAATCCAATTGCAGCGAAGCGACCAATTCGATCGCATTGTCGGTCGCATTCCGCATGGCAACCATGCGAGCGGCGTGTTCGCTGGCCAGTGACTCGAGAATCGCTTGATAGACTTGCAGTGCAGTGAAACGCGGGATAATTTCGTCGAGGATTTCACGCTCGGCCGGCTCATAGATATAAGCTGCTGTCAACCGGGTATGCTCGTAATCTTCTACCCGCTCAGTGCCAGCACCCATTTCGAGAGGCAGGAGTTTCTTGACCACTGTCTCCTGCTTGCCCATGTTGATGAAATCCGTGTAGACCATATAGACTTCGTCCACATCCCCTTTCAGGAATTCGTCCACCGCTATCCGTCCAATCGCGGACACGTCAGCAAACGAGGGCGCGGCCGGTAGGTTACTGAACTCGGCGATGACCTCTTTCCGCCGCCGGATGAGCATATCGCGTCCCTTTCGACCGACGGCAATATAGCGCACCGGTGTTTCGGAGCGGTTGAACTTCTGCGTGGCGAAACGGATGACATTCGTGTTGTACGCGCCAGCCAATCCTCTGTCACCGCTGATGACTACTGCCAGCGCCCGGTTGACCTGCGGCCTGTGGGTCAGTAAAGGGTGCAGATTGGTACGATCAGGCTGTTGAGCAATATGGGTCAACACCTGCCAGGCTTTGGTGGCATAAGCCCGCGTTGCGGAAACCGCTGCCATGGATTTGCGTACCTTGCTGGCGCTGACGGCTTCCAGGGCGCGGGTCACTTGTGAGATGTTCTTGACGCTCCGGATACGGAGCCGCATTTCTCTCGCTGAGGCCATTTATTAATCCGCAGTTGCACAGTTCTATAATCCGATAGTTACCCGGCACATGATACGTGACACTTTCATTGCCACATCGCTTTGAACGTATCCAGCGCGGCGCGCAGTTGCTTGTCAATCTCTTCCGTGATCTGTTTCTTTTCGGCGATAACTTTGCCAAGCTCAGGATGGGATTTGTCCAGGTAGCGGAGCAGGGCCGTCTCCCAGGCACGCATTCGCTCTACAGGGACGGAATCCGCGTAACCGTTCGTTCCAGCATAAATGACGATGACCTGGTCTTCCATTGACATCGGTTCGTACTGGGGTTGTTTGAGGATTTCTTGCATACGCTGGCCGCGGTTCAATTGTGCTTGCGTCGCCTTATCAAGGTCAGAGGCCATCAGCGCGAATGCTGCCAGTTCGCGATAAACTGCCATGTCCAGGCGCAGTTTACCAGCCACCTGTTTCATGGCCTTGGTCTGAGCGTTGCCCCCCACGCGCGAGACCGAGATGCCCACGTTGACCGCTGGACGAATGCCAGCGTTGAACAGGTTGCCTTCCAGATAGATTTGACCATCTGTAATGGAGATGACGTTGGTTGGGATGTAGGCGGAAACATCACTCAGCAGGGTCTCGATGATTGGCAGCGCCGTCAGTGAACCGCCTGAGCCTTTGACCTGGACTACCTTGTAGTCATCCGGCTTCTCCATTGCCTTGCGTGCCTCTTCGGCGTCGTGCAATGAGCGCGGCCCACCGTAAACCTTGTCATCCGCGCTGTCTTTTTCAGTCGCCAGCGGCTCGGCAAATTCCTTTTTGACGATAACGTACTTATTTGCCATGCGAGCAGCCCGTTCCAGCAAGCGGGAATGCAAGTAGAATACGTCGCCTGGATAGGCCTCACGACCCGGCGGGCGACGCAGGAGCAGCGACACTTGGCGGTAAGCCCAGGCATGTTTGGAGAGGTCGTCGTAAATGACCAACGCATCCCGACCAGTCTCCAAGAACTCCTCGCCGATGGCGCAACCCGCATAGGGTGCAATATATTGCAGCGCGGCAGCTTCGTCCGCCGCGGCGACCACCACGATCGTATGTTCCATCGCGCCGTATCGTTCCAGCAAGGCTACGGTGCGGGCAACGGCTGCCTTTTTCTGACCAATGGCGACATAAATACAGATCAAGTCTTTCCCCTTCTGGTTGATGATCGTATCAATAGCGATGGCCGTCTTGCCGGTTTGGCGGTCGCCGATGATCAGCTCGCGCTGGCCGCGACCGATGGGGATCATCGAATCGATGGCTTTGATACCGGTCTGCACCGGCGTATCCACATCCTGGCGTTGGACCACACCCGGTGCGATGCGCTCGATGGGGCGGTAACCCGAGAACTGTATCGGGCCTCGACCGTCCACCGGCTCGCCCAGGGCGTTGACCACGCGCCCGATCAGTCCACTGCCAACCGGAACCGAGGCGATGCGCCCGGTCGAGCGGACGGTCATCCCCTCGGCGATCTCGGAGTAATCACCCATGATGATGATGCCCACACTGTCCTTTTCCAGGTTGAAGGCGATACCCATCACCCCATTCTGGAATTGGACCAATTCCTGTGACTTGACGTTCCCCAGGCCGCTGACGCGCGCGATGCCATCCCCGGCCTCGCTCACCGTGCCGACTTCGCTGATGCTGATCTCAGGCGTATAAGAGTCAATCTGCTGCTGTAGCTCACCGGTAATTTGCTTGATCAGGTCGGTCATGTCGCCTCCGTAGGTATGTCTTTACGCACGGCTGCCCGGATAGAAGTCTCGCATCCGGGCACGCCTTTGGTCTCTGTCTGGGCTTTCCGTAGTTGTTCGAACGAATCCATGCAGATTGTAGTGAACCCTTTTGTTCGTTTTTTGCCTAACCTGGCTGGTAACAGAACGCACTAATCATACCTGAAAGGATTTATCTTGTCCAGTTCGATGCATCGCGGAATCACCTGAGAGACTCCCGGCGTCTTCAAGACGCCGGGAGTCTAAAGAATTCACCTCTTGCAATTTCTCTACATTGTTTTATACTACGCACCGCAAAATCTATTCTATGGGTACGAGGACAAGATGAACACTACCCTGCAGGATCAGGAAAGCGATAAACCCCCCAGTTCCCCGCCGCGACCGGTGCGTCCGTGGCGAGTGGCGGTACTGGCAAATATCAAGGAGCATGATAAGCCTCTCCCGCCTGACGTTCCCCCAGATGCCGGCGCGGACTACGACTATATTGAAACGATAAACCACATCCGGGCTGCGCTCGAAACCGATGGCCATTGGACCATGTTTATCCCGGCAGACAACGATCTGCCCTATGCGCTGAAAGCGGCAAAGCCCGATATCTGTTTCAACATCGCCGAAGGCTTAGGGGGCGATGCGCGCGAAGCCCAGGCCCCTGCCCTTTTGGAAATGCTCAAGATCCCCTACACCGGCTCGCGCGTCCTGACCAACGCCATTGCACTGGACAAGACGCTGACCAAGCGCATCTGGCGTGACCGGCGTCTGCCCGTTGCGCCGTTCCAGGAGTTTATCACTGGCGAGGAGCCGCTGCGCCCCGACCTGCGCTTCCCGCTGTTCGTCAAGCCGGCGCGTGAGGGTACCGGCATGGGGGTAGACGTGCGCGCTATCGTCAACAATGAGGGTGAGCTGCGCGAACGCGCTAGGTACGTCATCAGCATGTACAAGCAACCTGCTCTGGTAGAGACTTACCTTTCTGGCCGCGAGTTCACCGTGGCGGTCATGGGCCGTGCGGACGCAAAGTTATACTCCCGCCATCCCGAATGGTATGACGCGGATGGTTTCCACCGCTTCCCCATCTTGGAATTGGATAGCACCCGCTCGGTCACGCCCGGCGTATACGGGCTACAGGCCAAGGCTCAGTCCATCGGCGCGGAGGGTGCACCTGGCTACATCTGCCCCTCACAGGTAGAGCCAGATCTAGCAAAAAAATTGCAGCACTACGCTTGGCGTGCCCATCATCTGTTGGGCGCGCTGGATGTCTCGCGTGTCGACATCCGCCTCGACCGCGAGGGCAACCCCTGCCTGCTGGAGATCAACCCCCTGCCCGGCCTGACCCCCGATTACAGTGACCTGTGCCTGATTGCCAATGCGGATGGGATTTCGTACGCAGACTTGATTCTGGAGATCCTGTACCTGGGCGCCTCGCGCTGGGGCATGCTCGAACCGCGCGAAATTCTCCTACCGCTGCCAAAGAAGCGGGTTTAACCACAATAGTTTCCGGAGGGATAAATCATGGACGATTCAGCTAAACCTGTTTACCGAATTACTGACTTGGCCGCGGACGAGCGTCCGCGCGAACGGCTGAGGAAGCTTGGCTCGCAGGCGCTCAGCAGCGCAGAGCTGCTTGCCATCCTGTTGCGCGTTGGCGTGACCGGCGAGAATGCCGTACAGGTCGGCCAACGTTTGCTGCAAACCTTCGGCGGGCTGGCCGGCTTGCATAAGGCAAGCTTCGAAGAAGTGCGCGCCCAACACGGGGTCGGGGATGCCAAAGCCGCCCAAATCAAGGCGGCCATCGAATTGGGCCGCCGGCTTACACTCGAATCTCCGGACGAACGTCTGGCGATCAACAGTCCGGCCGAGGCGGCCGCGTTGGTTCAATACGAGATGTCCGGCCTGGAGCAGGAGCACCTGCGCGTCATCCTGCTCGACACGCGCAACCGCGTACTCGACACCGTGGAAATCTATCGCGGCTCGGTCAACTCATCACAGGTGCACATCGGCGAGGTGTTCAAACCGGCCATTCGGCGCAATGCCACCGCTATCATCGTAATCCACAACCATCCCAGCGGTGACCCGACTCCCAGCCCAGACGACGTAGCTGTGACACGTGCCATCCTTCAGGCCGGTAAACTGCTGGATGTTAATGTGCTCGATCACATGATCATCGGGCAAGGCAGATGGGTATCGTTGAAGGAAAGGGGTTTGGGATTTGGATAAAAAAAGGCGGGAAAACTCCCGCCCTATTGGTTGGCATTGCTGGTAAAGCGGATAGTATCCTGCTCTACTTGTTTATGGATAGGTCTGCGCCAGGTAATCAACCAGCGTTTGCTGTTCTTGTGCGTTGAGCTGCGCGCCTTTACTAACCATCTGCTCGACTGTGGTTCTCCACTGATCGGCGGTCTTGTGCGCCGAGGTAACCCGGCTTAAGTCGTGGCAGACCGTGCAGCGTTGCTGCAGGAGCGTTTGACCATCGAGAGTGTTGCCTGTCCCGCCGGAGGAAGGTACAGCCGTGGAGGTGCTTGATGCGGGGCTGGATTGACCGCACGCCGCCAGAAAGGTTCCAGCCACTAAAGCCAGTAGCAAGATGCCGATAAAGGAAGTGATTCGTTTGTTCATATATCCTTCTCCATATTTTTGAATTGTAGACAATTTTACCTCAAATGACCGGAAATGTCCTAATGAAATCCAATCTTGACATTCCGCCAACCGGCGCGTATACTCACCTCACAATCGAACGGGGAGCCTGCTTGCACTCGGTCTTTGAGTGTGGTACAGGCTGAGAGGAGGCTAGCAGCCTCGACCCGCAGAACCTGATCCGGATCATGCCGGCGGAGGGAACATACTTGATTTAGCACCATCCTCCACCGGCGAGGATGGTTTTATTTTGGCCTTCACCCCTCACCCCTCTCCCGATTTCGGGAGAGGGGAAGGGGGTGAGGGCGGAGACTCGACTTGAACCGCGCCCTCGTTTTTGTCAACGGCCACTTGCCGGACCTCGAAGCTGCTCGCCGTTTAATCCGCACGGAGGATACCCTCATTGCCGCGGACGGCGGGGCACGGCACATCCTGGCACTTGGCCTGCTTCCATCCATTGTCATCGGCGATCTGGACTCGCTGGCAGCAGACGACAGGCAATGGCTGGAAGGATTGGGCGTAGATATTCGTCAATACCCATCCGATAAGAACGGAACCGACCTCGAGCTTGCCCTGCGTTACGCACTCGACGGAGGCTACCGTAGCATTCTCGTCCTTGCCGCGCTGGGCGGCCGCCTCGACCAGACCCTCGGCAACTTGTCCCTGCTCACCGATCCGTCGCTAGCAGAGATGGATGTCCGTCTCGACGACGGGGTAGAGGAAGCTTTCTTTGTGCGCGGCCGCGCGGCCATTTTGGGCAAACCTGGCGAGGCCGTTTCCTTGATCCCTTGGGGCGGTCCAGCGGAGGGCGTGACGACCGAGGGCCTGCGCTGGCTGCTGCACAGCGAGACGCTCTATCCCGATAAGACGCGCGGCATCAGCAACGAGCTGCTCGGCGAGACGGCCAGTGTCGCTCTCCAGTCCGGCCTTCTGCTGGCAGTTCACCGCCGCCAGTCGTAAATCGCAAATCGTACGGAGGTTCCCATGAAACGCTTTTTCTTCCTCACAATGCTTGTCATGCTTGCGCTCGCGGCGTGCGCGCCCAAAGGCCCCACCGCGCTGACGGTTATGACTCACGATTCATTTTCCGCCAGCGAGGCAGTCATCACCGCCTTCGAGCAGGCCAACAACGTCAAAGTCACTTTCCTCAAGAGCGGCGACGCCGGCGAAGCGCTCAACAAGGCCATCCTCGCTAAAGACGCGCCTCTGGCCGATGTCCTCTATGGCGTGGACAACACTTTCCTCTCACGCGCGCTCAAGGCTGGTATCTATGAAGCGTATGCCTCGCCTTTGCTGGTAAACATCCCGGCCGAGTTCCAGCTCGATCCTCAGCACCGCGCCCTGCCGGTAGATTATGGCGATGTCTGCATCAACTACGATAAGGCCTACTTCGCAGACCATAGCCTGGCGGTTCCCGGATCGCTGGAAGACTTGGCGAAGCCCGAATACAAAGATCTGCTCGTCGTCGAGAACCCGGCTACTTCCTCGCCCGGCCTGGCTTTCCTGTTGGCAACGGTCAAGCACTTTGGCGTGGATGGCTACCTTACCTATTGGCGTTCGCTGCGCGCCAATGGCGTGGCCGTCGTGGATGGCTGGGAGACGGCCTACTATACCAACTTCAGTGCCTCCTCGGGACACGGGCCGCAGCCGATGGTGGTCTCGTACGCCTCCAGCCCGGCGGCGGAGGTCGTCTATGCTGAAACGCCACTGACTGAATCCCCCACTGCCTCCATCCTCGCACCCGATACCTGTTTCCGCCAGATCGAGTTCGTCGGCATCCTGCATGGGACCAAGAACCGCGCCCTGGCAGAGAAGTTCGTGGATTTCATGCTTGGCGTGCAGTTCCAGGAAGATATGCCGCTGCAAATGTTCATGTACCCGGTTAATCCCGGTGCAAGCCTGCCGGAGGCTTTCGTTCAATATGCCCCGCTTGCTGAGCAGCCAGCCACCCTTTCGCCTGATCTGATCGCCGCCAATCGCGACCAATGGATTGCCGACTGGACGGAAGCCGTTCTTCGGTAAGAGGTGCCCTTGTCTATATCTATTTACCACAAAGGCACAAAGGCTCAAAGGGAAAAAATTAGTGTCTTTGTGTCTTTGTGGTTGAGGGCTTTCTTTCCCTGGCTGGGCGTCTCTCTCTTCCTCGGCCTCTTCTTCTTTTACCCACTTGCCCGCATCCTCTGGCTGGGACTTACCCCTGTTTCTCTTCTCACGATTACTCCCGAATCGTTTCTCCTCACTTCTCACTCTTTACTTTTTACCTTTTACCAGTCATTCCTCTCCACCCTCCTCACCCTGCTCATTGGCCTGCCGGCCGCCTACCTCTTCGCTCGTTTCGACTTTCGCGGCAAAGCTCTGCTTCGCTTGCTGACCGCCATCCCTTTCATGCTGCCGACGGTCGTTGTCGCGGCTGGTTTCAATGCCCTGCTCGGTCCACGCGGCTGGATCAACCTGGGGCTGATGCGGCTCTTCGGCCTCGACTCGCCGCCCATCGTCTTCGTCTACACCCTGTGGGCCATCCTGTTGGCGCACGTCTTTTACAACACCACCATCGTCATCCGCGTGGTCGGGAACGCGCTGGCGCACCTCGACCCGCGCCTCGAACAGGCTGCTCGCTCGCTGGGTGCGGACGCGCGACGCGCTTTCTGGCGGGTAACTCTGCCGCTCTTGCGCCCGCCCATCCTGGCAGCCGCGCTGCTGGTTTTCCTGTTCGATTTCACCAGCTTCGGCGTTATCCTGCTGCTGGGTGGGCCGCACTTTGCCACGCTGGAAGTCGAGATATATATTCAGGCTGTTCAGATTTTCAACCTGCCACTGGCTGCCGTGCTCTCTCTTATCCAACTTCTGTGCACTCTGGCTTTTTCCATGCTCTACAGCCGTATTGTGACCCGCCTGGCCGTGACCACCGCGCCGCGCCCGGCTGAGGCCAATTTGCATCGGGCAAAGACAGGGCGCGAAAAACTGTTCGTTGGCGGGATGGCCGTTCTGCTACTGGCTTTGTTCCTGCTGCCGATGGTTTCCCTGCCCTTTCGTTCAGTGGCTCGACTGGAAACCGCTCGCGGCGAACGGACAGCCGTCAGTTATGGCCTGACGGCTGACTACTACGCCGAACTCTTCGTCAACCGGCTTGGCTCGCTCTTTTACGTCTCACCTTTCGAGGCACTAACTAACTCGTTGCTCTACGCCGCGGCGACAGTCGTTCTCTCACTTGCGCTCGGATTCCCGGTTGCATCCGCTCTGGCCCACCCCAGACGGCTGGAACGATTCCTCGACCCTTTCTTGATGCTGCCTCTTGGTGCATCTGCTGTAACTCTTGGCTTGGGCTTTATCATTACCTTCAACAAACCACTGCTCACTGGTCACTGGTCACCAATAACTTCGCCGCTGCTCGTCCCTGTCGCTCACACTATCATCGCTCTACCGTTCGTGATCCGCAGCCTGCAGCCGGCGCTAGCTTCCATCCCAGATCGTCTCCGCCAGGCAGCTGCCTCGTTGGGGGCTTCTCCGTCGAAGGTGTGGTTCACGGTGGATTGGCCAATCGTCGCCCGCGCCACATTGGCGGCAGCCATCTTTGCTTTCACCGTGTCCTTGGGCGAATTTGGGGCCACCTCGCTGGTCTACCGGCCAGAGTATCCAACCCTGCCAATCGCCATCTACCGCTTCCTCTCCCAACCCGGCGGGCTGAACTACGGCCAGGCCATGGCTATGGCGACGATTTTGATGGGTGTGACGGGTGCAGGCATTTTGCTTATCGAGCGCTTCCGTTTGCCTGGGGCAGGAGAGTTCTGAACGTAAAGCGTAGGATGCAGACCAAATACGTTTTACGAATCCCGTTTCACGCACCACTCGCCACTCATCACGTAAGGTTTGTAATGCTCCAACTCCTCGACATCACCAAAGATTACGAAAACAGACCTCTTCTGCGCAGTGTCTCGTTCACGGTTGCCGCCAACGAGACTGTCTGCTTGCTGGGCGCCTCGGGCAGCGGCAAGTCCACACTGCTGCGCATCATCGCCGGGCTGGAAACCGCCGAGCAGGGAACGGTGCGCTGGGAGGGACGGGATTTGGCCGCCGTCCCCCCCCACCTGCGCAATTTCGGCCTGGTCTTTCAAGATTACGCCCTTTTCCCACACCTTTCGGTCTTCGAGAACATCGCCTTCGGCTTGAGGATGCAAAATCTGCCGCAGCCAGAGATCCGGCAGCGCGTGCGAGAAGCCATGACGCAAGTCAACCTTTCCGGCTTCGAGCGGCGGCGCGTTACCGAGCTTTCGGGCGGCGAGCAGCAGCGCGTGGCGCTGGCACGCGCGCTGGCGCCTCGTCCGCGCTTGCTGATGTTCGACGAGCCGCTCGGCGCGCTTGACCGCGCCCTGCGCGACCGTCTGCTGGACGAACTGCGGGGCATCTTGCACGCCACGCGCATCCCGGCCATCTACGTCACACATGATCAGGAGGAAGCCTTTGCCATTGCCGACCGCGTGCTCCTGCTCCATGAAGGTCAGATCGTCCGAGATGGCAGCCCGTCCGAGGTTTGGAACGAGCCGCGCTCGGCCTGGGAGGCGCGCTTCCTAGGCCTGGGCAATGTAATCGAAGGCGTTGTCACCTCGCGCGCTGGAAAGTTGAACGTTGAAACCTCGGCGGGCGTTTTCAGGCTGGACTGTGAGCACACGCATCAGGCCGGGGAAAAAGTCAATTTACTGCTGCGCCCGTCAGGGGTCCGGTTAGCAGCGGACGGGAATTTGCGCGGCGTGGTGGCAGACGTCGTCTTTCACCAGGATAAGTTCAAGGTCACACTCGAAAACGGGCTGTATTTCTATCTCCCTGAGGCCCCCAAAGTGGGTAAGGAAATCGGCCTGAGTGTGCCGCTTTCGGCGATACGATGTTTGAATTCCCGCGACTGACGGCGCTGGACGAATTGCGCCTGCGTTTTGGTTGAAAGCGGACTCTCGGCGTCTTTGAGAAGACACCGAGAGTCTTGTTTTTACATCAGGGCTGCCAGCGTGGGGACGAGAGCGTAGATGCCGAGTTCGTTCAGAATGTCCTGCCCAAAGGCGATGAGCAACCCGATCGCGCCGACGCAACAGCAGCACAGTACAAAGACCACCAAGAGGGCAATAAGCCAGGCATTACTCTTTTTCGCTGGTGGCGGTGGGGGAGGTGTACCGATAACCTCGGCCATGTCTAATAATTACCAACGCCACCCAGGAAGGGGATAGACAGGCCAACGCCCAATAGCGGCAGGATGACCAGCACGCAGAGCAGGCACACGCCCAGAACGACGCTTAGATAGCCCAGGACAAGCCCGAACGTCGCCATGCCTCCGCCGGTGACTGTACCGCCGCTCTTGTTGATCTCGCCCTTTGCCATATGACCGGTGATGATGGCTACGATGGATCCAAGGAAGGGCAGGAC
>Ga0209609_10000894_pt1 | contig 17612 bp, 15 predicted proteins | sample LakKivw325mmetaG_FD_184136 | JGI IMG/M metagenome (GOLD analysis project Ga0209609, IMG submission 184136) | Anoxic lake water microbial communities from Lake Kivu, Rwanda to study Microbial Dark Matter (Phase II) - Lake Kivu water 325m metaG... | ecosystem: Environmental > Aquatic > Freshwater... | reverse complement strand
TGGGTCGGGTTTCATGGTCTGATGCACTGGGTCGGGTTTCATGGTCTGATGCACTGGGTCGGGTTTCATGGTCTGGTGTGGTGAGGAGGAAGGTGAGCAAGTTCGCCTCTCTATATGCCTCTACTTACCGTAAGTAAGGATCATCGTGATAAATAAAAGCGAAGAGAATACCCTACACGTAGCCTTCTTTACGTCTTTCTACTCCTCACCGAGGGCGCGCGCGGCGCTTTATACGGGCGTCGCATCTGCTCGCCGCAGCTCAAGCAGGTCGTCGAAAGATACTCGCCCCGCAGCCGAATGCGTGCAGTCTTCCCCGGTATCAGAAGCGCGTGACACCGCCTGCATATTCGCGCCTTGAGATGCCGCGGGATACGCACCCGATAGCGCATTCCGATCGTTCGTGCAAGCTCAAGATAGCGCCGGCTCCGCAGCTCCTGCTCATTTCGCGCGGCCGCTTCGGCGAACTCGAAGAGCCGTTCGATCCGTTGCAGTGCGAGATCTTCCTGCTTCCTCTTCCGTCTCATCGAGTCGAGTCGAACCGTTTCTTAAATACGACGGGCAATTTTAAATAGCAGCGGGCAGGGAAGACACGCCCACCGTGCCCCAGCGACGATGCACGACCAAGCGAGAGGAGAGCTCATCAGAAAAGCGCGGATCATCGCAGATTATCAGTTTGGACGAGGCGCGGGTGGAGTCCTTTTTCCCGAGACCGTGGAATTCCTGCTCTCGCGAACCCGCCGGATCGCCCAGATCACGGAGGGGGGCACGCGAATCGCGACGCTCCGGAGTCTCGATGGCCTCTTCACGCTCAGTATCGAGGGTGCGAGACGGCTGCATCAGGTGCTCCCGTATCCCCGGCTCCGCGTGGTGATGAACGCGGAAAGCCGTGAGTTTGTGCGTAAGGGCGAGACGGCATTCTGTAAACACGTGCTCGACGCCGATCCGGTGCTCCGCGCATACGACGAAGTGCTCGTGGTGGACGAGCAGGATCAACTGCTGGCAACGGGTCGGGTCATGCTGGCGAGCAGAGAGCTGAAGAACTTCCAGCACGGTGTGGCGGTCAACGTGCGGCAGGGTGTGGAGTAGTGATCGCGGCAGTGGTGCCTGCCGCTTGCTTTGCCACTTCTCCGCGACTCCTTTTCTTTTTATGCCGGGTCGCAAGATTAAGTTAAGATAGGGATGAGGGCGCGCGAGGTTGGCGAGGCATTGCGGGCGCTAAGGCTTACGGTCGCGACCGCGGAGTCATGCACGGGCGGGCTGGTCGGTCATTTGATCACCAATGTCTCCGGCAGTTCTGACTACTACAAGGGTGGGGTGGTCGCCTATGCGAACGAAGTGAAGGAGCAGCTCCTGCAGGTCGCCCGGAGAACGCTGGAGGAGAAGGGTGCAGTCAGCGCGGAATGCGCAGAGGAGATGGCGCAGGGTGTGCGGGCTCTTTTGCATACCGATATCGGACTTGCTACGACCGGCATCGCCGGACCCACCGGCGGCACACCAGAGAAGCCCGTTGGATTAGTTTATATAGCGTTGGCCACAACAGAATACGTGTACTACGAGAAGCACATCTTTCCGCGCGATAGAGAGGGGAACAAGCGTGAAGCGGCCGATGCGACCATCAAGATGCTCCTCCAGTACCTCGCTACCGGGAAAGGGAAGGGCTCGTAGCTCAGAAAGGTAGAGCAGCGGGCTTTTAACCCGTCGGTCGCGGGTTCAAATCCCGTCGAGCCCGTAGCAAACCAGAGAGAGGTATGAAGAAAGGAAGGATTTCGATACTTGATCATGAGTTGGTGCCCGATCATGAGGTGCTGGACGAGGCGGAGATAGCTGAGCTCTTGAAGAGGTACAAGATCCAGAAGGAGCAACTGCCCAAGATTAACGAGGCCGATCCGGCCATCAAGGAGATCAAAGCGGAAGTGGGCGATGTCGTACGAATACGGCGGAAAAGCAAGACCGCGGGGAAATCGTTATCGTACCGACTGGTTATAGAATAGAGGAGTAACTAGTAAGGATGTTAGATCAGAGTATTCTTTCTACAGCCTATATGAAGAGGAAGAAACTTGCACAGCATCAGCTTGATTCGTTCAATTACTTCCTCAACGATGGCTTGCACCGGGTGATCGAGGAGCAGTCGTATATCGAGACCTCGATCAGTGGCGAGAACGAGAAGGGGAAGCACACCCTGGGCGTGCAATTCGGCCAGATCAGCGTTGGCCTTCCCAAGTCGCGGGAAGCGGACGGCTCGTCTGAGGAGATTTACCCCTCACAAGCTCGTTTACGGAACTTAAAGTACGCGGCACCGATCTATCTGGAGATGCAGCTCGTGCGGAAGTACGAGCATGCGGAGCAGGAGATAGCGCCTGAGGGCGAGGTGGAGAGCGTGGAGATCGGCGAGATGCCCATCATGGTGAAATCGTGCAAGTGCAACGTCTCCCGTGAGGTGCGTGAAGAGAAGCTGGGGCGGAAGTTATCCGACCAGGAGTATGAGGAATGGCTGAAGCGGGAAGCGGGCGAAGATCCGCTCGATCCCGGGGGCTACTTCATTGTGAACGGCTCGGAGCACGTCATCATCACCCTGGAGGATCTCGCACCTAATCGCATCTTCGTGAACTTCGAGGAGAAGTACGGCAGCAAAAATGTCGTTGCGAAGGTCTTCTCGCTCAAGCAGGGTTTCCGGGTCCCGATTCGGGTGGAGATCAGTAAAAAAGACATCCTGGAGGTCTCATTCCCCGCGGTGGGTAAGAAAATCGAGTTCATCACGCTGATGCGTGCCCTTGGGCTTGAGGACGATGAAGAAATACTCAAGGTCGTCTCGAACGATCCGAAGATCAAGGAGCACGTGCGGGGTAATCTCGAAGAGAGCAAGATACCGACGCAGCAGGAAGCGATCGATAACCTGGGCCGAAAGATCGCACCCACCCAGGCGAAGGAGTATCGAGAGAAGCGGGTCAACTACATCCTCGATCGCTATTTCCTCCCGCATCTGGACGATAAGATGGCGAAGGCACATTTCCTTGGCCGGATGGCAGAAGCTTGCTATGAGCTCGCCCTGGGCAAGCGTGGCGAAGACGATAAGGACCATTACGCGAATAAGCGCTTGAAGCTTGCTGGCGATCTCATGGAGGATCTCTTCCGCGTCTCCTTTACCAAACTCACCCGTGACATGCGGTACCAGCTGGAACGCGCGCATATGCGCAGTCGCGAGCTGAAGATAGCCACGGCCATTCGGTCCGATGTGCTCACCGAACGGATCACGCACGCGCTCGCCACGGGTAACTGGGTGGGCGGCAGAGCGGGCGTCTCGCAGCTCCTGGAACGGAGCAACGGTGTCGCCACGGCGAGCCACCTGCGACGGATCATCTCACCACTCTCACGATCACAGCCGCACTTTGAGGCTCGTGATCTGCATCCGACGCAATGGGGTAAGATCTGCCCCAGTGAGACCCCGGAAGGGCCTAACTGCGGCCTGGTCAAGAACTTCACCCAGATGGTGGAGATCTCAGTCGGTGAAGAGGAGAGCAAGTTCAAGAGTATACTCTACGAGCTGGGCATCGTGCCTCCTGCTCGAGCCTCAACCCTCAGCGTGGAGAGCAGGACACGCCTCTTCGTGAACGGCGATCTCATCGGCTTCGTCACCGATCCGAAGGGCTTCGTCGCGGAGATACGGCGGAAGCGACGCGCGAATCAGATCTCCGAGCAGGTGAATATCGCTCACTATGCGGATCGGCGCGATATCCTCATCAACTCCGACCGCGGTCGAGCGCGGAGACCGGTGATTGCTGTGGAGCAGAGGAGGCCACTCGTCACAGAATCTCACCTCGCGCGGCTCAGGACCGGCGAGATCGATTTTGATCATTTGGTGCAGGAAGGCGTGATCGAGTATCTTGACGCGGAAGAGGAGGAGAACGCTCTAATCGCCCTGTACGAATCCGATTTGGCAAAGCCGGAGGGTGCGGAGTACACCCACCTGGAGATCGACCCCTCGCTTATCCTGGGTGTGGTGGCTGGACTGATCCCGTATCCTGACCACAATTCCTCGCCTCGAAATACGATGGGCGCGGCCATGCTGAAACAATCGCTCGGCATTATAGCCGCGAATTTCAAAACACGGACTGACACGCGGGCACATGTGCTGCACTATCCGCAGAAGCCGCTGGTGAAGACGCGGACCGCGGACCTCATCATGTACGATAAACGGCCGTCGGGCCAGAACTTCGTGATCGCCGTCTTGAGCTACGAAGGCTACAATATGGAAGATGCCCTGGTCTTGAACCGCGCGGCGATCGAGCGGGGCTTGGGACGGAGCCACTTCTTCCGCACCTATGAAGGCGAGGAGATCCGCTACCCCGGCGGTGAGGAGGATCGCTTTGAGATACCTGACATGGAGATTGCGGGCGTGCGGAGTCACGAAGCGTACCAGCAGCTTGATGAGGATGGCATCATCAATTCGGAGACCGAAGTCGCGCCCAACGACGTGCTCATCGGGAAGACCAGTCCGCCGCGGTTCTTAGAAGAGACGACGGAGCTGCTCAGCCCCCTCGAGCGGCGGGATACCTCGGTCTGCACGCGCCCCAATGAGCAGGGGGTGGTCGATTCGGTCGTGCTCATGGAGTCCAGCAGTAACCGGCGATTGGTCAAGGTCACCGTACGTGATCAGAAAATCCCGGAGATCGGTGATAAGTTCGCCTCCCGGCACGGCCAGAAGGGCGTTGTCGGCTTGATCGCGCCGCCCGAGGACCTGCCGTTCACCGCTGACGGGATCATTCCCGATATGATCATTAACCCGCACGCGATTCCCTCGCGCATGACCGTCGGACACGTCCTGGAGATGATCGGCGCGAAGGCGGGCGCTTTAGAAGGGCGGTATATCGACGGCACCGTCTTCTTCGGCGAGCCCGAGGACGCGTTACGGGCTGCACTTGTTCGCGCGGGATTCGCCGATACGGGCCGCGAGATCATGTGGGATGGCATGCGGGGCGAGCAGATAGTCGCGGAGGTCTTCATTGGTGTGGCGTATTATCAGAAGTTGTACCATCTCGTTTCCGCGAAGATGCACGCCCGTGCACGTGGCCCCGTCCAGATCTTAACCCGGCAGCCGACGGAAGGGAAAGCGCGTGAAGGCGGGCTGCGGTTCGGTGAGATGGAGCGCGATGTCCTCATCGGCTACGGTGCGGCGATCTCGCTCAAAGACCGATTACTGGACGAATCAGACAAGGTGGTCGAGATGGTTTGTGGAAGCTGTGGCATGATCGCGTGCACGGATATCAAGACTGGCGCATGGTACTGCCCGAACTGTGGTGCGGACACGGACATCTACCCCGTGGAGATGAGTTACGCCTTCAAGCTCCTGCTTGATGAGATGAAGGCGATGTGCATTGCACCACGATTAGAACTCGAAGAGGCGGTTTAAGATGGTAGAACTGAGAACAAAGCGGATCAAAGGTATTAAATTCGGCTTGCTCTCTCCGAAGGAGATCCTCAAGATGAGCGCGTCCCGGATCATTTATCCGGACACCTACGGCGAGGACGGGTTCCCGATCGAGCGCGGGTTGGTGAACCAGCATATCGGCGTGATCGATCCGGGATTACGCTGCAAGACCTGTGGCGGCCGGATGGGCGAATGTCCGGGCCATTTTGGCGATATTTATCTCGAGGCGCCGGTGATTCACGTCGGCTACGCCAAGCTGATCCACAAGATCCTCATGGCGACCTGCCGTAAATGCGGCCACATCCTGCTCGGCGCCGAGGAGCGAAATCGGTACTTAGAAGAGCTCCGCCAGGAGCGTGAGAAGCGCGGTGACCTCGGTGAGCTGGTGAAGCTGATCTTCAAGGAAGCGGCGAAGAATACCAGCTGTCCCGAGTGCGGCGAGCTGCAGCAGCGGATTAAGTTTGATAAACCAACGACGTACATCGAGATTGACGAGGAGGGTAAGGAGCGCCGATTGATGCCCTTGGACGTCCGTGAACGGCTGGAGCGCATTCCCGACGAGGATGTGCGCCTCTTCGGCATGGAGCCGAAGAACGCTCGACCGGAGTGGATGATTCTCACGGTACTCCCTGTGCCGCCAGTCACCGCCAGACCGTCCATTACGCTTGAGAGCGGTCAGCGGAGCGAGGATGACCTTACCCACAAACTGGTGGACATCATCCGAATCAACCAGCGGTTCATGGAGAATCGCGATGCCGGCGCGCCGCAGTTAATCATTGAAGACCTCTGGGAACTCCTGCAGTACCACGTCAACACGTACTTTGATAACGAGATCCCCGGCGTGCCACCTGCGCGCCACCGCAGTGGCCGGCCGCTGAAGACGATCTCGCAGCGCTTGAAGGGCAAGGAGGGGCGGTTCCGGGGCTCTTTATCGGGCAAGCGCGTGAATTTCTCTGCACGCACGGTGATCTCGCCCGATCCTGACATCGAGATCGACGAGGTCGGTGTCCCGGAAGCAGTAGCCAAGGAGCTGACCGTCACCGTGAACGTGACGGACCGGAACATCGAGCTGATGCGCGAAGCCCTCAAGCACGGGAAGAGCCATCCCGGTGTGAACTACGTGCGACGCGCGGACGGCCGTAAGGTGAAGGTAACGGAGAGCAATTTTGAGTCGCTTGCGGAAGAGCTGGATATCGGCTGGAAGGTGGAGCGGCACCTCAAGAATGGCGACATCGTCCTCTTCAATCGCCAACCCTCGCTGCACCGGTTGAGCATCATGGCGCACTATGTCAGGGTCATGCCCGGTCGGACGTTCCGGCTCAATCCGACGGTCTGCCCGCCGTACAACGCGGACTTTGATGGCGACGAGATGAACCTGCACGTCTTACAGACTGAGGAGGCCCGAGCGGAGGCGAAGATCCTCATGGCGGTGCAGCGCAACATCATCTCTCCCCGATTCGGCCGGCCGATCATCGGGAGTATCCATGATTACATCACCGGATTATTCCTGCTCACGCGGGGCGAGCGACGGTTCACGAAGGAACGGGTGCTGGACATCCTGTATAACCTGGAGTTTGCCGATTTATGTGCCCCTGCGGGGGTTCTCGGGCCGGATCAGACGCCCTACTGGACGGGAAAGCAGATCTTCAGTATGATCCTGCCCCGTGGCTTGAATCTTGAGTTCACGGGAAAGACGTGCGAGAAGTGCGCCGAGTGCCAGAAGGCAGCATGCCCCTACGATGCGTACGTGCTGATCGAGGACGGTGTGCTCGTGCGCGGTATCATCGATGAGAAGGCCCTCGGCTCGTTCAAAGGGATCATTATCGAGCGGATATTCCGGCAGTTCGGCGAGCACGTGACGAAGGACTTTATCAAAGATGTCGCCCGGCTCGCCATCAACTATATCAAGCTGACGGGATTCAGCTTCGGAATCAGCGACGAGGATATCCCGCAGGAAGGGAAGGTGGAGATTCGCCTCGAAGCGGTGCAGGAGGCGGAGAAGAAGGTGGAGGCGCTGATCAGAGCGTATGCTGGCGGTGAGCTGGACGCTCTGCCTGGGCGGACGCTGGAGGAAACGCTGGAGCTTTTAGTCATGCAGGAACTCGGTCGCGCACGTGACGATTCCGGTGTTATTGCTGAGCGGTACCTCGGGATCGAGAACTCCGGCGTGCTCATGGCGAAGTCCGGTGCCCGAGGATCCATGCTTAACCTGACGCAGATGGCAGCATGTGTCGGGCAGCAATCAGTTCGCGGCGAGCGTATCAAACGTGGCTACCAGGGAAGGACCTTACCACACTTCAAACCAGGCGACCGCAGTGCCGATGCACACGGCTTCGTTCGAGCCTCCTTCAAGGATGGGCTCTCACCCACGGAGTACTTCTTCCATGCGATCGGTGGGCGAGAGGCGCTGGTGGATACCGCGGTTCGGACCTCCCAAAGTGGCTACTTCCAGCGGCGACTCATCAATGCACTTCAGGATCTCGAGGTGAAGAATGACGAGACGGTGCGCGAGACGCGAGGAACCATCGTCCAATTCAAATACGGAGACGATGGTATCGATCCGTCCCAGGGCGAGCTGAGCAAAGTGATTGATATCGATGAGGTAATCAATGAATCGTTACAAGCAGAGACGTGAGGTGGCTGGGGGCTGATCGAGTATGGACTTGCAGAATCTCGCGAGAGGTAAGGATGCAATGGCGGCTGACCTGAAGGCACAGGGTGTGGAGGGCGAAGTAGCGGAGCTCATAACGGATGATTTTCAGCTCGCGGAGCTCACCGCTACGTTTGAAGACCTGCTTGAGCTCCGGGATGAAGCGCCCTATGCTGAGGAGCTCATCACGATGCTGAACCGTCGAGCTGCGGGAGCAATTAAGCCTGGCGATATTGAGCTTGCCGTCACGAAAACCGAGTTGCCGGAGAACGTCAAGCTCGAATTAAAGTCGAAATTAAAGGCGGTGCGGGCTAAACTCAGCGAGAAGCGTTTGGCTGAGATCATCCGGAAGGTCCTGGACGGCTACGAGCGGGCGAAGATCGAGCCGCGGGAGGCCGTGGGGATCGTCGCCGCGCAGTCAATTGGCGAGCCGGGCACGCAGATGACGATGCGTACCTTTCACTACGCGGGTGTCGGTGCTATCTATATCACCCTTGGTCTCCCGCGCATCATTGAGATCGTGGATGCACGGAAGAAGCTCTCAACGCCGACCATGACCATCAGGCTTGAGGACGAGCACGCGTCGGATCGTTCGAAGGCCGAGCGGCTGGCGATGGAGATCCAGGAGACGCATGTTACTGATATTTGCACCGTGCGTGCGTCCCTTGAGGATATGTCAATCTGGCTAACCCCGAACGAGCGCGAAATGGCGAAGCGGTACATCACCTTGAAGGACGTGGAAGCGAAGCTCAAAGAGGTCGCGAAAGAGGTGCTCGTTGAGCTGAGCGAGGACGGCCAAATCAGGATCTGCGGCGGCAGTACCACCTTCCATGAGCTGGCGAAGCTGGAGAGCACCATTGCGGGTACGCTCGTGAAAGGTATCGAGGGCATACGAAGGGTGCTAGCGCGCCGCGAACCGCGTGGCGAGTATGTGCTCTACACGGTGGGTTCTGAATTGAAGAAGCTGAAGAATCAGAAGATCGAGGGTGTCGATTTTAACCGAACGGTCACGAACAATATCGCCGAGATTGCAGAGATCCTCGGTATCGAGGCTGCTCGCAATGCGATCATCGAAGAGATGCTGGGTACCCTGAAAGAGCAGGGGCTGGATGTCGATCCACGCCATATCACCCTGATCGCCGATGCCATGACCATGGATGGCGAGGTGAAGCAAATTGGACGGCACGGTATAGCGGGCGAGAAGGCTTCGGTCCTCTCCCGGGCCGCCTTCGAGGTCACGGTGGATAACCTCCTGGACGCCGCGGTCTATGGCGAGCGGGACGAACTGAAAGGCGTGACCGAGAACGTGATTGTGGGACAGCCGATAAAGTTGGGCACGGGCGCTGTGGAGCTGATCGCAGGGGTGCCGCAGAAGCTTAAACACTCAGAGGCATAGAGAGAGGTAGGGTAGGAACGAGAAGAGGGAGGTAGAGAAGATGGAAAAGGCGACGAAGGGTTCAGCTGAGCTCGCAGAGGTGAATCGTGAACTCTTTAAGGCACTTAGCACGGGAACGGTACTGATCGGCTCCAAGGAGACAATCAAGGCCTGCAAGGCGAGAGCGGCGAAGGTGATCATCCACGCCTCCAACTGCCCTCTCGCGATTCGACGTGAGGTTGAAGCGCTTGGTGGTACGGGCGGTGCGGAACCCCGCATCTACGACTATCCGGCGAACAGCCTTGAGCTCGGGCTCGCGTGCGGCAAGCCGTACGCAGTGGCTTCGGCATGCATCACCGAGCCGGGTGATTCGGAGATTGTTCGGCTCCTCTCGCCCAATCCCCACGCGAAAGAGAAAAGCTTGAATATCTCGCTCCGCTAGATAAAGAAAAGCGCAGGTGAGTGAAACTGACCGTAAAGCTGGATACCGAGGGGATCAGGTATATAGGGATCTTCGAGAGCTCCACGGGTGCAGGCGTGAAGGATTGTCTCGTGGATAACGAGGCGAACAAGGTGATCATGGTCGTGAAGAAGGGCGACATGGGTCTCGCGATCGGCAGGAACGGCGTGAACATCAACAAGGTGAAGAAGTTGCTGAACAAGGAGATCGAGGTCGTCGAGCATTCGCCAGATCTCAAGGAGTTCATCGAGAACCTGCTCCGCCCCGCCTCTGTGAAGAGTGTCGAGCTGCTGAACAAGAACGACAAGCTCTGCGCGTACGTCGAGGTGCTGACGAAGCACAAAGGCATCGCCATCGGCCGTGATGGCGAACGGATCAAGCGGGTAAAGCTGCTGGTGAAACGGAATCAGGGCATTGATAACGTGATCATCAAATGACGCCACGGTCTAAAACATTTTATCATGAGAGGTACATGTAAGAGATAGTCCTGTGGAGAGAAAGCGATGGGAAGAGGGTTATACGCAGCGAGGAAGGAGAAGAAGCGGAGGAAGGTCTTCAGGCTGAAAAGCCCGAGCTATGCCCGGAAAGCGCGTCACTCCAAGGAGAAGACGGACCCGCTGGAAGGCTCGCACATGGCTCGCGCGATCGTCCTCGAGAAAGTGGGGATTGAGGCAAAGCAGCCGAACTCCGCGATACGGAAATGTGTTCGCGTTCAGCTGATCAAAAATGGTAAGCAGGTAACTGCTTTTGCACCCGGTGACGGTGCGATCAAATTCATCGATGAGCACGACGAGGTGCTGATCGAGGGCATTGGCGGCCGTAAAGGGCGGTCCTACGGCGATCTCTCCGGTGTGCGGTTCAAGGTAGCCGCGGTCAACGATATCACGCTCCGTGAACTGGTACGCGGGCGAAAGGAGAAGACGTTGAGGTGAGCGCGATGGAAGCGGAGAAGATACCAACGGAGGCAGGAATGCCGTTTTTCAAGATCTTTGATACGTGGGACACCTCGGAGGTCAGGGTCGAGGACCTCGGCCTGAAGCAGCATATCAGTTTCCGACCCGTCTCCGCACTCCATACCGGCGGACGGCACGCGCAGCAGCAATTTGAAGAATCGAAGGTCTGCGTCGTGGAACGGCTCATCAATACGCTGATGCGCAAGGAGGCGAATTCGGGGAAGAAACTGAAGGCGTATGTGATCGTGAAAACCGCGTTTGAGCTGATCTACGAGGCAACGGGCGAGAATCCCGTCCAGGTGCTGGTAAATGCGATCCAAAACGCGGGGCCACGAGAAGAGACTATCCGGTTGCGGTTCGGCGGTATCATGGTCCCCAAGGCGGTTGATGTCTCTTCCCAGAGACGGGTGAACCAGGCATTGATGTTCATCGCGCTGGGCACGCAGAAATGCGCGTTTAAGAGCACGAAGAGCATTGAGCAGTGCCTCGCTGATGAACTCATCGCCGCCTCCCGGAACCAGAAATGCTTCTCAATCAACAAGCGCGAGGAGAAGGAACGGGTGGCAAAGTCGGCACGGTAGCTGCGTGAGCGAGCGCAGCAGCGCGTATCCCTCAGTCCCTCCGCCTCACGACCACTGCCCGCTGAAGATCAGCCTTTTAGGACGGATGTTCGACCTACCTAACGAGTGAACGGAGGAGAACACTTCACACACCCGAGCGGGAGCGTGTTTGTTGATCAGATGAGGCTCGACAAGCTAACGGTAAAGGCGCAGGAAGCGCTCCAGGAGGCGAAGAACCTCGCAGATCGCTACACTCAGCAGCAGATCGAGGTGGAGCATCTGCTCTTTGCGCTGGTCGAGCAGCCTGAAGGTATCGTCACCCCGCTCCTGCAGAAGATCGGAGTGGATCGTGACCAGCTCAAAGCACGGCTGGATGAATATTTACGTTCCTTACCGCAGGTCTACGGTGGCGGGGGCATTGACCAGCTCTACATCTCACAACGCTTGAACCAGGTGCTGGAGGCCGCGTGGCGAGAAGCGCAGACGATGAAGGATGAGTACCTGAGCACCGAGCACCTGCTGCTCGCGATCGCCGATGAGGCCGCTCCGGGCTCACCGCAGATCCTGAAGGGGCTGGGCGCGACGAAGGACCGGATTCTCCAGGCTCTAACGGGCATTCGCGGCGGGCAGCGGATCGTGGACCAAACGCCCGAGGCGAAGTATCAGGCTCTGGAACGCTACACCCGTGATCTGACCGAACTCGCGCGCCGCGGCAAGCTGGATCCGGTGATAGGCCGTAACGAGGAGATTCGCCGGGTGATGCAGGTCCTCTCGCGCCGCACGAAGAACAATCCCGTGCTGATCGGCGATGCGGGCGTGGGCAAGACGGCGATCGCGGAGGGGCTGGCGCAGCGCATTGTGAACGGGGATGTCCCGGAGACGCTGAAGGATAAGCGTGTCCTCGCACTCGATATGGGAGCCCTGATCGCGGGCACGAAGTTCCGGGGCGAGTTTGAAGATCGGCTCAAGGCGGTCTTGCGCGAGATCAACGACGCGGAAGGTCAGATCATCCTCTTCATTGACGAGCTGCACACGGTCGTCGGTGCGGGCGCGGCTGAAGGCGCCGTGGATGCCTCGAACCTGCTCAAGCCCGCACTGGCACGTGGTGAGCTTCGCTGCGTCGGCGCCACCACGACCGATGAATACCGTAAATACATTGAGAAGGATGCAGCCCTGGAACGACGGTTCCAGCCGATTACCGTCCGCGAGCCGTCAGTCGAGGATACCATCTCGATCCTGCGCGGCTTAAAGGAACGGTACGAGGTACATCACGGTGTCCGCATCCAGGATGCCGCGCTGGTCGCTGCGGCCTCGCTTGCGGACCGCTACATCACTGATCGATTCCTGCCGGACAAGGCGATTGACGTGATCGACGAAGCGGCATCGAAGCTGCGGACGGAGATTGACAGTATGCCAGTGGAGATCGACGAGCTAGAGCGAAAGATCAGGCAGCTGGAGATCGAGGAGCAGGCACTGAAACGCGAGAAGGACAAGCAGTCTAAGGAACGGCTCGAGAAACTGCGGAAGGATCTGGCAGGCTTACGGGAGAAGAGCACCCAGCTCAAAGCGCAATGGCAGAGCGAGAAGGAGATCATCCAGCGCTCGCGCGAGCTCAAGGCGAAGATCGACCAGGCGAAGCTCGAGGAGCAACAGGCGGAACGGCGTGGCGAGCTGGAACGCGTGGCGCAAATCCGGTACGGCACGCTGGTCGAGCTGCAGCGTGAATTGCAGGCGCAGAACGAGAAGCTGCAAGCGTTCCAGAAGGATCAAATGATGCTCAAGGAGGAGGTCGACGAGGAGGACGTCGCGGAGGTGGTCGCGAAATGGTCGGGAGTCCCGGTCTCGAAGATGCTGGAGGGCGAGACTGAGAAGCTACTGCAGATGGAAGATCGGTTAAAGGCGCGTGTCGTCGGTCAGGACAGGGCGATCGCACTGGTTTCCAACGCGATCCGCCGTGCACGCGCGGGTCTCAGCGATCCCAACCGGCCCATCGGCTCGTTCATCTTCCTCGGCCCCACGGGCGTTGGCAAGACCGAGCTGGCGAAGGCGCTTGCGGAATTCCTCTTCGATGACGAACGTGCGATGGTGCGGATGGACATGTCGGAGTTCATGGAACGCCATTCGATCGCGCGGCTCATCGGTGCACCCCCGGGCTATGTGGGCTATGAGGAAGGTGGATTCCTGACCGAGGCGGTGCGCCGCAAGCAGTACACGGTCATCCTCTTCGATGAGATCGAGAAGGCGCACAGCGATGTCTTCAACTTGCTGCTGCAGATCCTCGATGATGGGCGGCTCACGGACGGCCACGGCCGAACCGTGAACTTCAAGAACACCGTGATCATCATGACCTCGAACGTGGCGACGCCGTACATCCAGGAGTTGCGGGGCAAGGAGCTGGAGGATAAGGTCCTGGCGGTCCTGAAAGCGCATTTCAGACCGGAATTCCTGAACCGTATCGATGAGACCGTCATCTTCAACCCACTGGGGAGGGAGGAGATCACGAAGATCGTGGATATCCAGATGCGGTACCTCCGCGAGCGGCTCGCGGAGCGGCGGATGAGCGTGGTGGTGAGCGACCGTGTGAAGGAGCTGATCGCGAGCAAGGGGTTCGACCCGGTCTTCGGGGCACGACCGATAAAACGAACCATTCAACGGCTGATCGAAGACCCGCTCTCGCTGAAGATCCTGAAGGGCGAATTCAAGGAGGGCGATACGATCAAGGCTGAGGTTGCGGACGAAACGATCGTCTTCGCACGAGCATAGCCTTCACGTGGGAGAGTTCATCTCGCCCGTCTCAGGCGAACCGCTCTTTCCTGAATTCCTTATCCCATAAAGAAACGTGCTTGGATAAAACCCAACGGATCTCCCGTGGAATCCAGAGCTGCCGCACCTTTTTTACCAACCCACGTCAACCTCTCCCTCGTACACGACTTCCGCAGGCCCCTGCAAGTACGCGCCTTCCTCCGTTACCTCGACCAATAAATCACCACCCAGCGTATGTACCACCACTGGCTCGTGCAGCGGAACATACCCAAGCGCATGCAATGTCAGCACGGATGCCGTCGAGCCCGTGCCGCAGGATAACGTTTCGCCAACGCCGCGTTCGTACGTTCGCACGCTGATCTCACTCGATTTCTCCGCGTTCCGCACGACGAAATCGACGTTCGTCCGATTCGGGAACGCGGGGTGCGACTCGATCGCTTTTCCAACCTTGTCAACGTCAACATCCTCGAACGAGTTGAGAATCAGAATCGCATGGGGGTTGCCGAGGCTCAAGGACGTCAGCTTCAGCTCGCCAATTGCATCGTTCACCCGGAACTGCTCGTCCAGCCGGTCGAAGACCGGCGTGCCCATAAACACTCTGACCGATGTGACCATGCCCGCCGGACCGACCGCGACCTCGGGCACGATCAACCCGGCCAGCGTTTCCACCCTGATCCGCTGCGTGCGTACGATGCCGCGCTCATAGACGTACCGTGCGAAGCAGCGCATGCCATTGCCGCACATCTCCGCCTCGGAGCCGTCGGGATTGAAGATGCGCATCTGCACGTCAAACGACGTTGAGGTCGGCTCGCCGAGGAAGAGCAGGCCATCTGCGCCCACGGCGAATCTGCGCTGGCAGAGCCTGCGAGCAAGTGCACTTTTCCGGTGCTCGGGAATCCGCGCTGCGCGGTCATCGATGAGGATGTAGTCGTTCCCGCAGCCCTGCAGCTTGGTGAAGTGGATCGTCGCCATCAGTCCATACCATCATGGTGCAGCCAAATAAAGCTCCGCGTCTGCCATAAATCGCCGAGACGAGGTAATAGCCCCCGCTCGTCGCAAGCAGATATGCTGCGAGATAAATCAGCACCCGATACACAAGCAGATCCGGAGCCATGCGTCACCCTCTTGACAACCATTCCTGGTTTATTTCTTCTTATCAACCAGATTTGGTTTACTAATGCCCGCTTCCCCCTGCCTGGAACCGAGCTCTTTGAGGAGTCGTCGTATGATCTGCTCGCCCTTCTGGACTCAGCCGCTTCGAATGCACGCGATTCCTTCACATCACAGGTGATTACGGCTCTGATAGCTGAGTTGATGGCTGAGCGGTCCATTCTGATAACCTCCCGTTTTCTCCTCTGTACCTCTAAAGCTTTTTTATCTCTCCACATACAGACTATACCACCCATATTTACCTCTTTCAGCAATGCACCTAAATGATACCTATATATATCAACCATCGCGAATGCAAATGTGGTGTATACAGAACAGGTTACAACATAAAGAAGATGTGGATGGTAAAAGCGAAAGCTCTCGATGACTCATTAGGGAAACGGGCTCGTCGAGACGAATCTGATGCCCCGCTCAGCGCGGAGGCGGAAGCGGATCTGCGGCGACTCGCCTTGAAGTGGGCGACTCTTATCCAGGACGCTGCGTCGTTTGAACAGCCGATGAGAGCTTTGCTCGAATTTGTGGGGTCCTTCTTGCCGAAGGATTACTCCCCGGGAGACGCAGGCGGGCAAGCGGCTGGAGAAAGCAGAAAGGCGGAGGATGCGTGATCGAAAAACTATCGCGGTGACGCGCGCGGCAGACGACACAGCCACCAAAGACGCGCTGGAGAGTCAGTCAGACCGAAAGAGTGCGCGCAGGCCTCCAGGCGGGTATACGGCTGCTCGCAGCTCCGCGCGTGAAGAAAAGAAAAAAAAGGGACTCCAGCCGCGAAACCGATCGCACGCGTTGCAGCTGCGCCGGCCGACCAGCTCGTGCCCGCCGCTACGTATGTGCTCGCTTTTTCGGTCCGCTGCTGCACGCTTCGCGGCGGCTTTGCACTTAAAATACCCCGAATGGCCGAATAAAGGTGCACATGCATGAATAAAAAGGTGCACAGCGCCCTTTTACATAAGGCAATAGGGTGCCTAAAAGAGCCCAGAGAAAAAAGGAAGCAAAAGGGATATACGCTTGTAGTTTAAGTTATTATTGAGGCCGTCCAACAATTCAAAACCCGGCAAAAAAGGAAGGCAAATAGAGCGCAAAATCCAAAAAGAGGCAAAATTTTTATTGACAAACACAATTGCGGGACAGCCTCTTATTATAGTAAAAATGATGGAAGGTGAACCGAAAAGCTTAAATAGGGTATTGAAGTACCTAACTCTAGGCGGAGGCATGTGCAAGGGGGTTGTGGCTGGTGCGGGTTATGTACGCCTAACGGTGAGGTTTTTAGCTCCAGATTTTATAGGTGGTGCCGCGAAATGAGCAAGACGGTAATATTTGAGAGGAGGTACGGCGTAAACGTGAACGATTTTTCCACAACTGAGGAGATTGACGAAGTTGTGGAAAAGAGGATTGGTAGAAAATTGGGGATGGTTAAGCTTGAAGACCACGGTATAGCACATAGTAGGGGCAACGTATTTATAGTCTCTGACTAAACGTTTTAAACTTAAAGGCCCACATAGAATTATGGGTCGAAGGAAAATTTACACTGTTGTGAGGCACGTATCGCCGGATGAGCTGAGCGGATGGATAAGAAGGAAAGAGAAGGAAATACGGGTACTGAAAAGGCTCTATTTCATCAAGCATCTCTATGAAGGGGCGGGAGTAGAAGAGGCAGCGGATAAGGTGGGAGTGGTTAAGGCTGTGGGCTATGAGTGGCTGCGTAGATGGAACGAGGGCGGTTACGAAGGGCTCATACCGAGGTTTGGCGGCGGTAGACCACCGGCACTCACCAAAGTGCAGAAAGACGACCTGGTCTCCGAACTCAGAAAAAGGGAGAACTGGACTTTGGCTGAAGTTAGGAAGTTGATATGGGATAAATATGGTGTTACCTACTCGGAGAACCATGTGAGACGATTATTGAAATCCTTCGACATGAAACACGCCAAGCCTTACGTCCACGATTACCGTCGGCCAAATGACGCAGAGAGGATTTTAAAAAAAACTTAAACGCGGCACTTGAGAACAAGAGTGATTTTATCATCGGGTTTTTGGATGAGAGTTCTCCACAAACTGCAGCAAATACTCAAAGGCTCTGGTCGTTCACAAAGCCAGTTATTAAAAAGAATACGACAAAAATACGAGCGAATACCTTTGGTTTCTATGCAATAAATGGCGACAGTCAGATAGCGTTCAAGGAGAACTCGAAGAAGCAGAGTGTATGTGACTTTCTAGAACAAATAAGGGGAGAAAACCCTGAAAAAGATATCGTGATTATTC
>Ga0209609_10000893_pt1 | contig 17619 bp, 16 predicted proteins | sample LakKivw325mmetaG_FD_184136 | JGI IMG/M metagenome (GOLD analysis project Ga0209609, IMG submission 184136) | Anoxic lake water microbial communities from Lake Kivu, Rwanda to study Microbial Dark Matter (Phase II) - Lake Kivu water 325m metaG... | ecosystem: Environmental > Aquatic > Freshwater... | reverse complement strand
GATTATAGTCTCTGCTGAGTTGTAGTTCAATGGGTCTCTAGTCCCGGATTACCGGCGCTGGCGCGAGGACACAGAAAAAGGCTTAGAGATTGCCATGTGGCTACGCCCCTCGCGATGACAGGAACGGCACAGCGCTTTGCCAACCGAAGCCGTTTTCCATATAATGGGAAGAACGAATTTTTGGGGAAAACAGTTTACAGATGCGGGTGGTTTCTATCGTCGGTATGGCCGGTTCTGGCAAGTCGGAGGTGGCCGGGGTATTCGAGAACAAGGGCTACAAGAAAATAAGGTTCGGCGATATAACCGACGAAGAAATCAAGAAGCGGGGGCTCAAGTTAAATGAGGAAAACGAGCGACTGGTCAGGCAGCAGCTCAGGCAGGAACACGGCATGGCTGCCTATGCCAGGCTTAACATGCCCAAAATCGACGCCCTGCTTAAGAAGTCCAACGTGGTCGTTGACGGACTGTACTCCTGGGAAGAGTACACGCTGCTAAAAGGCCGCTACGGGAATGATTTATGCATGGTCGCCGTCTGGGCGTCACCCAAAACCAGGTACGCCAGACTGGCCACTCGCCCGGTCCGACCGCTGACGGCAAAGGAAGCGGCCAGCCGGGACGTCGCCGAGCTGGAGAACACGAATAAGGGCGGGCCCATTGCCATGGCCGACTTTACCATCATAAACGAGTCATCGTTGAAGGATCTGGAAAAAGAAACCGAGAAAGTACTGGCGGCGTTGAAATGAGTAAGGTAACCAGGCCGGATATCGACGAGTATTTCCTTAAGATAGCCTCGGTGGTGGCGGAGCGGGCGACCTGCCGGCGCCACCACGTAGGCGCCGTGGCGGTTAAGGACAAGCACATACTGGCCACGGGTTACAACGGCGCGCCGGCCGGGCTCAAAGACTGCCTGGAGCTCGGCTGCCTCAGGGACGAGATGAAGATACCGTCGGGCACCAGACACGAGATATGTCGCGGCATACACGCCGAGCAGAACGCCATCATACAGGCATCGCTTCACGGTGTCAGTCTCGAAGGCGCCACAGTGTATGTCACACATACGCCGTGCATTCTCTGCGCCAAGATGCTGGTTAATGCCAAAATTAAACGTTTCGTCACCTTCGGCAACTATGCCGATAACTCGTTCATGGACTTGTTCGACGACGCCGGCGTGGCCTTCGATTTACGGCAGAGGCCGCCGGCCAAGATAACGTATCTGGATTGAATCCGCCACTGTTTTAGTTTACACTACGTTGGCACCGCTACAATCGGGGCACAAGGGCATTTGAAAGTCAGGATAAAGTGATGTTTCGCAAAATCATGATACCCAACCGTGGTGAAATTGCCGTCAGGATTATCCGGACGTGCAAGGAGATGGGTATAAGCACGGTTGTGGTCTATTCGGACGTCGACGCCAACTCGCTCCACGTCAAGCTGGCTGACGAAGCCTATCCCATCGGCCCGGCGGAGGCCACCAAGAGCTATCTGAATACGGAAAAGATACTGGAAGTCGCCATCAGGAGCAAAGCGGAAGCCCTTCATCCCGGTTACGGCTTTCTGGCGGAGAACCCCGAGTTCGCCGAGATGTGCGAGAAACAGGGCATCGTCTTCATCGGCCCAACCAGCGAGGTTATGTACAAGGTCAAGCCCAAACACCGGGCACGGCAGTTGATGCGTATGCTCAATATACCTGTAATTCCAGGTTCCGATGAGCCCTTCACCGGCTCGTCCAACGCCACGCTTATGGAAGTGGAGAAAGTGGCTGAAAGCATCGGTTATCCTATTATTATAAAGCCATCGGGCGGCGGTGGTGGTATCGGTATGGTGGTAGCCAAGAACAGAGACGAACTGGAAGGTGCCGTCCGCTTCGTTAAGGAGAGGGGCAAGAAGGCTTTCGGCGTGCCCTCGTTTTATGTGGAAAAGATGCTCAGCGGCGTCAAGCACATAGAGGTCCAGGTGCTGGCCGACAAATACGGCAATGTTATCCATTTGGGAGAAAGAGATTGCTCGGTTCAGCGCCGGTTTCAAAAGCTTATTGAAGAGGCGCCGTGCCAGATTTTATTGCCGCATCTGCGAATGAAGATGCATGTAATGGCACTCGATGTGGCGGTGGCTCTGCAGTACATGAACGCGCTGACCGTTGAGTTCTTCTACGTGCCCGATACACAGGAGTTTTATTTTAATGAAGTGAACTCGCGTTTGCAGGTGGAGCACTGCGTCACCGAGCTGGCGGCCAACGTGGACATCGTTAAGGAGCAGATCAGAATTGCCGCCGGCGAGCACTTGAGCTACAACCAGGAAGATATCAGGCTGGATGTGCCATCGATAAATTGCCGCATAACCGCCGAGGATGCCGCCCGCAACTTTTTCCCCTGCCCGGGAAAGATAACAGGCCTGAGATTTCCGCACGGCCTGGGCGTCAGAATTGATGAGGGAGTCTATGAGGGCTACGAACTACCGCACGATTATGACTCGCTGCTGTTTAAACTGCTGGTGCGCGGCAAGACCAGAGAAGAAGCCATACTGAGGATGCAGCGCGCTCTAAGCGAGATAAAAATCGAAGGCATTGAGTCAATTGTTCTGTTCCATCAGGTGGCACTTGACGATGAGACGTTCCGCTCGGGAAAGCACACGACCGATTTTATCGAGAGCCGTGACATCATAAAGAAAGTCCAGGAGCGGGCGAGGATTATGCGGCGACTGGACAAGTCCTGACCGCAGTAGCGAAATTAGCCAATCTGTTTATTTTTCGCCGGTATCAGTTGCTCGTATTTCGCCTTATCACCGTTTAACAGCCGAGTCGGCGAATACATGATCCCGAAATAGCCGGCCATGTCACTGTAAGTGGCGAATTTCTGAATCAGCAAGCCTACCCTTTGTTTCCCATTATGTTTACCATTGAATTCACTGACAACCTTAGCGGTCAACACAATGGCTGATTTATCGAACGGTGCTGTCGGTTGCTTTTCGGGTGCGGCACCCGGGTCCGGCTTGTTGGCGATGATCAGCTTGACCTGGTCGCTGATGTGAAGGTGCGGGCCCATGTTTTCCAGTCCGATGCCCATAGCGGAAAAATCCACCGACCGCGCCGGGTACCAGGAGTCACCGTCTGTGAGCTGCCAGTAGGAATCGTTGTCGGTGGGGAAACGGTATGTAGCCCGGCGGCTCACCTTTCTCAGCAGCAGAACGCCTGAGGTCACCATAGCTAAGTTAAACGACGCCCAGCCTAAAGCGATAAGTGTGGGAAGCGGCTCTGGCCGGTACCAGAACGGATAAAAGAGGTGGACGGTACCTACAATAATGGCCGCGAATGACAGTCCAATGGCGATCCAGTGAGGTATGACCAACCTTTGAAATGGCGAGCGGTTCCCACCACCGGCCAATTTCGACGTTACCTGGAAGGGTCTGGCACGTCCGGTTATAAGAGTGGGCATCGCTGTAATAAAGGTAAACATCTTGATGGTATCGTAGCGCAGCACGTCCCAGATGTTGTATACACCGCGACCCAGAAGCCACAACGCGGCGAACGACAGAATCATATAAGGTGTGAAGCGAAGCCAGAACGGCCAGGTAAGTGTGTTTATGGGCAAAACTCCCGTCAATAGCACCGCTATCGGTATAAGCAAAAGCACCAGCTTTTGGAGCGCGTCGAAGTAGGTCTCCATAGAGGCAAAAAAGCTGAGGCGCTGGCCGAAAGTAAGGCCACGGCAGACAAGTGGATTATCTATCCGGAAGGTCTGCATCGCCCCCTGTGCCCAGCGGAATCGTTGAACTAAGAAAGCATGGATAGTTGCCGGCGCCAGCCCCACAGCCATGGGGCGGTCGACGTAAACCACATGGTAGCCATGTCTCGCCAGGCGGATAGATGTATGCAAATCTTCGGTCACCGTTTCCTCGGCAATGCCGCCGATGCTTTGTATAGCCGAGCGCCTCAGCACGGCAGGGCTGCCGCACCAGAAAGCTGATTTGGTGCGGTTTTTGCCCGGCAGAATTACATGGAAGAATAATTTCTGTTCATGCCAGTCCGGGCCTTCGTGCTCGAAAGAATCAACGTTATAGAACAGCTCGGGTCCCTGGACTGCCGCCACCTTCGGATCGTTAAAGAAGCCGATGGTTTCATCCAGAAAATTTGGAAGCGGTATATTGTCGGCATCCAGCGTGGCCACAAGGTCAGCATTGGTCCGCCGGAGCGCGTAGTTCATATTGCCGGCTTTGGCCCCTTCGTGGGTAGGGCGGGCTATGTATACGCACCGGAAACTGGCGGCCAGCGCTCTGACTTCAGGACGGTTGCCGTCATCCAGAACGTAGGTCTGATGTGGATAGCGTATTTCAGTGCATCCGGCCAGTGTGGCGCGGAGGACGTCTACAGCCTCATTATACGTAGGAACGAAAACATCCACGGTGAGTTTGTTATTCGGCGGCGGTGCCGTTGGATAATGCAGGCGCCAGGTCATAAACGCGTACAGTAAAAATACAAGCAGGCCGTAGGCTTCGGCCAGCCATAAAAGCCAGGAGAAGGCCATGGCATCCGGATTGAAGGTGGACAACCTCCAGATCAGGTAGTAAAGAGTGTAGATGGCGGTGATAACCGTAACGGCGAGTATGCCGGTTTCGCTGGCCCTTTTAATCAGGCCATGCTGGCCGGCCCTTTTATTTATCAGACGTAGCGCGATAAAGGTGCACAGGGCAACAAAGATAATTACTACTGAGCCAATAAGCCATTCGGGCATAATCTTACCTCTTAGTCGATGCTAAAAGGTTAGATTACCTGTGGGTCTGCGTCTAGCTACTTTTGAGCTAGTTTGCACGGCTACTTTCAGGCTAACGGAAATCTAGTACTTATGGTCCGCCGCCATGACCTGTCCCTAGTTTTCTATGGTACTATATGACTATTCAGAGGAATACGGACGATGCATTGACAATCAGGATACGGGGGAATAGACTAGATATCTGGGGCATACTATACATAAAGTTGCATTCGCTTAGTTCGGTGTGGTTCTTTATTACAGAGAGAGGAGACGGCAATGGGGATTACTGAAGAGGTTAAAAAGATCCGTAAGCAAGGTTCGGAAAGAAATAACCGAAGTGCTGCTGACCGTGGTCCTGCTCAAGACACCGTAGATGATGTCCCGAATGTTGAAGGACAAGACAAAGTAGACCAGGTGAGAGACCTACTTTTTGGTGCCCAAAGAGAGGAGTACGATAGAAGGTTCAATCGGTTAGAAGAACTTCTGGTGAGGAGCACGTCTGATCTAAGCAACGACACTGCGAAAAAATTCAGTGCTATTAAAGACGAGTATGACAAGAGATTCGCTCGTCTTGAGGAATTACTGGTTAAGAACATAACCGATTTAAATAACGACACTGCAAAAAAATTCAGTGTTATTAAAGACGAGTATGACAGGAGATTCGCTGGTCTTGAGGAATTACTGGTTAAAAACATATCTGATTTAAGTGACGACACTACAAAAAAACTATCTGTTACAAAAAGTGAATATGATAAGTTGCTTACCAGCAATATGACGGACCTTCGCCGTGAACTGCAGGAACTGCGCCAGGGAAAGGTAGACAGAGCCGCCATTTCAAAACTCCTGGAAGAGATTCTAAAGCGCAGCCACGACCTCAATGTAACTTAGGCAGGATTTCTGGAGATGAATGATTACAGCACGCGTAGGAAAAGCAAAGCCGCCAGCCGCGCTGGTGATGACCTGACTATTCTACGTTCGCTGCTTCTCAGTCCGGAGCAGATAGATATTGCTAAACTTAAGGAGCGGCTGGACAACCCGATGATTCGGGCTGACGAAATCAGTCGTGTGCTTGCTGAGGCCATCGTTATCCGAGCGTCGAAGGATAAAAAACTGGCCCAGGCCCTTCTGCCCACCATAGAGCAGACCATTAAAGATTCTGTCAGGAAAGACCCGAAGTTTATGGCAGATGCTATCTTTCCCGTAATTGGGCCAGCTTTGAGAAAGGCCATTTCAGAATCCATCCGTGCTATGGTTCAATCTCTAAACCAAACACTTAGCTATGCTTTCTCATGGCAAGGTTTGAAGTGGAGGCTGGAGTCTCTTCGTACTGGAAAACCTTTTGCTGAGATTGTTATGCTGCATACGCTGATTTACCGCGTTGAACAAATCTTCCTGATACATAGAGAGACGGGTTTGGTACTTCAGCACGTGGCGACCGCGTCAGCAGGCGTAAAAGACGTCGACATGGTTTCTGGAATGCTGACGGCCATTCAGGAGTTTGTTCGTGACTCGTTCGATGTTAAAGAAAATCAGGTGCTGGGGAGTTTGAACATCGGAGAATTCACAATATGGGTTGAGCATGGTTCACAAGCCGCCTTAGCTGCCGTTATACAGGGGAATCCCCCGGAGGATTTAAGGAGAATCTTAGAGGAGGCTCTGGAAAAGATTGAGTTTGAGCAAAGTCAGGTTCTGCACTCATTCGACGGAGATGTGACTCCGTTCGAGGCAAGTAGGTATCACCTTGAGTCTTGCCTTCTTGAAGTCAAGAGCGAAACGAAAAAGTCGGCATCCAAAGCCGTTGCCCGGAAAGCCAGGCGTGGTAAAAGAGGCAAGGAACCTGGTTTAATTTGGTGGATAATCGGGGCTGCCATAGCCTGTTTGTTTATTATATTAGCAGGTATCATTCTTTCCCGGGCTGGCTAATGATTACGCGTCTTAATTAAAGCAAAGGGACCAAGAGATGCAAGCGGCTGCAGGAAATGGGATCGAGTAAAGAACCACTATGATCAAGAAGAAGATATGCATGCTGGGCGCCTTTGCCGTAGGCAAGACAAGCCTTGTTCGGCGTTACGCCGAGAATCTCTTTTCCGAGAAGTATCAGGCTACGATTGGTGTCAAGGTTGACAAGAAAGTCGTCACGGTTGAAGGCCAGACGGTGAATCTCGTTTTATGGGATATGGCAGGTAATGACGTATATCATAAAATTAAGACTTATTATTTACGGGGAGCATCCGGCTACATGCTGGTAGTAGATAAGACCCGTACGAATACACTCGATGCAGCTCTGGAAATACATAAGGTAGCGCAAAGTGTCTTGGGCAAGGTGCCCTGCCTGATGCTGCTCAACAAATGGGATCTTGAAGGAAAATGGGATATTGCCGAGGCGACTATCGACGATTTACAGCATAGCGGCTGGGAGGTAATCAAAACCAGCGCCAAAACCGGTCTAAGTGTGGACTTAGCCTTTGAGATGTTGGCAAAAAAAATGATCCAGATGCAAAAGTAGAATCTGCTTTGGCGATACTATCTATTATTGTTTCTTTTGTTGGAGTTAGATAATGGACGCATCTTTTCTGGCGAAACTCCTTTCTGCACTTGATACTGTGGTGATGGAGCGAGCTGAAGATGGTTCGTTCAAGGTTTTAGGTACAGCTCCAAATTGGTCTAAAAATTTGTTTAATCAGGATAAAGCGGATGTTAAAAAGTTCGTTATTGAAGATGAACTATCGTTTCTGGGTAATTTTATTATCGATGCAACAGAATTTTGGAGACTGCAGCAGGAAGGACGAATATTGTGGTCCGGAGCATGGGAAGAGAAACTCGGATCAGAGGAAAATGCGGTATTTGAGGCCGGTGCAATTTTCTTAGAGGGTAGAAAAGTACTGATACTCCGGCTACTTAGCCATATGGCTATAGCGGAGCGAGAAGTGATTCAGCAAGCTAAAGACCGACTCCTATCTTTTGAGGATTTGTTTAGAACAGAGCAGGATATGGAGAAGCATAGAGATTATCTTGAGAAAGAGGTCGAACAGCGCACCTTACAGATGAGGCGGGCTGAACAGCAAGCGCTGGTAAACGCCAAGCTGGCTTCCATCGGCGAATTAGTCGCCAGTGTGGCTCATGAGGTAAATAATCCGCTGACCGGCATTATAGGTTACGCCCAACTTCTGGCGGACAGGCGGGATGTTCCCCAACATGTTAAGGCAGATCTGCAAAAGATTTATGACGAAAGCCAGAGGACAGTTAGAATAGTACAGAATCTACTGCGCTTCGCCCGACGTTATAAGCCGGCAAAGGACATTGTGGATATTAATGAACTTCTGGAGCGGACACTGGAATTGAAGTCATATAAGCTGAGGACAAGCAATATCGCTCTTTCTGTAAATTTGGCAACAGATATACCATTTATATTAGCTGATTACAATCAAATTCAGCAGGTAATACTGAACGTTCTCAGTAATGCCAGACAAGCCGTAGAAGAGACTAAACGTAAAGGCAAGATTACAGTGATTACGGAAGCTGCCGAGGGCTATGTCAAGATATCCATAACTGACAATGGCTCGGGTATTTCTTCAGAGAATATAACGAGAATCTTTGACCCGTTTTTTACTACCAAAGCTGCGGGCAGTGGCTCCGGATTGGGCTTGAGCGTCTGTCACGGTATCATAACCGAGCACGGCGGCAATATATATGCAGAAAGCACTCTGGGCAAAGGGACTACCTTTATCGTTGAACTGCCGGTGGCAACAGCAGAGCAGGCAATAATAAAAGAGGAGCCTTCGAAAGAAAAGAGACGGCGACACAGGCAAAAAATGACGGCAAGTATCCTTGTGGTCGAGGATGAGCCATCGATTCGTGCTGTCTTAACAAGAACGCTCACAGACGAGGGTTATCGTGTACAGTCTGTGTCCGATGGTAAAGCCGCTTTAGCAAGGCTGGGGAATTATACAAGACAGTGCAGAAAAAATATCCGGATTTTGCTGAAAAGATTGTGTTCATCACGGGCGATGTAATGACGGCTGATACCCAGAATTTCCTGGCCTCAACGGGCAGGCCGTATCTAATTAAGCCTTTCGATTTCAAAGATATAATGGGTACGGTGGAAAAGGTCCTGGCTGGCAATAACAGATAACCAAAAGACTGATAAGCCGCTTCCTACCTGATTCTCTTTTTACTTCCCACGACGACGTAATAGTTCCGAGACCAATCGAAATACTTGAAATGTAAAAAGCCAGTCTGCCGGAAAAGCTGTTCCACTTTTTCCGGCGAAAGTCGTCTTTTCTGTGTCGGGCCTGGGAAGTCCAGCTCTGCCTTCCAGTCCAGGTTCAAAACCCGGCCGCCTGGCCTGAGCAGTCGAAACGCCTCGGCCAGTAGTTCTGCCGGCCGGTCTACCTCATGCAATATGGAAGACAGCAGGCAGAAATCAGCGATTCCGTTATCCAGCCCGGTCCTTCGGACGTCACTATGGATGAGTATCAAGTTGGAGGGCGGTTTTTTAGACTGGATGCGTCTCAGCATTTCTTCACTGTCGTCTACGGCGTACACAATGCCTTCAGCACCGGCACAGGCCAGTAGTGGGAAAGTAAAAGTGCCTGTTCCTGAGCCCAGGTCCACGCAGGTCATTCCCGGTTTAATTCCAGCCTTATCCTTCAGGAGTTCATACGGCCTTAACTCTTTGATACGTTCCTCGCTGTCAAGGATGGGTGCGATTTTAGGATCAAAGTGACCTTCGCGCATTTGAAGTACCTTCTATTTCCATTATAAGGTATAAAGAAGTAAGAGCAAGTAGTCGAAGGTATTTTTGGAGAGGGAAAATACGGGGAAGACTCAAGTATTTGAACTATTCCAGCGGCATGTGGAGGACCATCTTGGCCAGGTCCCAGCAGTGCTCGTACAAATGCAGGCCTTTGCTGAAGGCAATCAACGAGCCGTCTTTGACGCCGATTTCCTGGGCCATGTACTCCTTCAATAGCTGCAATCCGCCCAGATTAGTGGGGAAGCCGCCCCACAGGTCCCAGCTTCTGAAGTAAAGGACGAAATTGAGCCTCCCTTCCTGGACGCGCGTGTCGAGTACCCTCATGCATGGTGGGTCTTTCATATAAATGCTGTGGCGGTCGCCGACGTTCATGCACATCTGGTTGGTGTCCACACCCTGCTTGTAGCGCCTGATTACCTCATCAATTTGCGGCGCCAAGTACTCGCCGTAGGTGTATTCTTCGTTCTCCTGCTTGGTCTCGGTCATTAAATAATTCATATAGTCGTGTATGACTTCATCGGTGGTAGGTGCCGGGACGCCCGTCGGTACATCGGGTCTTAGGGGCCTGACGCCCGGGTTGCGGATGATGATACCGACAAGAGGTATTTCTTTGCGCTGCTTGCCCTCGAAACTGCCCTGCTGTATTTCATAGGTCCTGCCTTCCAACAGCGCCTTCTCCAGACACTGGAACCAGGCGTCTCCTATAGTCAGGGCTTGAACTAAAGTTAAGTCCATTTGTTCCTCCGCAGGGCCAGCTTTATAAGAAATCAGTAAAGAGTAAAGGAAGTTGTTTGCCCAGCAGATTAGCACGGAGGCGTGCTGCTGTCAACGTTAGGTTGAGCGTAAAACAGAGACCAATCAGGGAGCGACGACGAAATTTTTCAGCGCACCGATTTTCTCTATTTTTATTTCAATTATATCCCCGGGGTTCATGGGCCCTACGCCCGACGGTGTGCCTGTGGCGATGACGTCGCCGGGTAGCAGCGTCATGACACCGGAGATGAAATTGATGAGCTTGGGTATACCGAAAAGCAGATCGCTGGTGGATGCCGACTGGCGCAGCTCACCATTAAGATACGTTTCAAGTTTCAGATTGTCCGGCTCGACTTCGGTCTCTATCCAGGGGCCTATTGGAGCGAAGGTGTCGTAGCCTTTGGCCCTGGTCCACTGTCCGTCAGCCGCCTGGGCATGGCGGTCCGAAACGTCGTTGACACAGGTGTAGCCAAGCACATATTCCCTGGCCTTTTCCTCCGAAATATTTTTGGCCTTTTTGCCGATGACCACGCCCAGCTCGCCTTCGTAGTCGATGCGCTGCCAGCCCTGGGGCAGAACGATTTTATCCTCAGGACCGATAACTGCCGTTGACGGCTTGAGGAAGATGAGCGGCACCGAAGGCATGGGCAACTTCATCTCCTCGATATGGCTGCGGTAGTTCAGTCCTAGACAGACTATCTTGGAAGGCCTGCACGGCGAAAGCAGGCGGATATCATTAAGAGAGAATTTGCTGCCGTCCAGTATGGACGGGCTGTTTAAATGGCCGAGATGCGAGCAAGTATTGCCGTATATTCCGCGTATGACATTGCCGGCTAATATGCCGTATTTGGCCCTACCGCCAGCAGAAAAGCGTACTATTCGCATCTCTGCCTTTATTTTACTTCTACAGCTTGGCGGCGTCGAGAATCGCGGGGACCTTTGATTCCAGGCCGATAGCCATTATGTGAGTGCCCTGGCACATGCCCTTCATCTCATCTATGAGACGGGCGGCTATCTCAATGCCCTTCTGCAACTTGTTTTCGGCTTTGTCCATCTCATCGATAAGGTCATCGGGGACATGTATACCGGCGACGTTCTTATTCATAAACTTGGCCATACCAGCAGACCTCAGCACCACGATGCCCACCAGAACCGGCACGCCGAATTTTTTGGCTTCTTTCATAAAGGCTTCGAAAGCTTTGGGTTCATAGACGGCCTGGGTCTGGAAGAACTGCGCCCCCGCCTTTACCTTCCTCTCCATCTTAATTAGCTGCGGTTCAACCGGGTCGGCGCACGGCGTGACGCAGGCGCCAAGGAAAAACTTGGGATTACCTTTCAATTCTTTGCCAGCCAGGTCTTTGCCTGCCTCCAATTGCCGGGCTGCATATAACAACGAAACAGAATCCAGGTCGAATACCGGTCTGGCGTCGGGATGGTCTCCCAGCGTGACGTAGTCACCGGTGAGGCACAGAACGTTTTCTATGCCCATGACATAGGCATTAAGTAAGTCCGACTGCAGTGCTATCCGGTTCCGGTCGCGGCAGGTCATCTGGAACACCGGCTCGACGCCTTTTTGCTTCAGCAAATGGCAGGCGGCCAGCGACCCCAATCTCATGACGGCGCTCTGCTGGTCGGTGCAGTTGACTGCATCCACTCTATTTTTAAGCAAGTCAGCATTTTCATTAAACTCGTGTATATCCACGCCCTTGGCTGGACCGATTTCAGCGGTGACTACGAACTTGCCGTTCTGAAGTTTTTCACGCAGACTCATCTCTGTTTTTCCTCCTTCAAGAATAGCTAGACCTTTGTTTCCTGATGCTCCAGCGCCCACATGATGCTGGACCTGAGCGTCTTCGGCGGCTGCATCCTGGCATAGTTCTTGACCTGTGGCGCCACCGTCCGCATCTTGTCCAGCTGCCCCAGTTTCTTCAATCTTTCGTAAATCAGGTGCCAGCCACAATCACGCACGTCCGGCTCAACCTCGCATCTGCCGTTCTTGGCGCCGCCACATGGCCCGTTGATCAGCCATTTGGTGCAGGCGGTTAAGGGGCAAATTCCGCCGGTCAGGTCAAGGACACAGTCGCCACATTCCCGGCAGCGCTCGCTGCCCCTCCAGGTCCCGCCCACGCCGCCTACATTGACCGTGTTGGCCGCGGGATGTACCAGCTTATTTACCACCGCGGCCGTGGCCTGGACCCCGATGCCGCAGGTCATAACCAGCAGTGAATCTGCGGCATTTATCTCATCCTCGTGGGGAAACAACCTGGTCTTAATCAGTGCTTTATCGCACAGGAAATCGACCACACAGTGGCCGGTGACGGTCTTGCCTTCCTGCTCCAGCTTGCGCATCATATCGAGCACCTGCGGTTCGTCGCCGGTCTGGCAGACCTCGGCACAACCCTTGCAGCCGACTATAAATACTTTCTTATCCTTTTCTAAATAGCCAATAATTTCCAGAAAGGGCTTCAATTCAGATATTATCATTTGTCTACCTCCATAGCTGTGGTTTCCTCGATCTCCTTGAGAACTAAATCGATAATTTTGGGTAGTTTCTCTTTAACTGCCGGTGAAAGCTCGAGACCGAAGTCGATTGTCTCGGGCTCGATGCCGATAACGATTGTAGACTTCGGCTGTTTATTGAATAAAGCCATGGTTCTTAAGCTGTCCACTACTCCGACGTCGTGGATGGAGAAGGGCGGCGCGCCCTCCAGATCTACCACATCGAAGTCAAACCGGTAAATGGTTCCCGGCGTGTCTCCGTTTCTAACGGCATCAACTATGATTAGTTTGTCTAAATTATCTTCTACCAATGATAAAAAGTCAGGGCAGGTGCCGGCATCGACTATGTTGATATTAGAATCATTTGTAACCTCGGCCAATTTTTGGACCAGATGAACGCCTATACCCTCGTCTTTAAGCAACAGGTTACCGACTCCTAGAACTGAGATTCTCGCAGTACAGCTACGTGTTTCATTATTAACTGACTTTGTATATTCCAAGAGTTCGTCCTTTTGGCGTAATGACATGGATGGCGCAAGCAAGGCAGGGGTCGAAGGAGCGAACGATGCGTCCGATCTCATAAGGATTGCTTTCGTCCTTTATCTTGGTTCCGATAAGCGCCTGCTCCACGGGACCCGGCTGCCCTTTATCATCTCGAGGGCCCAAATTCCAGGTACTCGGGACCACGCACTGGTAGTTGGCGATTTTCTTGTCTTTTATCTCAACCCAGTGGCCCAGGGCGCCTCTGGCGGCATCGACCAATCCCATTCCGGAAGACTCATCGGGTATCTGATAATCTATGTAAGCGGGTTCACCGGGTTTCAACTGGAGTAGCCATCCGGGCATGGAGTCGGCTACAAATTTAGTATAAAGAGCTCGGGCAGCATGGCGGCCGAGTACTGAGAAAAGTGCCTTGGGACTGGCTTTGAACTGAGAAAGCACGGAATCAACCAGCTTTTTTACCGTGGGTTCACCGCTGGCATAAGTAGCCACTACACGGGCCAGGGGGCCGACCTCGTAGACTTTTCCATCGTAACGGGGGGCTTTAGCCCAGGAGTAAGCACTCTTCTTATCGTGCTGAGGCTCCGTCACTCCGTGTGAGGGATGCTTTCCTGTACTTGAGTCCGCGTACCAGGAGTGTTTGACATACTCCAGAATTTTGTTGGTATCCACGGGGCCGAGCTTGAGGACAGTTGAAACCGTCCCCTGCTTTAACAGTCTCTTCCTTTTAGTATAGTCCGGATTTGTGCTTTCGAGGTCGAAGCTCCCATAAGACAGCAGGTTTCCACAGCCGGCGCCGATTTCAAAATAATCGGGATAAGCTGCGGCCACGGCTAATACATCGGGGATATAAACATTGTCGATGAAATCCCTCAGTTCATTGAGCCTCCACAAGAAAGAGGCTATTTTATCGACGGTGACTGTTTCGGTGACGCCGCCGGGCATAACTGCCATGTTGTGAGGCATTTTGCCACCAAAAACAACCAGCATCTCCTGAGCCTTGCGCCTCATTTCCAGGGCTTTTACGTAGTTGGCTGTGGCTGCTATGTTTACTTGGTCGCTAAGCCGGTAATCGCCCTCATAACGGGGGACGAATGGGGCCAGCTCGCCCCTCTGGATGAATGCCTTTATCGAGTTCAGAGCGGGGTCATTGCCGGTATATCCCGCTACCTTGGTAACATCGACATAGTCGAGAGCGGCCAGGTGATAAAAGTGAAGGATGTGGTCGGCGATGTGAGCTGCACCGAGAATCAGATTGCGAACAATTCGGCCATTATCAGGTATCTTGTCTGATATGCCAAAAGCACTATCCAGGTTTAGAGTCGAGGCTATGGAATGACTGGTAGGGCAGACACCGCAAATACGCTGCGTGTATCTTTGCGCATCGCGCGGGTCTCTGCCTTTCAGTATCAGTTCAATGCCCCTAAACATCATGCCTGAACTGTGCGCATCTTTAACCACACCGTTCTCGGTAGTAACTTCAATTTTGAGGTGTCCTTCAATCCGGGTAATGGGGTCGACAACAATCTTGCTCAACTTTTATTTCTCCTTTCCCGGCAATTTACCTATCATGGGCATATTGGCATCGTCTAATTTCTTATAGAAGGGTGCCACCAAATCTGGGAATCCCGGCTCGCAGCAGCCGATGCAGGGCGACCCAGCCCCGATACACCAGCTCGTGCCGTGGTTCCACAGTCTAATCGGGCAATCCGCATGCGTCACCGGCCCTTTGCACCCCAGCTCGTTGAGGCAGCCGGGCTCGCCGAATCTTTTAGCGAATTTGCCTTCATCGAAGTAAGCTCTTCGCGGGCAGTTCTCGTGGATTAGATTCCCATAGAAAACCTTGGGACGTTTTAGCTCGTCCAGTTCCCGGGGCTTGGGTAAGCCGAAGAGGAGCACGGAGGCGACGCTTCCGATAAACCAGTCCGGGTGGGGTGGGCAGCCGGGGATATTAATCAGCGGTTTGTCTATGTTGCGGGATTTGAGAAATTTGTCGACACCCATGTATCCCCCGGGATTGGGCTTGCCGGCAGCAATGCCGCCGAAGGTAGCGCAGGTACCGAGAGCCAAGATTGCCATGGCGTCTTTGGCCAGGGCTTCGACGCGTTCCGCCATAGGTACAGGCTTGTCATTTTTCTCGCCCAGCGAACCATAAGCACCGCCGTCTTTAGTGGGAACGGCGCCTTCGACAACCAGCACATAGCCGCCTTTATTCGTTTTCGGAACATTTTCCAGCACCTGAATGACGGCATCGCCTTCGCCGGCCATTACGGTTGCCTGGAATTTGAGGTTAACATGTTTTCCGGGGACGACATCGTCGATGAGGACATTTTTGATGGTTGGGCTGACAGAATTGAGGACTGATACCGAACATCCGGTGCAGGTTCCCGCCTGTATCCAGACAATCGGAATTTCTTGAACGTTTGCCTTAGGCATTTTACCCCCTTTCAATGAGAAGAACTGCTAAGAAATGCCCGGAACTGCCAACCGCAGATTTTACACGTTTATGGCAATTTGTGCAAATAGGCAGAGAACGGGGATTACCGGCGGCTTATATTTAGACCTATTTTGGTTCAAAGGTCACCGTGACCAGAGCCGTATGCGTGGTGACGCCGGCACTGTTTCGGGCGGTAAGTATATAGGCTGTCGTCCGGTCTGGGCTGACTTGCTTGGTACCCGAGTCGGACACCGTGCCGACGCCCGGAGTGATGGTAATTGAAGTAGCTCCGGTAACCTGCCATTTGAGAGTGGTTTTCCCACCAAATGGAATGACGGTCGGGCTGGCGGAGAACAGGTTAATAAATGGCCGGCCCGTAACCGTAATTACAGTCACGGTAACGGAGGCGGTAGCAGAGCCGGAGTCATTCGTGGCCGTCAAGGTATATGTCTTTGTATATGCCGGGGACACCTTAAGTTCTCCATCCGGGGCTACGGCACCTACGCCCTGGTCTATGGAAACGGACGTGGCTCCGCCTACCTGCCACTGTAGTGTGGCAAAACCGCCAGGGACAATGCTGGTGGGATATACAGAGAAGCGCAGTATTACCGGCAGCGCAGTGGACTGGGTTATGGTTACTGCGGTCGAAGCGCTAACGGAGCCCGAACTATTTGTTGCCGTTAAGGTATATACGGTGTTGGCAACAGGTGATACCAATCGGCTTCCGGATAGTGGTACAACGCCGATGCCCTGATCGATGGAAACCGAGGTAGCACCGGCTACAGTCCACTGCAGCAGTGAGGAGTGCCCGGCAGTTATGCTGCTCGGGTTTGAAGTGAAACTGATAATAAAAGGTGTCCCGGCTGGCGGAGCCACATTTACCGTAGTGGAAGCCATAACTGAGCCAGCACCGTTCATCGCCGTCAACGTATATGTCGTCGTAACGTTAGGCGATACCGATTTTGTTCCCGATAATGGCACGGCGCCTATGCCCTGATTGATAGAGACTGAAGTGGCTCCGATAACATTCCACTGAAATGTCGAAGAGTTACCCGCAGTTATATTGCTCGGAGTAGCCGAGAAGGTTAGTATGGCGGCCGCACCGGCCGGTGGATTAACTACAACGGTTGCCAGTGAAGTAGCCGAGCCATATATGTTCGACGCCGTGATTGTGTAAGCAGTTGTAGCTGAGGGAGTTATTGTCATACTGCTCGATAGAGGCACATCACCGATGCCGTTGTCTATGAAGACATTATCTGCGTTGCCGACATCCCACTGAATGGTTGCCGAGCTGCCAGCATTAATGACCGGCGGGTTGATATCGAAAAAATTGATGAGAGGCAGTGCGCCCAACGGCGCTGATGGATAAGGAACCGGGTAAGATGGACTGTAAGGTATATATGGATTGATGGTTAACGTCGCTGATGAAGTAACCGTATTATTCGCGTTGCTGGCTGTCAGCACGTAGTCGGTAGTGTACGATGGAGAAACAAGCTGGTTTCCCGATAGCGGCACATAGCCTATATCAGGCTCGATGAATACTGAGGTGGCGCCGGTGACGTCCCATTGAAGCGTTGCTGAGTCGCCCATGTTAATAGATGATGGAGCAACCGTGAGACTATTTATGGTCGGTTCGGCGGAAGAAGGCGCCACTCCCTCGTTGGGGCTTGTTTCGGCAGGTATGTTTACAGTAAGCAAGGCTGTTGCCGTTATAGAGCCAAACGCATTTGAAGCAATTAAAACATAGGTTGTAGTGGCAGGCGGCGATACAACGGTGCTACCGCTTGGATACTGGTTGCCGGAAAAAGGGTTTATTTTTACCAAACTGGCGTTATTTACGGCCCAGGTCAGCGTAGCTAACTGCCCCGCTGTAATGGTCGAAGGGCTGACGCTGAAGCTAACAACGGTAGGTGGAGTCGGCACGCAGC
>Ga0209609_10000892_pt1 | contig 17619 bp, 17 predicted proteins | sample LakKivw325mmetaG_FD_184136 | JGI IMG/M metagenome (GOLD analysis project Ga0209609, IMG submission 184136) | Anoxic lake water microbial communities from Lake Kivu, Rwanda to study Microbial Dark Matter (Phase II) - Lake Kivu water 325m metaG... | ecosystem: Environmental > Aquatic > Freshwater... | reverse complement strand
CTGCGTCTACTTGATGGCGTAGGTGACCTCGACGCTCATGGTTACCTGCAACTCGCCCGCTTCAATCGGCGTTCCAACACCCAAGCCCTCCGCAGCCACCTTCCCATACAGGGGGCCTGTGCCACTCACAGCTTCGCTGACCTGCTGCACTCCAGCCAGGCTGACGCCCGTCAACCGGGCAAGACTCTCTGCGCGAGCCCTGGCATCAGCGATGGCCTTCTCACGCGCTTCAGCCTCAAGCTTGGTAGTATCCGATACCTCAAAGCTTACGCCATAGATGTTATTTGCTCCGGCGCTCACGGCCTGATCGAGAACATCACCTAGGCTGGCCAGGTCGCGCACGGTTACACTGACCATATTGTTGACACGGTAGATGATCGCCTGGTCGGAAGGCTCAGCGGCCCCGGCCTTGGGAGGGGTAGACTCAGTGCGCTCGGTATAGATGCTAAAGTTGCTAGTCTGCAGATCCTGGTCAGACACACCCATCGACTTGATCTTGGCGAGCAGTGTCGCCATCTGTTGGCGATTCGCCTCCATGGCCTCCTGTGCTGACTGGCCAGTGCTCTCCACGCCGATGTTTATGTGTGCCACATCAGGCGCTCCGCCGGCTTTGCCCTGACCGACCACAGTGATGGTACGGTTGGCCTGCATCGAAGCGGTTGGAGCTGTAGGAACCAGATTCCGGCCAGCGTCGCACGCGCTCACGAGTAGAGCAGCGGCTAGTAACAGCGCCATTACCAGCCCAATTCGTCGGTTTTGCATCGTTCTCTCCTCCTACACAGTCGTGTGTTGTACAGGGGTTAGACGCTGAGATCGCTGCAGGTGTTCCACGAGCGTCGCCGTGCCGTCCGACGAGCCTGTCCGGCGGCTTGGCGTTGCGTCTGTCGCCGGGTACAATCAAGCGACTTGTTCGACGGGACGACGCTATGAACTCAGGCGCGAGCCTATCCGGTCAGAGCAAAACCACAACGGCGCGAACCAGCTTCCCAGGCACCATCACGGATCAGGTCCTCGTGTGGGTGGTCACAGCAGGAATTGTCATCTTGCTGTGCCTGGTCGGGTGCTCGTCAAACCAGGCACCTGCGGCCAGGTCATATCCAACTACGGCCGCGGCCTCACAGACGGCTGCACTTGCCGTGTCGCATGCCACGGCAACTGCGTTGCCCGCCACGGCCACTCCACGGCCAACCGCTTCTCCAAGTCCTTTCGTGGCGCCCACGCCCACAGCATCTCCCAAGGACGAGAGGGACGCCTTCAGCGTTTTCGACTTCCCCTGGGCAGACCCTTCGCAGCAGGTTTTCCCACGTACGGCAGGCGGTGGGAAAGCCAAAGTAGTGAACTCGGTTTTCTTCGAAGGCCCCCACTTCTTCGGCTTTGATTTCCAGACCACCAGTGGTTGGTACCACGTGTCAGGCGGAGATCACTGGGCAACCTTGGACGGCCGCCGCATCAGTCCCATCCTGCTCTCTGCATTGCAGCCACGGGATGGCGACAGCATGCTTGTCTACGGCACAGCCGACGGTCAGTTTGTCGAAGCTTCCCTTGTTGGCTACGCCGACGGAACGGTGTGGTACTATCGCAGCCTGTTGAGCGCCGCTGAGCTGCTTTCTGGCAAGCTGCCAGCCGCGTACGATGGTCTGCAGGTTTGGGTGCGAGGGAGGCTGGCCGACGAGGGTGAACAGCCAGACTGGTACAGGTTGCCGCCAGGCGCCACGCTGGGCGCCAAGCGCGCCGGCCAAGAGGCTCTTCTGGGTGGCAAGCTGCAGTACATCCACGGCAAGGCCCGCTTGGACGTGACGCAGGGCATCTACGTTCTGGACCAGGGAAAGTACGTCAAGGTCCTGGCAAGCGCCCAGCCAGAGCCGCGCTTCATCCAGCAACAGGGCATCATCCTGGCTATCGAGGCGTCAGGGCGTTCGATATCCTTGCAGTGCACCGACGGCGAGGTGCTGCAGGTCATCTTCACTGACGAGATGCGCGTCGAGTTCGCTGATGGCAGTCCAGCCGGCCCGAGTGAGCTCCTCCCAGGTCGTCTGGTCCTGGTGACAGGCAAGGCCGTCACTAGCGGGCAAGCGAACGTCAGCCGCATCGGCATCATCAGCGCTGTGCCTCGCGGGAGGGCACAAGCCGCCTATCTGGCTGGACCCAATCGTGACCTCTGGAGCATCCAGCTCGACATGGGCGAGAGGGGCCGTATTCGTCGCCAAATCACACGGCTCGACGCGCCAGAGGCAGGCTTGTCCGACGCCGTGTTCTCACCCGACGGGAGCAGCTTCGTGTTCACGCGCGCCAACGACGCTGGATCGGTGCTGGTGTTGGGTGACGTGGCTTCTGGCGAGCTGCGCGAGCTGCTGACAGACGATCAATGGCAGGAGCGCGATCCGAATTGGTCGCCCGAGGGAGGCCGCATCGTCTTCTGCCGCGATCGCGTGGATGGGCAGGAGCGGCTGGACGCCGGCCTCTGGACGCTGAACCTCAATCTGGGGACTCCCCAGCGCCTTGGAGGGGAGTCGCCCGCAGGTTGGCTGAACGTTGGGCCGCGCTGGTCCCCCGATGGTACTTGTATTGCCTATGCACAGGTGACCGCTGGCAGCGCACAACCCGGCAATCTGTTCGTATTGACGCTGCCATCGGACAGGCGACAGGTGCTCGAACACGTCTTTGAATGGCGCTGGTCCGCAGACTCTACTCAACTGGTCTGCACGCGCCAGGCACCCGACGAGAGTCGCGCCAGACTCTGGGTGGTCCAAAAAGATGGGACATCTCCAACCTGGCTGTCGCCCACAAGGGGCATCGACGATCGCCAAGGTCGCGTGTCACCCGATGGCAGTGCAATAGCCTTCCTCACTCGCCCGGAGGGCAGCAAGACTCCGGGCAGCCTGGGAATCATGCAGTCCGACGGCACACGCAGGGTGCAGGTAGAAGGTCGGCCCCTGGCCAGCCGCCTGGCCTGGGCGCCGGACAGCCAGTCCGTGATCTTCCTGGCTGTCAATCAAGATGGAGAGAGCGAGGGCCTCTGGACAGTGACGCGCAGTGGATTCGGGCTGCGAGCTCTGGTTGTCGAGATCTTCGCGTTCGTGGGAACGTACAGAGAAGCAGACTGAGCTCCGAGGCAGTGCCAGCGCCGGCGCTCAGCCTACCTGTGAAGGCCTCCTAGTACTGACAGTGCCTGCTTTTGTCAGCCTGGCGTCTACGCTTGCGCTCCTCTTGGCGCAGCCGGCCTTCCTCCATGCGACGCTGCTCCTCCGGGGTCTCAGCCACAAGCGCAGGTACCTCTACCGGCTGCAAGTTTTCATCCAAGGCGACATAGACAAGATAAGCCGAGTTGGTGTGGGTCACCTGACCGGTCAGCACGTCCTCAGCCTCCACACGCACGCCCACTTCCATGGACGTCCTGCCGACGTAGTTCAAGGAAGCCTTGAGCACAACCAGGTTTCCCACGTACACAGGAGAGTAGAAGGCCATTGAGTCTATTGCCACTGTCACCACAGGACGCCCCACATGCCGTGCAGCAGCAACGCCTCCTGCCTCGTCCACCATGCTCATGATCGTTCCGCCATGTACATTGCCCAAGGGATTCGCATCCGTAAGTCTCATCAGATGGCTGAGTATGGTCTGTGATTCGCGCATCGTCTTGGACTGCGGTGCCATCGTATTCCTCCAGGTCTTCGGGTTCGCACTCCAACAGCTGCTGTGCGCCACAGCGTCGATCCATCGTCTTGACGCACGCCACATGCAGTGCTCTTCGTTCAGATGCACATTCTACGTCACGGCGGTGGGGTCGCAAAAGGCAAGCTGGCGCATTGGCTTGAACCACTGCTGCCGCAATGGTGTACTAACATGGAAGGCGGGTTTTGACTTTCGCCTCCAAAGAAGCTAAGCTAACGTCACTCGGAAGCGACCGGGAGGAGACAATGAATCTTGCACAGGACGTCGCACAGAGGCTGGTAGACAACATCGAGAAGGTCATCCTTGGCAAACGCGATGTGATCGAATTGGCCGTCATCTCCCTGCTCTGCCAGGGGCACCTGCTCATCGAAGACGTGCCAGGTGTGGGGAAGACCATGCTTGCCAAGGCCATCGCCAGGTCTATCGGGTGCAGCTTCAAACGCATCCAGTTTACTCCTGACCTGCTTCCCAGCGACATCACGGGTGTGTCCGTGTTCAACCAGAAGACGCGCGAGTTCGAGTTCCGGCCTGGGCCGATCCTGTCGCAGATCGTGCTGACGGATGAGATCAACCGAGCCACGCCCAAGACTCAGTCTGCGCTGCTTGAGTCCATGGAGGAACGTCAGGTGACGGTGGACGGGCAGACCTACTTCACGCCACGGCCATTCCTGGTCATAGCCACCGAGAACCCCATCGAGTACGAAGGCACTTTCCCGCTGCCCGAGGCGCAGCTCGACCGCTTCCTCATGCGTATTACGTTGGGGCATCCCAAGCCTGAGGACGAGATCGCCATCCTGGAAGCACAGCAGTACGCCCATCCCATAGAGAGCACGAAACAGGTCGTCTCCGCGGAAGAGCTGCTAAGCGCAGAAGAAGAGGTGAAACATATCCATTTCGACCGGCTGGTAGAGGAATACATCGTCGAACTGGTCAACGCTACGCGCAAGCATCCGGATGTGTACCTGGGAGCCAGTCCACGCGGATCGCTCGCTCTGTTCAAGACTACACAGGCCAGGGCAGTCCTGCAAGGTCGTGATTATGTCATCCCAGATGATATCAAAGCCCTGGCCAGCGTGACGCTGGCACACAGGCTGATCATTCATCCCGCCGCCCGCATCAAGAACGTGGATTCTCGCCATATCATCAATGAGTTGCTGCGCTCCGTGCCTGTGCCCGGTACGCGTGTGAAGGCGGGCCTGTCCGCACTGGCCAGTTCATGAGGGCCGTTGGGTGGCGAGGTGGCAGTGAAGCATAGTTGGGCCATCATCCTTGTCCTGCTGGTCGTTGCGCTCGCTGAGGCACTAGCCACGGGTCAGAGGCTGTTCTTCAACCTGGCCTACTTGTTGATGGCACTCTTGGCAGTATCGTATTTCTGGTCCTGGGCCAACGTGGGCCGCATACAGATTGTGCGCCAGACTCGTTCGGCCCGCAGTCAGGTGGGGCAGCCCATCGAAGAGCGCTTCCTGGTGCGGAACACCGGTATCATCCCCAAACTGTGGGTCGAGGTGCGTGACCACTCCACCCTGCCCGAGCACCATGCCAGCTGGGTAGTGAACTCACTAGGGGTGCGGCGCACACGCGGGTGGAACGTGCGTACCGTGTGCCGGCGACGAGGGCGCTTTACCCTGGGCCCGATCACTCTGATGAGCAGTGATCCTTTCGGCCTGTTCCAGCGCCAGAGACAGCTCCTCGCCACGTCGTCCGTTGTGGTCTACCCTCTCACGGTTGACTTGCCGGACTTTACACTGCCCAGTGGCGAGCTTCCGGGAGGAGGAGCGATCCGACGACGCACTCACTACGTCACCACCAATGTCAGTGGTGTGCGAGACTATTTCCCTGGCGACGGATTCAACCGCATCCATTGGGCCTCAACCGCGCGCACAGGCCGGTTGATCGTCAAGGAATTCGAGCTTGACCCGACGGCCGACGTCTGGCTGTTCCTGGACATGCAGGGAGTAGTGCAAGCTGAGCGTCCCTTGCAGGAACAGCTCAGCACCTCGATTTCTCTGGTTGCCACCCGGCCTATGCTGGACGATTCGACGGAAGAGTACGCTGTTGCCATCGCGGCATCGCTGTCCAAGCACCTTCTGGCTCGCAACCGTTCAGTGGGGCTGGTCGTCTACGGGCAGAGTCGTGAGGTACTGTCCCCAGAGCGCGGCGACCGCCAGTTAAGCAAACTCATGGAGACCCTGGCAGTTGTCCGCGCCGTCGGCACCATACCACTGGCTGAGATCTTGGCCGCTGAGGGCAAGGGGCTTGGTCGCAATACCTCGGCAGTAGTCATTACCCCATCAGACGATACGCGCTGGACCGATAGCCTGCGCGACCTGCGTCGCCGCGGCATACGCGGGACGGCAATCGTGCTGGAGACAGCTTCCTTCGGCAGACCCTCTAACACTGCGGGCGTGCTGGCGGCTCTGTCCCAGAGCGGAGTCCGCGCCTACCGCATTCGTGCTGGTGAGTCCCTGGCTGCTGCCCTCGGCCAGTCTGGCAGCGCCTGATTCCATGCCGATTGCCAAACTATCCCGTTGATGCTATGATAGCCGCGCACAAATCTTCTCTGGTCACCTTTCTGGAGGGATCTGATGTGGACTGTCGCGGTGTATCTGCCAGCACTGGCTCTGGTCCTTTTCGCCAACTTGGGCGTCAAGTACCCCACTTTGAAAACCTTCACCTATGTCTGTCTTGCACTCTTGAACGTCTTGTGCCTGCTGATAGCGCTGCTGCTACTCGCATCTAGTCTCATACTGCAAGTCTCCGGGCAACCTCCTCCCGGCAACATAACCCTTCCTGGCCTGATGGTGTTGGGACTTGGGACAGCGGCTACCGCTTTGGCTGGCATTCTGTGCCTGTTGCCGCCGCTGCGTCGTCTGCTGGCGCGTTGGCTGCCGTTGGATGCGGCCTCACCCGTCCACGCCACTGCACTGATGTTCTCGGTGTACCTCGGCGCCAGTTCGCTCTCACTGCTGCTAACCGACCAGCGCCTCATGCAGATAAGCCTGCAGGATGTGTCTTTGGATGTCGCCACTCTGGTCGCGGGCGAGGCCGTCTTTGCCATCCTGGCCTTGCTAGGCGTCGGGCTATTCACGCGGCGCAAGCCTGCGCAAGTGCTCGAGCGCTTGGGCTTGAACTTGCCAAAGTTGAGCCACATCGCGCTGGCCTGTGCGTCTATCATGGTGTTGCTGGGTATTGACCTGACCGTATCGCACGTGTGGCACACGCTTTGGCCTCAAAGCTACGAGCTGGTAGCCAAGACCTCAGAAAGCCTGTTTTCCGGATTTGCCACGCCATGGCATGCGCTGATCCTGGGGCTGTCTGCTGGAGTTGGAGAGGAGCTGCTCTTCCGTGGAGCACTCCAACCACGTTTCGGGATTCTGCTCACGACGCTCCTGTTCACTGTAGTTCACGTACAGTACTCGCTATCCCCGGCACTGCTGGAAATCCTTGCCATTGGTCTGATCCTGGGTTGGCTCCGCCAGAAACGTAGCACATCCATTTGCATCATCGTGCACGCCGGCTACAACTTCCTGAGCATGCTGCTGGCGCCGCTCCTGCCATGAACGCCCCATCCAAAGCGCACCAAACACTGGAGGCATCTCCCACGCTGACAGAAAGGCTGCGCAGCCTGGGAGTCCAACTGGGGGTCGGGGACTTGACGCCTGCTGCAGCGGCGAGCCGCCAGACCCAACAGGGCATTGATTGCGCTATGCCTGGACAGGTGTTGGATACCCCGCACGGACCCTGTTTCGTGGTCGAAACCCGCTGTCCCCTGGATCATGCCCATGGGGAGCTTCGTCTATCGGCACTTGATCCCGACACGCACCCTTCTCCCCTGCTGTCATGTCTGGCCGGCGACAGACGATTGGTCCAGATGGACTATGGTTCCGCCATCTTCTTTGACATCGAAACCAGTGGATTGGGCATCGGCGCGGGCGTATATGCCTTCATGGTGGGCTTTGGCACCTTTGAAGGCGACGAATTCTGTGTGCGCCAGTACTTTATGCGTGACTACGGCGAAGAGGATGCCCTGCTGTACCTACTGGCGCAGCAAATGCAGGAGCGCCGCTGGTGGATCAGCTTCAATGGCCGCAATTTCGACCTGCCCATTCTGCAATCACGCTTCACCTGTGGACGGCTGCGAATGCCGCTGCCCGAGGCCCCACACTTGGACCTGCTGTATCCGGCGCGTCGGCTGTGGCGCCGACGACTGCGCTCCTGTTCCCTGTCTTCCCTGGAATCCGGAGCGTTGCAGGTACCACGGGGCGCGGACGTGCCTGGCTGGCTCGTTCCTCAGATCTACTTTGACTACCTGCGGTATGGTGACACAACCTACATGCCGCAGGTCTTCTACCACAATGCCCACGACGTGCTTTCGCTCGTCACCTTGACAGCCCGGGTTGAGAGGCTCTTGAGCAATGCGGAGGGCACCGGCGAGCATGCCACGGACCTCTATAGCTTGAGCATGATCCAGGCAGCGCAAGGACAATACGCCAAGGCCGAACGCTCCTGTGAACGTGCCATTGCCCAGGGGTTACCTGCGGAGCTCCAAGATGAAGCACAACATAGCCTGGCGCGCCTGTGCAAACGCAATGGGCGGATGGAGCATTCAGTGCAGATCTGGCAGGAACTGGGCGCGCGGGGCAGCGCGAGCGCGTGCGTACAGTTGGCCAAATACTACGAGCATCACGAGCGTGACCCAAGAGTAGCTGCGGCATGGGTATGTCAGGCGCTGGCAATGGAAGACCTGGCCGGAGCTGGCGAGTGTTCGCAGGCCGCCTTGTGCGCTCGGCTGGCGCGCCTGCGGCGCAAGACTGGCGAAAGGGGATTGCCTATGCCTCACATCACGTCGTACGCCTTTGGCAAGATCGTGGTCGACGACAGACCATACAGCTCGGATCTGATCCTGCTGCCTGGTGGAGCACGCCCAAACTGGCGACGCAAACAGGGTCATTCTTTGCTCCCTGATGATCTGCAACTGGTGATAGAGGCAAAACCTGCCGTACTGGTCATCGGTACAGGCAATGTCGGCTTAATGCAGATACCGCAGCCCACCCTGGACTCCTTGGCGGCGCAGGGCGTGCGAGTGGAGGTATACCGCACAGCAGAGGCATGCCAGCGCTACAACGAGCTAGCAGAGCACGAGCTGGCGGCCGCTGCCCTGCATCTCACGTGCTGAATATGGGAGAAGATCACTACTTTCTCAGATGCTGCGTCTGGTTCAAGGCGATCAGCCTGCCGTTGCAGTCCTCGTCTACCTCGATCTCGGTGATAGCACAGGGAGAGAAGGGGTAGAGTCGCACCTGATAGTGCGGTTCGTCAAGCAATCGGCTGAGAATGGCACTGTGGATTCCGCTATGGGTGACAACCAGTACACGCGCATCCGGGCTCTGTTGCACTACCTGGCGCACTGCCTCACACGCGCGCCGTTTCACTTTTGACCAGCTCTCCCCTGAGAGCAATATGATAGCGCCGCGCACTGCCTGATGCAACCAGGATATGAGTGCATTGCCCGCACCTCCTGGGTGCAACATGTACCGCCCCTCAAGCCAGCCAAAGTTCATCTCACGCAGATCGTCGATAACCACAGGCTGCTGGCCAATCTCGTGTGCGATCAGCATCGACGTTTCAACTGTGCGACCCATGGGGCTAGTATAGAACGCCTGCAGGGGCTCGTCGCGCAGTCGCAAGGCAACCTGTTGCGCCTCCTGGCGCCCACGCTCGCTCAGGCGACTGTCAAGCCTGCCGTGCACTAACCCCTGCTCCATCCACTCTGTAGTGCCGTGACGTACGAGGACTATGTGTGTCACTACATGCTCCGTTTCTGTAGACAAGCACCCTCACGCCCCGCGCATACTGGGGCGCTTGCCTCGAAAGCCTGCCGGGCTCGGCCGAGACTCGAGATGCGGTCTTTGTGTATGGCGCGACAGACAGCCAGAGCGCCATGCGGGCGCACGCACATCTATGGTCCCGGCTTGCCATGCGCGCTAGGTGTGCAGGAACTCGATCAGCATGGCACTCAACTTCTCCGGCTGCTCGTGCTGCACCCAATGGGTAGCATCCGGCACGAAGACAAGGTGACCCGTGCTGCACATGTCTATCGAGGGCCGAGCCAACTCCTGCCCCAGGAACCTGTCCTGCTGTCCCCAGATCAGCAAGGTAGGCACCTCGATGGGTCGTCTTGGCGCCGGCTCGGTCGGGACCTGCAGCATGGCGCGGTACCAGTTCAGCATCGCAGTCAGCGCCTTGGGCTGCGACCACGCCTGGCGATAGAGCGCAAGGTCGTCTCCCGTGAATGCACCCGGCATTGCGCTCGCCTGCAGCATACGCGTCAGCATGCGCCAGTTGTCCCGGCGCAGCACTGCCTCGGGCAGCCAGGGCATCTGAAAGAAAAACATGTACCAGCTCCGCAGTTGCTGGGCCCGGCTGCGACGCAGTTCGCGCAGCAAGACCGCGCCCGACGGGCAGTTGATAACCACGAGCTTCTCGAGACGCTGCGGATGCTTGGCAGCCAGCCACCAAGCCACCGCGCCGCCCCAGTCATGGCCGACGACAAAAGCCGTCTCCTGACCCGCAGCGTCGATCAGACCGACCACATCCGCTGCCAGAACGTCGAGGCTGTAGGCCGACTTCCCAAGAGGTTTATCGCTCAGGTTGTAGCCGCGCTGGTCCGGAGCCCACACCCGATAGCCAGCCTCGGCCAGGTATGGGATCTGCTTACGCCACCCATACCAGAACTCTGGAAACCCATGCAGAAGGACGACCAGGGCACCATTCGTGGGACCAGCCTGAGCCACATTCAGGCGAATGCCGTTGGTGATGATGCTCGCTTGCTCGTATGAACTAGTCATGGCGTATGTCCTTTGCTGCGTGTTGGCTGTGCCTCAGAAGCTCAATGCCGGGGCCCAAGACACACGCAGCATTGTCGCCCAGAATGCGACGTTTCTCCTCTGCAGTCAGATCGAGCGAGCGAATCCGCTCCACACTCTTGCAGCGGCGTCTTGCCTTTCATCGTGAGGCTGACGGACACATAGGTCTATTTTGGCCTACGGATGGGCTGGCGCAGGACGGTCTTGAGTTTCTCCGGCGCCGTGCGCCTGGCGTCACCCAGATAGATCTCATGGTGCTTGCCGGTCGGCTGGTAGCCGTTCTCCGCTATAAAGTCGTGCATACGTGCGATGGTCGGGCCTTCGTCCGCGTAGGGCCCGACGTACATGATCTGGACCGATAGCCCTTCAGCAAAGCGCTCGAAGCGCACCCGGTCAAGAGCGGGCGAGGGGCGCTTCCGCGTGGCGTCCTTCCAGGCCTGCTCAACCATGGAGGCCGTGATATGATCGGGCTGCATCATCATCAGCGTCCAGTACCAACTGCTCTTGTCTTGCCAGTTGAAGCCAGGTGTCCCCTCGGTCCACCAAAGCCCCTCTACCGCCATCACCCCATAGTCCACGCCCAGTTGCAGCTTGCTGGCAAACTTGATGGTGAAAGACATGCCATACAGAGCCATCATGGCGGCCTGGAACTCGTCCGACCTATTGGGATCGCCGCGACCGTCCAACATGAGGAAATTCATGGGTGGAACGTCGACAATGCTGAACTGCTTACTCTTCGGCGCATACAGATGCTTCAGTTCCTTGCGCAGGTCCAACTTGGTCATTCTGTGCCTCCATCGTGGTGATGAATCGTTCAACCCAGTGCAGCTCAGCCTGGATCATGCTCACGCTGTGGTCAAACATCGCATCGACAAAGTACGGCAGTGGGCGCTGTGCTTGCCAGCTCTCGCGCAACTGCGCCATGTTCGCCGCCAGAGCATCCCGACGCTGGCGCAGGGCGGCCAGTGCCCGTTCCGGCGCTATGCCGGGCAGACATGCCAGCCCCAACTGCAGGGGAGGATAGCTCCTGATAGGCAGGGACAGCGCCTGCAGCACGCCAGAGCGGAATGCCTTCAGGCCGGCTGCAGTGATGCGGTATACCTTGCGCGCCGGACCTCGTCCTCGCGCTGTTGTGAGGCAGCCCTTCACCAGTCCTTCTCTCTCCAGCTTGCTAAGCAAGTAGTAGATCGAAGAGAAGCCTACCTCAGTCCAGTCGCGCATGCCACGCTCCTCGATGACCCTCTCGATATCGTAGCCATGGCGCGGCTGCTCCGCAACTAGACTGAGAATCGCGAGTTCTGCATTCGTCATGCTCTATTCCCAAGTCATAGTATTCTAATTATAGAATAGCACACGTCATGCGATTTGTCAAATTCCCACGTCAGCTTGGTTTGACAGTGGCATTCGAGTCACCTATACTGGATCACAGGGACCAGCAAGCCGTGGGCCATGCCCCACGGTTTTTGATTCGTGCTCAGCACCATTCCTGGTCCGCATGTCTCGGGCCCGGCCGCGCTGTCGATTCGTAGCCGGAAGACTGTCCAAGTGCAAAACACGCTGGTGAGGAAGAGCGCATGAACCAAACGAGTCGTGCCATTCGCGCTGTCATCTTCGACTACGGCGGGGTGTTGATGCGGACTGAGTCCCATGTCTCGCGCGAACAGCTGGGCAAGCGCTTTGGCTTGACCGTGCTCGAGCTGTCCCGGCTGGTCTTTGAAAGCGAGGAGAGCCAGCTCGTGCAACTTGGTCGCATGGCGCCGGATGAGCGCTGGGAGCGCATTGGTCGGCAGTTGGGGCTGCAAACGCGCGAGGAAGCACTGGCTGTGCGCCGCGAGATGTTCGCAGGAGATGAGCTGGATCAGCAACTGGTGGCCTACATTCGCGATCTGCGACGTCACGTCAAGACCGCGCTGTTGAGCAATGCCACTGTACGCCTTGTGAGCACGCTCCGGGACGAGCTACATATCGAGGACTGCTTCGACACAGTCGTCATCTCGGCTCAGGTAGGGCTGATGAAACCTGACCCGGCCATCTATCGCCTGGTTCTGGATCGCTTGGACGTGACGCCCCAGCACGCCGTATTCATCGACGACATGCCCGAGAATGTGTCAGCTGCCGTAGCGCTGGGTATGCACGGGATACGCTTCACAACGCGCCAAGCGTTGCTCCAGGAGCTGGAGCCGTTGCTCCAGGCCCCGGAGGCTTGAGCCACGCGCACACATCAAGACCCGGAGGACCAGAATGCCCGGATTCCAGATCCGCACCTACCGTGACGATGACCTGCCCGCCCTTGTCAGGCTGATCAACGCTGCTGACCGAGTGGACGGAGCCGGGTTCGCGACGACGGAGGAGGCCTTGGCCCACCGGCTGAGCATGTTTCGCGCAGTGATGCACGCAGCGGTGTATCTCGCCCTGGAAGAGGAAAGGCTGGTCGGTTGGGTGATGCTCTGGGCTCGCCGAGAGCTGTCCCAGGACCGCATTGTCGCCAACGGCGTAGTGCATCCCGAATACCGCCGGCGCGGCATTGGCACAGAACTCATGCGCCACGTGGAGGAGCATGCACGTGGGCTGTGGCGCGATAGGTCTACGGTCCTGGAGGTCCATGCCCGCGAACGCGTGACTGGCTTGGCCGATCTTGCCATATCCTTGGGCATGCGGCCTGTGCGCTACTTCTTCTACATGGAGTGCCACGAACTGCCGAGCGTGCCGGATACAACCCTACCCGAAGGCATGCGCCTACGCGCATACAGAGTCGGCCACGACGAAGAGGCGTTTGTAGCAGCCTACAACGATGGCTTCTCGGATCATTGGGGCTACACGGAGCACACCCCGCAAATGGAGCAGCATCGTATCCACGAACCCGGTTTCCGACCCGAGGACACGCTGCTGGCGGTGGATGCGCAGGGGCGCATCGCAGGTCTGTGCATCGTGGTGGTTCCGCAGATGGACAAAGAACTGCTCCACGACAACCCGCCCCTGGTTGACGATCTGGCAGTGATGCACGCATATCGGAGGCGTGGATTGGGGCGAGCTCTGCTACTCGCCGGCATGAGTCGCATCCGGGATCTTGGCTTCTCCGCCAGTGCCTTGGCAGTGGATGCTGACAATCCCAATCAGGCCCTGCGCTTGTATGAGTCGGTTGGATTCCAGGTCGTCTCGCGCAGCACCGCATTTCGCAAGGAGTTGGCATAGTGGACCAGCCCAGCAGCACGGCGCCCGCCGGACAAACTGCCGTGCGCAACTTTCGCCCGGGCGATGAACAATCCTGGCTTTCGCTGATCCTGGCAGCACCAGACTTCCCTTACACCTTCTTCAACCGCCCGCCTTCTCTGGACGCGTTGAAGATGACTCTCGCACACCCTGCCATGGACGCGGCGCACAACCTATTCTTCGCCGAGGTTGCGGGCCAACTGATCGCATATGCCGAATTGTGGCATGCAGCAGGTTTGAAGCGTGCGACCGCGCGTGTGCTGGTGCATCCAACATGGCGCCGCAGGGGCATAGGGCGACGCTTGCTGGGCTTGCTTGAAGAGCTTGCACGGGCCGCCGCCGGCACCTACATGGACATCCAGATCAGTTCCGAAATCGAGGGAGGGCGCGCTTTCTTGCAGGCGCACGGGTTCGCAGCGGTGCACCGCTCGTGGCGCATGGTATTGGACCAGGCACAGGCCATCCCTTTGCCATGCTGGCCGTCTGGCTATCGCCAGCGCAGCTTCGTGGTTGGTCAGGACGAGCACACCTCAATGCTGCTCGAGAATGAGTCCTTCCAGGGGGAATGGGAGTTCTTGCCCGTCGAACTGGGAGAAATCGAGGGCTTTGTGCGCAGCCCCGATTTCCAGGCCGAAGGCGTGATCTACGCGGTTCATCGCGGCCGCGTCGTGGGTGAATGCTGGAATTGGATAGAGACTGAGATCGGAGAACAGAACGGGGACGTGTGGTGCCTGTGCGTACTTCCCCAGCACCGGGGTCGCGGCTTGGGGCGAGCGCTGCTGGTTTCTGGATTGCAGTGGTTGCGCGGACAGGGTGTGCGAAGCGTTACTCTGTTCGTGGACGGCGCCAATGACCAAGCCAAGCATCTGTACGAATCCGTGGGGTTTGTCGCCGCTGAGGAGCAGGTATGGTATCGAAAACAACTGTAGCAGAGCCGACGATTCGCACCTTCCTGCCCAGCGATTTGGAGGCGGTCCTTGAGTTGATGAATGCGTGCTACCAGGCAGACGACGTGCCGCTGCGAGCCACCACCGACGCATTCCTGGTCCAGGCTCACGAGGAGCCAGGCCTGGCCGAGAATCAGTACCTGGTGGCAGAGGCTGATCGGCGGCCTGTAGCCTTCAGCGACTTGATGCGCGAGGTGGGTACGCGTCTGGTTTCCAGGCTATGGATCCATCCCGAATGGCGATCCGGAGATGTGGGGCGGCTGCTCATCGAGCGACGTGTCGAATTGGGCTCATCGTTCGACGAGCAAGTACTGGACGTGCCGGTGCGCTCTACTCAGCACTACAAGAGCGCTCTGCTGGAAGCCATGGGCTTCCGATACGTGCGTACATGGTGGATCATGCGAACCGACCTAAGGCGTGATCTTCCAGTCGCTGTCGTGCCGGCAGGCTTTTCCCTTCGCACGGCAGTCAGTGTTCAGGATGACCAGACGCTCACGGCGCTTGTGAACGATGTGTTCGCAGGCCACTGGGGCGAAGGCGAGCACAACCTGGAGGAGATAAGGCATGACCTATCGCTGCCCTGGTTCGATCCGCTGCTGCTGGTCTTCGCTGAGCACAAGGGCCGACCCGCGGGATACGTGTGGAGCTGGGTGAACCCTGGGCATCGCCCCACCACCGAAACAACTTGCGCACTTGTCAGCGATCTGGGAGTCAAGGCGGCCTACCGGCGCCGCGGTTTGGGCCGCGCCCTGCTGTTGCGGGCGTTGGCTGATCTCAAGGTGCGAGGCATGCGTGCGGCTGAGCTGGAAGTGGACGGCCCCAATGCAAGTGCCAAGTGCCTGTACGAGTCGGTCGGCTTCCAGGAGCATGTCGAATTGCGTTGGTACAGGAAACAACTTCGAGCGCCGACCGGTGAGGTATGAGAGCAGTTCGCGCAAGGCCCAGATTGGTGCTTGCTGCCATCTTGCTATGTTTTTTCACCGCTATGGATTGCGCGCCAACGCAGGCCGACATCGGTGGCCCCAGCGCCTTCTTGGCGCTAGCCTCTTCAGGCAACCGGGCGCTGCACCGCACCTACCTGCCAGTTGCCTCCAAGAGCGTGGACTGCCACATCCCTGGGCAGAGCTACGGTACCCTCTCGGTCGAGTCGGAGAACACGCCTGGTGTAATCGAGCGCAACCCCGATTTCAATATCACGGTGCGCGGTTGGGCAGCCACGAACCAGTACAAAGGCTTTGTGGACTATCACAACCCTGCCGATTCTCGGACACCCCAGTTCCCGGACCTTTTTGCTGACCGGCGCACGCCACTCCTCACTTCGGTCCATCAGGTGCGCGATTGGGACTGGAGGCGCATGGCACCCGGGCCACTGATCACCAATCCGCCGGTGTCCCTGCTGGGCCTCGGCACGCGTTCTGAAGAGACGATCCACGTCCCGGATTCGGGCTACACCATCGGCAGCGGCTACGAGGTGCTGGTGCTGTATGCGGCGCCGGAGCGTATCACGCTAAAGTACACGCGCGAGGATCACGTGGTGTACGGATACACGCTGCACGTGGAAGGGATCTGCGTGGAGCCTGACTTGGTAGCCCTGTACCAATACTGCGCGGCGGCAGGGCGACGCTTTCTGCCAGCGCTGCGCCCGCGCCAGGCGTTTGCACGTGCTCGCGGCAGCGAGATCCTTGTCGCCATACGCGACTGCGGCACCTTCCTGGATCCGCGCTCGCACTTTGACTGGTGGCGTGGGCGCTGAGAGCGCGCGAACGGACGGGCAAACCCCAAGCCAGTCGCCGGTCTCCCAGGTTTCGCCAGCTGAGTCGTGCCTGCCCTGGCGGAGACAACGTCATGCAGGCGCCCAAATCACGCCAGCGCAGAAGAGCTCGCTTCTGGCCTGCTCGGAGCGAGCTCTTCATTTCAAGCCCACTGCTCGCTCCTCAGGCCTCCAGAACGCAGACCGCTGCGGGCTGCTTGACATGCAGCGCCAGGCTCTCGGAAATCGAGAACTCGAGGTCGCCCTCGCTAGGTCCGACGAAGCCAATGGCCATGTCTTGCCCGATCACGATAGAAGCAAACTGCACTCCAGATGCGAGGAGCACACCGCCCTCCTTGAGGGCAGGCGCCTTGAGGATCCCGTCCGCAACGATTGGCTGCACGTGTGCGAATTCGGTGGTATTGCCCTGAGGGTAACGGCGGTACAAGAGGTTGTAGCGGCTTGGGGCCAGTGCCAGGCAGTAGGGGCCGTGAAAGCCCGCCGCATCGAGCGTACTGACAGCCTTGATAAGGTCTTCAGCAGCTTGCCCGACCTTGGCCCAAGAACCCAGTTTGACGTTCTGGCTACCCACTACGTTCAGTAGTCCCCATACGCCCAGATCGTCCGATCCATTGAAGACCAGGCGATCCTCTGCCTGAGCGCAGGCAATTGCCGCCTCCGCTACTGCAGAAAGATCCAGGGCAAATCCATCACGCTCGCCCGAGGCCAAATCGCGCGTACCCAGCGAAAAGGAGTGGCGGATCAAAGCCAACGGCAGAACCGAACTTGCCACGATCTCTGGCTCTATGCCCATGAACACATCAGGGCCCTCTTCTGCCTGTTCTGAGCCTTCAGTAGGAAGATCATCCCCCTCGTATGAGACGATCATGTCGCTCAGCGGCACGAACTTGAGTCCCAACCCAAACGGTCCTTCAATGGGCAAGAGGCGTCGCCCCACCAACTGGCTCTTTGCCACCTGGACCATAGTTGCATCCAGTCTCTCCCAAAGCGCTGCCGAGATGGGCGCGTCTTCCCTACCCAGATACTTGTTCGCCATGTTTTCTTCTCCTTACTGTCTTTACGTCTCAGCCCTGTGCCCGACACGCCGAAGACCGGCAGGGCTACTTCAGCGAGCCGATGGTGGACGGTTCACCCGCCGCCGGTTTGGCCGGTGTGC
>Ga0209609_10000890_pt1 | contig 17635 bp, 15 predicted proteins | sample LakKivw325mmetaG_FD_184136 | JGI IMG/M metagenome (GOLD analysis project Ga0209609, IMG submission 184136) | Anoxic lake water microbial communities from Lake Kivu, Rwanda to study Microbial Dark Matter (Phase II) - Lake Kivu water 325m metaG... | ecosystem: Environmental > Aquatic > Freshwater... | reverse complement strand
CACCCGTTGCACCCCCACCTTGGTCCTCCCCCCTCAAGGGGGAGGAGAATAAGGTGTAAGGGATGCAGGGGAGAGATGGATTGAGGAAATTTTCTATTGGAAAAAACAGTGATGGATTATACCAAATACAGACTTAAAAAAGCAGAGGAAATAAGCGAGATCCTTTCAGGCATATCCAGGATTTCCGTGCTCTGGTGTCGGAAGTGCTACAAGGAATTCAAGGAGGATTCAGAACCGGAGTGCGGCCAGTTGAAAGCCATGCTTGAAGGTTCCGGCACGGAGATAACCGTCTGCCAGCCGGTGGATTTCCTGTGCAACAACCATCTTACGGGAAAGATCCTTGAGCAGATGCAGGGAGACGAACCAGTGGGCGTGATATCCTGCGGACTGGGGATACAGTTTGTCGCGGGTGCGTGCAAAGGGAAAAGGATTATTGCGCTTGCGGATTCGGTTCCGCAGAGCGGCAACGCCACAAGTATAGTGGGATACCACGGTATTGCGCTGGGGCCGGAAAAGTGTGCCGCATGCGGACAGTGCTACCTGGAGATTACCGGAGGTATCTGTCCGGTGGTTGACTGCGCGAAGAGTCTTCTGAACGGGCCGTGCGGCGGCGCCAGCAGCGACGGAAAGTGCGAGGTTAACAAGGAACTGCCGTGCGCGTGGGTGCAGATTTACGAACGGCTGAAAAAACAGGAAAGACCTCTTTCATCCAGGGTGGAGATAAGGAACTACAATATATTCAAGATTGATGAAAAGATAAAACAGGAGAAGCTGAACAGGAATGAAAGGGCGGAAGGATATTACGGGGGAGTACACCCGCAGGAAATGAAGGACGGGACCGAATCAATCCCCCTGGATGTATTCCCTTCCCCGGAGAAGATAATTGTTTTTCTTTCGCAACATACGGGACTTCCGGCAAAGCCGGTAGTGAAGGCGGGTGACAACGTCAGAGTCGGGCAGAAACTCGGGGAAAGCGCAGGGCTGGTTTCGGCTCCGGTTCACTCCGGTGTAAGCGGGAAGGTGATAGCGATTGAGGAGAGGATGCATCCTGTTTCCCGTACGCTTCAGCCCGCGGTAATAATAGAAAATGACAGGAAGGATACCGTTGACTCTTCGGTAAAACCGGTTCCGAATCCGGACAGCTTGTCCCGCGAGGAACTACTTGGGATATTGAGAGACAAAGGTCTGGTTGGAATGGGCGGAGCGATGTTTCCCACGTCGGTGAAACTGTGTCCTCCAAAACCTGTTGACACCCTTATAATCAACGGGTGCGAGTGCGAGCCTTACCTGAATGCGGACAACCGGCTCATGATAGAACACGCGGAGGAGATTCTCAAGGGTGCGCGGATCGCGCAGAGACTCCTGTGCGCGCAGAAGGTGATTTTTGCCGTAGAGGATAACAAGAAGGAAGCGGCAGAATCCGTGGACCGTTTGAAGGACAACTATCCTGAAGTTGAGATTGTCTCGCCGAAAACAAAATATCCGCAGGGCGCAGAAAAGATGCTCATAAAGAAGCTTCTTAACAGGAACGTTCCTGAAGGCGGCCTGCCGTTTGACGTGGGCGCCGTAGTTCTTAACGTTTCAACCCTGTATTCAATATACAGGGCGGTTTACGAGGGAATGCCGCTTATTGAGAGGGCTGTTACGGTAGCGGGTGAGAGTGCTATAAAACCGGGCAACTACATCATCAAAATAGGCACGCCGTTTTCGGATATTCTAAAGTACTGTTTCAACGGGAAATCTGCGGATATGCTGAAACAGGGCTGTGAGCTGAAAATGGGCGGGCCGATGATGGGAATCGTCCAGTTCGACATGGAATCTGCGGTTATAAAGGGAACGACAGGGCTCCTGCTGCTTGAGAAACCTGTTGTTGAAGCGTCAGAGGAAAACGAATGCATCAAGTGCGGCAGGTGCGTTGACGTGTGCCCCATGGAACTGCATCCGCACTATTATGCATACTACGGGAAAAGGGGAGAGTGGGGAAAGGCAGCGGAATACAGGGTGAAAAGCTGCATTGAATGCGCGAGCTGCCAGTACATCTGCTCCTCAAAAATAGACCTGTTGAGTTTTATAAAAAAGGCAAAGAAACATGTTAATAACAAAAATTAAGGACCGTCAAGAAGTACTGGAGACGCTCAAGGATAAAAACCCGTTTGTGTTCAAATGCTTCGGGTGCAGGGAGGTCAGTTTCCCGGAGGCGGAGATAGACAATCTGCTTCAGGAATACAGGGACTGCGTGAAGGGCATTGCAAGGATTGATTACCTGTGCAGGGAAGAATTCACCGGAAGATACCTGAAGGCTTTTGCGGGAGAAATTTCTTCTGCAAAATCAATACTTGTTTTTTCCTGCGGGGTAGGGGTGCAGGTCGTGTCAAAACTCCTTGAAGGAAAGATCGTTCTGCCCGGGTGCGACACGCACTACCTGAACGGATTCCAGGGCGTGACCGCCCAGAATGCGGATTGCGAACAGTGCGGGCAGTGCTGGCTTAACCTGACAGGCGGGATATGCCCGCTTACTGCCTGTTCAAAGAGTCTTCTGAACGGTCCCTGCGGCGGGACGAAGGACGGCAAGTGTGAGGTGAACCCGGAGATGGACTGCGGGTGGGCGCTGATATATGAGCGTCTGAAGAGCATTGGCAGAATGGATTCGCTGAAGAAGTCAGCCGTCAACGTAAGAGACTACAATTTGATAATCAAAGGAGCAACAAAATGAATCTTGAAGAAAAACTTAAGAGCGGAAAGTTCGTCATAACCAGTGAGATAGGACCTCCAAAGGGTACCAACATAGCGCCTCACATTGAGGAGGCGGAACATCTGCGGGGAAAAGCGGATGCGTTCAATGTCACCGACATACAGAGTTCCGTCATGAGACTCGGTTCCCTTGCGACATGCAGGCTTCTTCTGGAAAAGGGGCTGGAGCCGGTCTTTCAGATGACCTGCCGTGACAGGAACCGCCTTGCACTGCAGTCAGACCTTTTGAGCGCGGCGGTCTTCGGAATAAGAAACGTTCTCGTTCTTACCGGGGATCATACCGTGCTGGGGGACCACCCGCAGGCAAAGCCGGTGTTTGACCTTGACGCTGTTTCATTGCTGAAGGTTGCATCCGGCTTGATGGAAGGAAAGGACATGGTTGGCAACGAACTGGACGGTAAGCCTGAATTTTTCCTCGGCGCCGTGGTCAGTCCGGGATACGAGCCGCAAGAGCTTCAATTGATTAAGATGGAAAAGAAGATTGAGGCAGGAGCAAAGTTTTTCCAGACACAGGCGGTTTATGACCTTGCCGCCTTTGAGAAGTTTATGAAAACCGCATCAAAATTCGGAGTTCCAATACTTGGCGGAATAGTGCTCCTGAAATCTGCCGGGATGGCAAAGTTCATGAACGAGAACGTCGCAGGCGTCAACGTGCCAGACAGGTATATCAAGATGATGGCTGCCGCAGACAAGAAGGAAAGGGCAAATGTGAGCATCGGCATTGCCGCCGAGCTTATAAAGGGGATGAAGGATCTCTGTCCGGGCATTCACATTATGCCGCTGGGATGGGAAAAGCACGTCCCTGCAGTACTTGAGGCATCCGGTTTTTAACCTATGAAAAAGAAGAAATTGCAACTCGGGAGTCACTCTCTATTCGGCCAGATGGCTTTTAATGTCCTTCCGAAGTGGGAAAGGGAGATGATAAAGCCGGACATGTCCCCGGAAGCTCTTAATAAGCCGTACCTGCCGCAAGGGATCACGACGGTTGACGAAAAAGTTGGGATCATGTGCGCCATACTTGACATGATCTACAATGACGAGATGCGTCCCTATGGAATACTTCCCGACGGAAGATGGATTCCGCACGGACCTCCCGATGCAAATTGGCAGGCTTCAGTGGGAAGCTGCCAGCCGGCGTCAAGAACGGCCTTCATGGAGATGACCGAATGGCTCCTGGGAAGGATGCTTGAGGCAGTGAAGAAGAAAGACTGGGAAGAGGCCATACGTTACGGCGGGGCCGCAGCACATTTTCTCCAGGAGCCCTTCACGCCCGGGCACGCAATCAACAACAACCTTTTTCATCAACTGTTCCCTGATCCTGATAGAAAACGGCACGTGCGCTTGCACCACAGTTTTGATGCAGCGAGCGGCGACTTCAAGTCCCTGCCTCCGGTGCTGATGGGAATCACGATACCCGAAGCTGCATTCCGCCTGCAGATTGAGATTGACAGGGGAATAAGAGACGGTATGAAGCTTGTGGGCGACGTGATACGTTCGGCATACGCGGGAGAACCCAAAAGCGCGCAGCAGAAGATACTTGCAGGGCAGAGCAGGCGCGCCGCATTTGTCACAGCCAGCGCCTGGCATACGGTAATGTCAATAGCCTTTAACAGGTTTGACAGGAAAGAGGTTAAAACTCTGGAAACGCTGGACCTTGTTTCCATGGTTCCGTATTTCATACATCACTGCCAGTATGTTGATCTCCTTCCCGGTAACCTCGTTAAAAAAGGACGGAAGATTCCCATTCATGTGTGGCGGGTAAAAGGGAAGGAAGAACTCGTGAAGAACGGGTTCGGCATGGGCGGGCATTCAGGCATAAAATTCTTCGTGAACGGCGACGTGTACACGCGATTCTCCTGCCGGGTGGGCTTGCCCAGCAGGCATACCGAGGGGCAGACGGAGAATACAAACGTCCGGTTCTTTGTGGAAGTTGACGCAAAGGAAAATACCACATATTCGGAAGACATGGAATACAGAGCAAAGAGAATTGTGAACATACCTCTTATCCCCGGAGAGCCGGTTATTAAAATTGATGTCAGCATAAAAGGGGCCAGGACACTTATCCTTACCGCGCAGAGCAGTTCCTATAAGACACCTGAAGGCAAGGTGCAATTTGACATCCCCCACGTTGCCGTCTGCAATCCCGTGCTTTCAAAGTAACCGGTTCTGATAATTATACAAGACAATATGTTTTGAAAAAATCTAAAATGTGATATATTATGGGCTATTATTGAAAAACAAAATCATAAACCCTTCACTGTACTTGTCATTGCGAGGCGAAGCCGAAGCAATCTCATATCAAGGTTGAGATTGCCGCGCTAAAAGCGCTCGCAACGACAAAAAGCGTCGGTTCGGGGTAAAGGAGAATGGGAAAATGTTGAGTGACCTGGAGATTGCGCAGAAGTCAAAGATGCTGGCGATTAACGATATAGCCGAGAAGTCGGGTATTGATGAGAAATTCCTTGAGGCATACGGACGGTACAAGGCGAAGGTTTCCCTTGATATTCTGGATGGTATAGGAACAAAAAGAAGCGGCAAATACATTGACGTGACAGCAATAACTCCCACTCCCCTGGGAGAGGGGAAGACGGTAACTACCATCGGACTCTCGCAGGCAATAGGCAAATTGAAAAAGAGCGTGTTTACCTGCATAAGGCAGCCATCTCTCGGGCCTGTTTTCGGCATAAAAGGAGGCGCTGCGGGAGGCGGATACTCGCAGGTCATACCCATGGAGGATTTCAACCTGCACCTCACCGGAGACGTTCATGCGGTCGGACTTGCGCACAACCTGCTGTCGGCTTTTATAGATAATTCCATATTGAAAAAGAATCCCCTTGATATTGACCCGCTCTCAATAACATGGCAGAGGGTCATGGACGTTTCCGACAGGACATTGAGGAACATTGTCATAGGGTTGGGCGGCAGGGACAACGGAATACCGAGGGAAACGGGATTTGACATTACGGTTGCTTCAGAAGTTATGGCGATACTGGCTCTCACCGAAGGGCTGACTGATATACGCAAGCGTCTCGGAAAAATTATTGTTGCCCAGTCAAAAAGTAAAATGCCGGTAACCGCAGAGGATCTCAAGGGTGCGGGTGCGATGACCGTCCTTTTGAGGGATGCCATAAAGCCGACGCTGATGCAGACTCTTGAGCACACGCCCGTATTCGTCCATGCCGGCCCGTTTGCAAACATAGCGCACGGCAACAGCTCAATAATAGCCGACAGGATTGCCCTGAGGCTTGCCGACTACGTGGTTACCGAAAGCGGATTCGGAGCCGACTGCGGCATGGAAAAATTCATGGACATAAAGTGCAGGTACAGCGGGCTTAAGCCTGACTGCGTGGTAATCGTAAGCAGTATAAGGGCGCTGAAGATGCACAGCGGGAAATTCAGGGTAGTCCCGGGCAAACCGCTTTCAAAAGACCTGGTTGCGGAAAACATAACCGCGCTCAAGGAAGGCAGCTGCAATCTTGTTAAGCATATTGAGAACGCGAAACTTTTCGGCATACCGGTGGTGGTTGCGGTGAACAGGTTTACCACCGATACGGATAAGGAAATAGAAACGCTTAAGGAAATCGCGATGAAGGCCGGAGCCGACGATGTTGCAATGAGCGATGTGTGGGCAAAGGGAGGGGAAGGCGGAATAGACCTTGCAGAGAAGGTTGTCAGGAACTGCGAGAAAAAGCACGATTTCAGATTCCTCTATCCGGATGACTGGTCGGTAAAACAGAAGATAGAAACCATCGCGACGAAGATATACGGAGCGGCAAACGTTCAGTACGCACCACTTGCCGAGGAGAAGATAGAGACTTACACGAGATGGGGCTACGCCAAACTGCCTATATGCATGGCAAAGACGCACCTTTCTCTTTCTCACGATCCCAACCTGAAGGGAAGACCGCAGGGATATGCCCTTCCTATAAGAGACGTACGGCTTTCCGCCGGTGCCGGATTCCTGTATCCGCTGTGCGGCGAGATGAGGACGATGCCAGGACTTCCGACGGTGCCTGCCGGGACCAAGGTTGACATAGATGCTGACGGCAAGGTCGTCGGCCTCTTTTAAAACAGATTGATTTCATCCAGATAGCTTCGTTGATTTCGTCGGAAGCTGCGTCAACATACGTTTACAGTATGCCTCCTCGCTTCCTTCCTAATCGCCTTGCTATCTGGCGAACTTAATCTGTTTGAATCTGCAAACTCTACAAGATATCTTTTTCAGACGGATGTTGTTTTAGAGAGGAGAGAAGAGCTGGTAGAAGAGGACTGCGGCCAACCATCCCGCGAAGAGAGACCACAGTGTTGCAATTACAGCCCACCTTGTTCCTGCTTCGTGCCTTATTATGGCGACCGTCGCTATGCACGGGATGTAGAGAAGGGTCATGAGCATGAAGGCATAGGCTGAAACAGGCGTGAACAGTCCGGACAGGGCCGCGACCATGGACTGTTCGCCTCCCAGTACGGTTCCGAGTGTTCCTACTACGAGCTCCTTGGCAACAAGCCCGGACAGGAGCGCAACGCCTGCCTGCCAGAAACCGAAGCCTGCGGGTTTGAGGACCGGGGCAATCGTCCTGCCTATGATGCCTGTAAAGCTGTTCTCACCGGCGTATCCCGCGGAAAGCGGGAAATAGCTCAAGAACCATATTATTACCACGCCGGCAAATATGCTTGTTCCGGCTTTTCTCAAGAACAGGTATGCTCTTTCCCACGCTGAAATCAACATGTTTCTGACGTCAGGCGCATGATATGGGGGAAGTTCCATGATGATGGGCGTGGTCTCACCTTTGAAACACAGTGTTTTAAACAACCTTGCAGTAAGCAATCCGAGTACCAAGCCTATGAAATACAGGGAGAACAGAATACTTCCCTGATGTTTCCTGAAAAAGATTCCCGCGAAAAGAAGGTAGACGGGCAGGCGCGCGGAACAGCTCATGAATGGCAGTGCAAGAATGGTTACGATCCTGTCTTTTTTCGTTTCAAGAGTTCTTGTTGCCATTATTGCTGGTACGTTGCACCCGAAACCCAGTATCATTGGTATGGCGCTTTTGCCGTGCAGTCCTATCTTGTGCATAAGCCTGTCCGTGACAAAAGCGGCCCGTGCCATGTACCCGGAGTCCTCAAGCGCCGAGAAGATGAAAAACAGGAGAAAGATGTTGGGCAGGAAAACAAGAACTGAACCAACACCGTGTAAGATACCGTCGCATATCAGAGAGGTTGACCATTCCGGAAAATGCAGGAGGTGAAGAATTTTGTCCGCGTTCACAGCAAGGAATGAGAAAAACTTCTGCAGAAGCATTGTAAACGGTCCTCCCCAGCTGAAGACTATGTTAAAGGTGAGCCAGATAAGGAATAGAAAGATAATGCCGCCGAAAAAGCTGTGCGTGAAAATCCTGTCAAGACGGTTTGTAAGTTCTATTTTATCTTCAAGCAGGTTTTTCACCGATATGCATTCCTTTGCTATTCCGTGAATGAACCCGTACCTTTTTTCTATCAGGTAGTCCTCCACGTCCGGGAAACGGGCATCTATCGCGTCAAGATTTTTCCTGATTCTTTCATAGACGTTCTTTTCCCGTGCCAGTTTAATGAAATCCGTGTCTTTTTCAATAAGCCTGACGGCAAAGAAGCGGGAAGGGTAGGGTGCGGAAATCTGCATGACATACTTTGCAATGGAAGATATTTCTTCTTCCATTTCCCTCCCGTAGCTTATTCTTGCCGTAGCTGATTCAATCTTTTCTCCATGATGGATTGCTTCATATATAACCTCGCTTAACGCATCTATACCAGTTTTCCTATTTCCGACGGTCTTGACGAATCTGATGCCGAGGATTTTTTCAAGATTTTCAACGTCCACGGTCAGGCCTTTTTCTTCCGCGACGTCATACATGTTCAGTGCCACGACGATTTTCTGTTCAAGCTCAAGGAGAAGTGTCACGAGATACAGGTTTCTTTCCAGGTTGGACGAATCTGCGATGACGACGACCGCATCAACTTTTTCCCTCACAAGAATATTCCGTGCTATTCTTTCGTCTTCGGTGAACGATGTGAGAGAATAGGTGCCTGGCAGGTCTATAACCTTGAAGCGGGTATCCTTGTATGTGAAGTAGCCCTCTTTGACCTCAACAGTTACCCCGGGCCAGTTGCCCGTTTTCTGGTGGAGTCCCGTGAGGGCGTTGAATATGGTGGTCTTGCCGGTGTTTGGGTTTCCCGTAAGTATAATGACTTTTTCATCCATGTTACTGGATTTTCTCAACCATAATGTGCATTGCCATTCCCTGGCCGATGCCGATGCGGGTACCGCCCTTCTCAAATATGACCGGTCCCGGAGCGGGTTTTGTCACCTCTATCTCGTCGCCTGTGAAAATACCCAGAGTTGTAAGACGCCTCTTTGAACCAAAACCGACAGGACCCACATTTACAATCCTGTACTTCCCTGTACCTGCCTTGTTAAGAGGAATCATTATGGTGTCCTTTCGCACCGGTGCCAGTCTGTTACAATATTTATTTTGTCTCTGAAACGAATTTTGCAAGCAGATCACCCACGCCGTCGGTCCCCATTCCCATCTTGCCGGCTTCAAGGCTCTTTATGTATCCTTCTCCGGTGGCTTTTATGATTGCCTTTTCTATCGCACCGGCGGCCTTCTCTTCGCCGAGCGTCTCAAGCATCATTCCTCCGGCAGATATGGTTGCTATCGGACATGCGACGTTCTTGCCGGTGTACTTGGGAGCGGAACCGTGTATCGGCTCAAACATGCTCACGCCTTCCGGATTTATGTTGCCGCCGGCCGCTATCCCAAGTCCGCCCTGGGTCATCGCCGCAAGATCGGTGATTATGTCGCCGAACATGTTGTTGGTTACCAGAACGTCAAACCATTCCGGATTTTTCACCATCCACATGCAGGTGGCATCCACGAATGCAAAGTCAAGCTTTACGTCGGCAAATTCTTTGCTCAAATCCTTGGCTGTCCTTCTCCAGAGGTCTCCTGCAAAAGTCAGAACATTGGCTTTGTCAACGACTGTGAGTGTTTTCTTTCTGTTTCGCTTTACCGTGTACTTGAAAGCGTATCTTATGCACCTTTCAACGCCCTTCCTCGTGTTGACATCCAGCTGTGTCGCAATCTCATCCTGCGTATTCTTCTTTACGCAGCCGCCTATGCCGCTGTAAGCGCCCTCGGTATTTTCCCTGACGACCACGTAATCAATCTGCTCCGGTCCCTTGTCTTTCAGGGGATGCCATACCCCGGGATAGAGCTTTACGGGACGCAGGTTTATGTACTGGTCAAGCTCAAACCTTATGCGCAGGAGTATTCCCTTTTCAAGTATCCCCGGTGTAACGTCCGGATGTCCCACGGCACCGAGATAGATCGTGTCCAGTTTTCTGAATTCCTCTATCGCGGAGTCAGGAAGCAGCTCTCCCGTTTTCAGGTATCTGGCTCCCCCGAAGTCATAATCAACGGTCTCAATCTTGAACCCGAATTTTTCGGATGCCACGCGCACAACCTTCATACCCTCCCTGATTATCTCCGTACCGATCCCGTCTCCGGGTATCACTCCGATTTTATATGTTTTTCCCTTACCCATTTCATCAACCCTCCGGTTTTTATGATTCCCTGCAAAAACTCAGGGTATTTCGCAAATACATACGTTTTGTTTTTTGTAATGTTCTTTATAATGCCGTTCTCAAAATCTATCTCAACCTCGTCTCCCTCCTTCAGCTGGTCCGCCTCTGGAAGCTCAATGACCGGCAGGCCTATGTTGATGGAGTTCCGCAGGAATATCCGTGCAAAGCTCCTGGCAATCACCGCAGATATCCCGCATCCTTTAATGGATACCGGAGCATGTTCCCTGCTTGACCCGCAGCCGAAGTTCTCGCCCGCCACTATGATGTCGCCCTGCTTTATTCTTGCAGGAAAATCAGGCATGAGGCTTTCCATGCAGTGGGCGGCAAGTTCTTTAACGTCGGTCGTGTTCAGGTACTTCGCCGCTATAATGTCATCTGTATTCACATGGTCCCCGAATTTCCAGACTTTGCCTCTTGCTTCCATCTTTCCTCCCGTGATTCAAGACACAGAGAACAACATGTCAACAGGCCGACCGTGAAGCGAGGTGTTTCCGCAGGAGGGAAATGTCATCCTCCAGCATGCCGGGATTGTCTTTCGTGAAAACACCGATGCACACGGCGTCCTGCGGTCTCAAGTGTTTTGCCGCAAATCCAAGCGCTTCTTCCGGCTCGTTCCTGCCGGCGGCCATTACCTTGTAGTGTATGGCGGGTTTCCCCAGTTTTTTTATGATTTCAACCATGGTATCCCGGTCTTCTTTCCTGAACCATTCGGTTGTGCTGGATCTGTGCTCGGGATCCTTGTCCCTTGACGTGGGATTATAGTAAGAGCACATGTAGAAATCCACGTCTATATTCTCTTCTGCCCACTCCAGTACTTCCGGGTTATGTGCGGCTATCCCCGCGGGCATCCCCGCATTTTTTATCTTTTCAATGGCTGCGGGTACCTCGTCCAGTTTCTTATTGGTATAAAGAAAATCCATTACCCCGCCGTGTATGTAACATGCCTTTGCTCCCCCGAAAATGGCATTGTCTATGCCCCGCTCAATCGGACCCAGTTCAGGACAGGTCTGGGCAAACCACTGCAATCCGCCCCCTTCATCCCAGTACTCCATCAGAATCCGCATTATGTGGTGATCTCCGCGTGCAAGTATTGTATTGATGCCCTGATTTTCGGCACGCTTCAGCACTTCCTTTATTCTGGCGGTTGTATAATAGTGCCGCATCTCCATATCTCTCCGGGGCCCCTGGTGTGAATTTCCGCTGAAGGGATTACTGCCGACTATGATCTTACTCAACGTCAGATCACGGATTTTCACATATTCCATTGAAGACATCCCCTATAACATGTCGGGATGGCAGATCCTTCCCTTTATTGCGCTTGCGGCGGCAACTTCAGGATTTGAAAGGTAAACGTAACTTTCAGTATGACCCATTCTGCCGATAAAATTCCTGTTTGTTGTTGCGATTGCGACCTCTCCCTTGCCCAGCACCCCCATGTGTCCTCCGAGACACGGACCGCACGTAGGAGGGCTTATCACGCAGTTTGCAGCAAGGAAAACCTCTATAAGTCCTTCCTTGAGCGCCTGCCCGTAAATCTTCTGCGTTGCCGGGATGATTATGCACCTCACGTCAGGATGCACCGTCTGCCCGTTCAAGATCCCCGCGGCTCTTCTGAGGTCGCTTATTCTTCCGTTTGTGCATGAGCCGATGACCGACTGGTCAATCTTTACGTCGGAATACTCGTTCACGTTTTTTGAGTTGGATGGAAGGTGAGGCGCCGCAACCTGCGGCTGAATCTTTTCCGCGTCAATCTCAATTACATTTTCGTACGCGGCGTCTTCATCGCTGCTCAACGTTATTTCGGGTGAATTCCTGGAGACCTCCTCAATGTATGCCTGTGTTATATCGTCCGGCTCTATTATGCCGTTCTTTGCGCCTGCTTCTATTGCCATGTTGCAGATGGTAAATCTGTCGTCCATGGGTAGGTTGCGTATCGTCTCTCCCGTGAATTCCATGGATTTGTAGGAGGCACCGTCAACGCCTATCTTTCCTATGGTGTAAAGTATAATATCCTTGCCTCCGACATACTTGTTTCGCTTGCCCGTGTAGTTAAACTTGATTGTCGGCGGCACCTTTATCCATACCCTGCCGGTTACCATGGCCGCTGCAATATCCGTACTTCCCATCCCGGTGGAGAACGCTCCCACGGCTCCATAGGTGCAGGTATGGCTGTCGGCTCCTATTATAAAATATCCCGGCATCGTGAGCCCTTCTTCAGGCAGAAGCGCATGCTCAATTCCAACCTTGCCTATCTCATAGAACCGTACCCCGTGTTTTTTCGCGAATTCCCGCAGGCGTTTCACCAGTTCCGCGCTCTTGATATCCTTGCACGGGGTGAAATGGTCAGGCACAAGGACTATCTTCTCCGGGTCAAAGACTTTCCTTGCCCCGGCTTTCTCGAACTCTTCTATTGCAAGAGGAGCTGTTATATCATTTGCCAGCACCAGGTCAACGCTGCTGTCCACAAACTCACCCGGCCTGACAGATTCCTTCCCCGAGTGTTTCGCAATTATCTTTTCAGTTATCGTCATTTTATGCACCCTTGTATTTTGCCTTTGGCAGGTTCTTTCTCATCAGGAAACGGTTTATGGCGTTGAGATATGCCTTGCCGCTTGCCTCTATGATGTCCGTGCTCACGCCCTTGCCGGAAATTTTCAATCCTTCCGCTTCCAGCGAAACCGTTACCTCGCCCTGTGCATCCTGACCGCCGGTAACCGCGGTAATCTTGTATTCCTTCAATACCGGAGAGATGCCGGTAATCCTGTCTATCGCCTTGTAGAGAGCGTCCACGGGCCCGTCCCCGCGCGACGCATCTTCGCATAACTGCTCCCCCTTCTTTATCCTGACCGTGGCGCTGGGAATCGTGGAGGAGCCGGATACTATGTGAAAGTATTCAAGGACGTACACGGGTTCTTCTGTCCGGACGTCCTCTTCCTCCGTTATCGCCATCAGGTCGCTGTCGGCTATGTCTTTTTTCTTGTCCGCAAGTTTCTTGAATTTTTCAAATATCTTCCCGAGCTGTTCTTCGTCAAGCTGGAATCCGAGAGCCTCAAGGCGCGCCTTCAACGCATGCCTTCCGGAGTGTTTCCCGAGAACCAGTTCGCTTTCCGGTATTCCTATTGTCTCCGGGCTCATAATTTCGTAAGTCGCCGGATTTTTCAAGATTCCGTCCTGGTGGATGCCGGATTCATGGCGGAAAGCATTCGCGCCTATGATCGCCTTGTTCGGCTGTACAGGAACTCCCGTGAGTGAAGAAACCATCCTGCTTGTCCTGTAGAGTTCCTTCGTCACGACAGTGGTCTCAAGTTTGTAGAGGTCTTTTCTCACCGCAAGGTTCATGACTATTTCTTCAAGCGAGGCGCTTCCGGCCCGCTCCCCTATCCCGTTTATGGTGCACTCAATCTGCCTGGCGCCGTTTATCACCGCAGTAAGTGAATTTGCCACGGCCAGTCCGAGGTCGTTGTGGCAGTGCACGCTTATGACAACGTCGTCTGGAAGGTTCTCCCTCAAATATTTTATGAGAGTACCGTATTCAGAAGGTATTGTGTACCCGACAGTATCGGGTATGTTAATTGTCTTTACGCCCAGTTCCGCAACCCTTTTTGCAACTTCCAGGAGAAAATCCGGTTCGGTTCTCGTGGCGTCTTCCGGGGAAAATTCCACATCGTCAAGATGCTTTTTTGCAAAAGCGGCTTTCTCCACGGCAATTTTCAGTATTTCGTCCTTCGCTTTGTTGAGCTTGTACTTCCTGTGTATCTCTGATGTCGCGAGAAATAAGTGAAGACGCGGTTTTCGGGCTGTTTCAAGCGACCGGAGCGCAACCTCTATATCTTCATCCCTGCACCTGGCAAGGGCGCAGACAACGGAATTCTTCACCCGTTCACCTATAAGGCTTACAGCCTTTGCATCATCGGGGGAAGCGATGGGGAATCCGGCCTCCATTACGTCAACGCCGAGGCGTTCAAGCTGGTCGGCAACTTTTATCTTCTCGTCGCTGGTAAGGCTTGCGCCCGGGGACTGTTCCCCGTCCCGGAGCGTTGTATCAAATATAATTACTTTGTCCATTTTTTTCTCCGTAAACTATAACCAAGAATTTTACCACAAAAAGGGGTGTTCTCCAAAAATAAATATTAATGTTTCGCCGTTGTTCCATCAGCATCCGGTATAACCACACATTCCCACCCTGGGAGAGTTGACAACAGGCAATAACATGTCTTCCCCGCATTCATGGTCCTCTGCGCAATTGTTGCACAGCCATCCTTTATTATCCATGATGCATTGACAGCATACCCATACGGCTTCTTTCCCGCAAACCTCGCATTTCTTCAAGGGCTGTTCGTTCATGGCGACCAATTCAATCTTTTTCAGTTTTCTATTGTTCTTCAAACTGCCCGTAACCTCCAAAGTAAGATTTGTAGGGGTGCCAAAATCGTATTCATACTGGAATTTTAATCCGGGATAAAAAATCTGACCCACCTGGATATTCATGTCTTGGTCATCATATTCTTCCATCGGTTCTTTCGTGTAAGATATTCCGTTAATTCGAAACATGCTTAGATGTCCGCAACATTCCACCCAGATATGCCGCAGGAAAGCATCCAGATTATCCAGTGTGGAATGAGAAGGAATAAGGATATGCAGCCAATATGATGGGCCTCCTCTGACTGTTAAAAGAAATAATTCTGCCCTTCCTTTTGGCTCAAAACATTTCTCCTCCAGACAGGATTTTATATGTCTTGTCATTGCACTTTTGCCGAAAATCTTCCCGCACAAATAACATTTTCCTTTTGACGTTTTTCTATCCATTATCTCCTCCCGTAAAGCAGAAATTTCCTGCTCCTATGTTAAATCTTCGTCCATGGTATCGTCTTCGTACGGGAAATCCCGGTACCAGACTTCCCCCTTCAACAGTTCAAAGACATTGAATACAATCGGACATGCGGAATAATTGTCTATCACCCCCATCGTTCTTGAATTGAAACCATTTTTATGTAAATGCGGATAGGAGATGCAATCTCTGGAAGCAATCTGTCGCCTCAATTCTTTTGAGGTCTGTTTCTATCTTCATTTGAATTCCCCCTTCTCCCGCAGGGTGTTTTGTTGAATCAGGAACCAGTAGGCGAAGAGTTTTTCTTCCATTTTCTCCGCATCAGGATATTTTCTTCTCATAATGTCATAAAACTTCCCGTTATGTCTTCTTTCCACCCTGTGAGCCACCTCGTGAAAGATGACGTACCGCAATAGTCTCTTGGGGAGGAAACGCAACCGGGTATTGAACGTGAGATTTCCGTTATTTCCACAGCTTGCCCACCTTGTTTTCATATGGCGGAAGTAAATACTATTCGTCTCCACCCCGAGTTCTGCGGCAAATTTCCCGGTCGTTTTTTTTACTGCGGTTTTTAAGTCGTCGAGGTCTGTGCCTTCGTTCAGGTTCAATCTTCCCGCCGTTTTCAGTCCCTTTTCAATGAATTGCTGTTTCTTTGAAATCCAGTCCGCATGTTTTTCTACAAGTTTCTTCCCGCCGGCATATCCCTCCGGAAGAATCAGCATCAGTCTTCCGGTTTTGAATTCCAGCCGCGGGTATTTTATCTTACGGTGGATTTTCCTGTAACGTATCTTCTTAACTCTTTCCATATTTCTCAAAATTCCCCTTTATCTGCCTTGACAGGCCGTCAATCTCCGGGATATCAAGGTCGTAGATGTTTATATATTTTCTCAAGAACCTCCTCACCTGTTTTTCCACCTCTTTCATCGTGGTTCTCTGTGCGGTCCAGCCCGGGAAAATCTGCCCGCTCAGCGTTTTCATCAGTTCTTTTAGATCCGCAATTAGGTCTATTCCGGGAAATCTCTTTTCCATTACGAGCAGAATTGAATACTCCAGGTCGGACAGGCCGAGTTTTTTTTGCCTGTTTGATAGTGCTTCCATATCTTTCTTTATCCTCAATCCTTCCCGGTAAAGTTTTTCGTAATCCTTGTTCTTTTCCCTCCAGAGGTTCAGGATTCTCTCCACCCTGTCCGCCAGACTCTCGTACACGGGATTCTTGTTCTTATCCACCAGGACAAGTTTGTTCAGGGCAAAGACAATGGTTGCGGCTTTCTCTCCCGGGTCCTTTATCCCTTCCAGTTTGGAGAGATATTTTTCGTCAATAGAAAACACGGGTAAATCATTCCTCAAATTCTGCACCTCTACGGTTTCGTACACGTGTTTCACGGTCCTTGAAAGATACTTCTCTGCCTCTTCCTTTACGACGGCATCATCCCGGCCAAGCATCTTCCTGTAATAAATATCAACCGCCGTAATCCACCTGTATTCCCTGAACAATCTGATTTTTATCTCGTCGGTGCCGAGCAGTTCAAATTTTCTTTTCAGCAGTTTAACCTGCTCGGCAAACTCCCTGCCTGTCCGGCTGTCCGAAGTCAGGATTTCAAACGTTTTCAACAGGGTTTCCCTGTCAAACCTGTCTGCCGGCACCCCCCTGAAATAATTCATGCATTCCTTCAGAATTTCCTCAAATTCCTGTTTCAGCGCGTCCATGTCATAGATTGCCCCGTCCAAATCACCCTTTGCGTAAATCTTTAATGACTTGTCCAGTTCCTTGAGCATACCCACGTAATCAATGACAAGCCCGCATTCCTTGAAATCTCCGAACGGCCTGTTCGTTCTGGCTATCGCCTGGAGCAGTCTGTGTCCCTTCAGCGGTTTATCCATATACATGACCTGTAAAACAGGGGCGTCGAAACCGGTCAGCAGCATTTCCGTGACTATCAGTATCCGCGGGTTTTCTTTTTCCTTGTATCCGTTTATTATTGCGTTTTTTATCTCCTTTTCATCCGTTGTCCTGAACCTGCCGCTCACCGTCTCAAAATACTTCCCGATTTCCTCTTCTTTTTCCGTGCGGTTATACGTCATTACCACCTCCGAATAATCCGGCGGCAGGTAACGGTCCAGGGTTTTTTTGTAGATTGTGCAGGCCTTCCTGCTCCCTGCGACAATCATACCCTTGAATTTTCCGTCAACGTTCTCCCTGAAATGCTCCGCAATGTCCCTGCATATCTTTTCTATCCTGTTCGGGTCCTCCAGAATCACCCTGATTTGATTGAATCTTTCCCTGACCTCTTTCTCTACGTCCTCTCTGATTTCTTCGGGGATTTCTTCAAGCGTCTGGGAGAAAAAAGCATTTAAGAGTTCCTTCTTCAGGTGCACGTCCTTCTCCAGTCTGGGCTGGTAGGCAATCTTCACCGTGAAGCCGTCCCGTATTGAAT
>Ga0209609_10000886_pt1 | contig 17643 bp, 16 predicted proteins | sample LakKivw325mmetaG_FD_184136 | JGI IMG/M metagenome (GOLD analysis project Ga0209609, IMG submission 184136) | Anoxic lake water microbial communities from Lake Kivu, Rwanda to study Microbial Dark Matter (Phase II) - Lake Kivu water 325m metaG... | ecosystem: Environmental > Aquatic > Freshwater... | reverse complement strand
AGGTGATCATCGTCGGCGGTGGCCCTGCAGGCTTGATGGCGAGCAGGGAGCTCGCAGCCGCGGGCGTGAAGGTCCTGCTCATCGAGCGGAACAACTATTTCGGCGGCGGGTTCTGGCTCGGCGGCTTCCTCATGAATAAGCTCACCGTGCGGTCTCCGGCTGAGTCTGTGCTCGATGAGCTTGGTATCCCGTACAAAGAATATGCGACCGGCATCTACGTCGCGGATGCCCCGCACGCCTGCTCGAAGTTGATCGCCGCGGCCTGCGATGCGGGTGCGAAGCTTATCAATATGGTCGCGTTAGATGATATCGTGCTCCATAACGAGCGCGTGCGTGGCGTGGTGGTGAACTGGACTCCGGTCTCGTCACTGCCGCGCCAGATCGCGGCGATCGATCCAGTATCACTGGAATCGAAGCTCGTGATCGATGCCACCGGGCATGATGCCTCGGTCGTTAAGAAGCTGGAGGAGCGGGGGCTGCTGAAGACGAAAGGGCAGGGCGCGATGTGGGTTGAGCAATCCGAGGACCTCGTGGTCGCGCACACCTCCGAGGTTTACCCCGGCTTGATCGTCACCGGTATGGCGGTTTCGACGGTCTACGGACTCCCACGAATGGGCCCGACGTTCGGCGCGATGTTACTCTCGGGCAAGAAAGCAGCTGAACTCGCCGGTGAACGGCTGGGGCTATAAGGGTGCCTCGAAGGGGTTGCTGACCGTTAACCACGGGATCAGCGCGAACGCGCGGTCTTCTGTATAGATGCTGAAGATGCCATGGTCCTTCATGGTCGCGGCGAGTAATGCGTCCCCGTAATGCACCATGAACTCCTTGCTGAGGTCAATTGCCGCGAGAATGGTATGCGCATCATACCCGAGGATCTTCCAGTTCTGAAACTCGATGATGTCCTGCACGATCTCCTTTGCAAGCTCTTCGGGCACGGGATTCTCGACCTTTGCCGTCATGATGACGTAAAATTCAGAGAGATTCTGGAGCGAGATACTGAACTTCCGGGTCGAACACCAGCATTCATCGACCATCCGCTTACAGATCTCATGCTTCGCGCCTTCACTTTCGTCGTAGGCATAGACCAAGAGATTGGTATCGAGGAGCGGCGGTTCAAGGTTCATGTAACTCTGCTCGCGACTCATACCGCTTCGTGCCCAGGTTAAACCCTTTCTCTAACCGCTTACGCGCTCGCTCGGTGATTGCCGCCTGTTTCTTTTCGGCTATCCAGGTCTCCATCGCTTCCGTGAGTGCTTTCCCCAATGAGCCTTTTCGGCCGCCGTGAACGATGCGGGCAACCGCCCGAAACTCCTCCTCGACCTCGTCCTGCACATTCACCGTGATCGTCCCCATAGCTTATACTTAGATGGAACTAATATTTAAATGTTTATAATATTTAAATATTCATGTGATGCCATTCGAGATCTGTTCTTCGATATCAGCGCCCAAAAATAGCCCCGCCGTGTTTTAAAACAACAGCTCTTTTTCTTTTAGCACAGGTTTTCTTTTTGTGAAAAAGAAAACGTGTCATGAAGGCCCTAGCGCTCTTCTCCGGCGGTCTGGACTCGATACTGGCGGCGAAGCTGATCCTGGATCAGGGCATCGAGGTCATCGCCGTGACCTTCAGCCTGCCCATTGCCGCCGAGAAGGAGGATCACGCCGCGAAGGCTACAGCGCGGTTGGGCATCACCCATCTCAAGGTTGAGGTCGGTGACGAGTATCTCGAGGTCGTGCGGAATCCGACGTACGGATACGGCTCGGGGATGAACCCCTGCATTGATTGCAGGATCTACATGCTTTGGGAGGCGAAAAAGCGGATGAGCGAGATCGGCGCCGCGTTTATCATCACGGGCGATGTGCTCGGCGAGCGCCCCATGAGCCAGCACCGGAAGGCGCTCGAGCTCGAGGAGCAGGAAGCTGGCCTGGACGGGCTGATTGTGCGACCACTCTCCGCGAAACTCCTGCCCGAGACGATCCCGGAACGCGAGGGCTGGGTGGATCGCGCGAAGCTCATGGCGATCCGGGGCAAGAGCCGAAAGCCGCAGATCGCGCTCGCTGCGCAGTTTGGGCTGCAAGGCGCATATCCGAGTCCGTCCGGCGGCTGCCTCTTGACCTATCAGGAATTCGCGGCAAAGGTGAAGGACCTATTTGAGCACGACGAGCGAGTAACGATGCGCGATATCGAGCTGCTGAAGCTTGGCCGGCATTTCCGCTCGGGTGCCGCGAAGCTCATCGTAGGGCGGAACGAGTCGGAGAATTCGCGGCTCGTAGCGCAGAAGGAGCCCGATGAGTATGCCTTTGAAGTACCGGATTACGGAAGCCCGATCACGATCCTGCAGGGTTCGCACACACAAGAAGCGATCGAGCTCGCAGCACGGCTGACGGCACGGTACTCGGACGCTCGTGCCGACCCCGTAATGGTGGAATACTGGACCGATGGGCCGCGGATGCGGATCACCGTCTCACCGCTCAAGGATGACGAGCTTGCTCGCTTGCGGATCTAAAAAGGCTGCGGGATTCCTTATTCCAGCCGAATTGCCGGGATCCAATCCTCATGCTGCTGGCCGTTTGCATCCACGAACTCGGTACACGTCATCGTGCCGCCGGCGACCGCTATCGTCGTGTGCCCGGTGATGAGCTGCGGATAGGAGTCCGTGACGAGGGTATACTGGTACGTTTCGTTCCCCCGGAGGACGAGCGGCTCGTTGAAGGTGATGTTCTGCCAATCGCCGCTGCTGTAATCGTGCCCCGCAGCCGTTACGTTCCACGTTGCATTTCCGATTAGCACGGAGATGGCTCGTCCACCGGTGCCGGGACAGGGGTAAGTGAACAGCCGGTGCACGAGCATCGAGCGGTTCAGGGTGATTGTCCCCGTGTGTCTGCCGGCGATGCTGGGGTAGCTGCCGTATCCAGTATCAAAGACGCGAGTGAGGTTGACGGGCTCGATCGTCAGATTGCAGGTGGTTTCGGCGGACCACGCGCCCTGATCGTCCTGGACCAGGAAGGTGATGAGGTGGGTACCGAGAGAAAGCTCCGAAGCGGGTTTGGTGAACGATGGTGCGGTGCTGAGCGGGCCGTCGAGGCTCGAGGTCCAGTTGTACGCGCTAACCGTGCCGTCCGGGTCCGTTCCGTTACCGCTGAAAGAAACGGTATCGAAGACCTGCTCCGCGGGATTGGGCGTGATCGCGACGATGGTAGCTGTAGGGGGCTGATTTAGGAGCTTAATTCGCGCGCGAATGCCCACATCGTAAGAGTCGCCAGATTTACTGTTATACGGGTTCGTGAAATTGAGGCCATCACAGCTCTCATAGCTCTCGCCCGAGAAGGTGGCAATCGCAGCCCATGGCGGCAGATCCGGGTCGGTGTAGTAATCGATCGGGGTTGGGTAGCCGTATCTCGTCGTCGTCAGCTTGATCCAGACGATGAAGTCATCACCTGCTTCTACCGTGAGAGGTGAGAGTAGTGGCACCGAGTAATAGCCGGTCTCCTTCGTGGTTCCCGTTTGCGTGCTGCCGAGCTGGCTGCTGAATTGATAGTATTCGGGGTGAGCAGTCATCTGGTCGTAGAGTCGGATCTCATACGCCATGTTGTCATCGATCGCCCAGAACTCCACCGCGGTTACCGTGATGGCCCGTTGGGGGACGAGTCGAACCGCTGCGTAGGCAGTCGGCTGGCCACAGCCTATCACATAACCCATCCAGCCGCACTCATCGTGATACAACACCGTCTCCTGAGAATTCGAGTAGCTGGTAATTGCACTCGTCCAGTCGCCGAGGTTCGCAGCACCGTAGGCAACCCAGGCGCAGCCGGGATACGGGCCCTGCGCGCCCCAGCTCGTGCCCCAGCTGTTCTTGATCAGCCACGCGCCGGTGCCCTGCTGATGCGTGAGCGAATCATTCCAGCCGATGATCTCGACAGCATGGTTCGGCTCCCCCGGCCCCCAGTACTCGTACACGCCGCTGTTATACGCGTGGAAGCCATAATGGCCCGCATATATGGTGGTGTAGACCGGCCCATAGTTCAGAATCGCCTTTTTGATCTGGGTAATCTGGCTCTCACCATAGCTCCCGGTGATCATCCGCCAGTTATTCACGCTCTTGAAGGCGAGACAGTCACGGCAGGTCTGTGGCACCCCGGCGTACGGGTGGCACGACTCACCGGCTGCGCCGTAATTAATGAGATGGTTGATGCCCATCGGGTCATACCCGCCCGCGCAGAAATTGTAGCCCCCTACGCTGCTCCAGATGTTGCAATCCCCCACTTCCTGCTCCGAAAAATCGAACGTCTGGTTCTCGATACGGAGCAAATCTGATTCGAAGTCCGCGATGGTAGCGAAGATCCAGCAGCTCCCACAGCTACCCTGATTCTTGACCGACGTGACGTAACCGAGTGCCATAGCGTCATAGGCCGCAGGGAGCGCTTCAACCAGTGCTACATCAAGCAACTCCACAGACGATTGCTCGACCATCACGTGGAACGCCACATTCTCGGGCAGCGGTTCGGCCGTTCGCCTCAGCGGTCGATACCCGCAGAGCGCCTCGCGCTCCGCAGGTGAGAGCCTGGTGATCGCATTTTCGGCCACCGTATACGTATAGCCCTGCTCATAGATGCTCTGCTGGAGTTGCTGCATTTCATTCTCTGATGCTTCAATTTGCGGTGTGTTCATCAATTCCCGTGCAATGCTGGGACTTGCTGCACCAAAAGCTGAAACAACGAGTAGCAAGACAAGCAGGGACGCCAGTAACTTTTCAGCCATCTATCCTATCAGACCCCTCCGGACGTAACCTAGACTCTAAGTCTCCTGCTCCTTTGCTTCTCAATCCCCCCTCGCTTGACGCGCCGCAAGCTATCAACTCGCCACGTGACAGACAGATACTAATAAACGAGCTGAATATTCCCCTCACTGATACCAGCGAACTCCAAACCGCGTTGGGGGCTGCCTTCTTCGCCTGCCGCTCTCCTTCTTCCGCTTCGCCAGGCGCTTTATAGACTCCAGCCCGTTTCGCCCAAGGTTCATGACCTCCAGATAGCCCGCATCGATCGCACCGTTGAGCACCTGCTCGCCCAGCACGGTGCGTGCGAAGACGGTTGACCAGCCCTCTTCTGAGCCAACTGAGCCGACGGCGATGTCTGCGAGCTCGGCAGTATAATCCATGCAGACCAGGCAGCCCTCGCCGATGTAGCTCTTGAGCTCCTCCAGCGGGATCCGGTGCGTCTCCCCATCCTCAGAGATTAAGAGCTCCTTGCCCCGTATCTCGAACTTCCGTACGCCTGCCAGGGAACCACTGAGACAGCGCTGACCGACGAAGTTCAGCAGCTCGTCCGTGAAATTCTCCATGCAGAAGAGTCCGATCAGCAATTTCACCTTCTTGATGCCCACCTCGTAGGGCTGCTCCGCGGTTTGCACCTTCCTGATGCCCTGGATCTGACAGGGAAGTCCAACGAACCCGACCTGCTCGCAGCCCTCTTCGATCGCCGCTCTCACGCCGAGCACGCTCGGATGGAGCGTATATTTCGTGCCCGCAGCTTCTAGCAACTCGGCGTATGTCCGCGCGATCTTCGTGATCGGCTTCCACTGCTCATCCGCGGAGGTGATCACACTGCAGTCGATGATCTTCTCGTCCAGTGCATAGGCGAGGAGCGAGGTCACGGCGCCGCCGTCCTGACTCTTTTCCAGGATATCCGCCCGCTTTGACCGGACGGCGTACCCACTCCGATAGATGCCGAGCACATCGCCCGTAACCCGTTTCCGGTCCTCACCGAAGATCCGCTGCTCCAGCTCATCCTGCGGGAGGAACGTCCGCGGGCAGAAGGCATAGCAGAGTCCGCAAACGGTATCATACTCCTCCACGAAGGCTGGCTCTTTCTTGCCAGACTCCGCCTCAATGTCGCGTATCGCGATTTTGTCACAAAACGCGGCACAGGTACCGCAGAGGCAGCAGATCCGTTTCGCGGTTACCGTGTTCTGCAGATCGCTAAATCCGCGCTCCAGGAAGGTCGATAGCCGCACGTATGGTCGCACCTCGATTCGCTGCGGTCCTGTCCCAGCAGCTGCTTCTCCGCTCATCTTATCGCACCCCCGCCTTCTCCCGCAATTTCGCATAATCATCCTCGATCCTGGCCTGGATTCGTTCAATGTCTTTCTCGGTGAGGTGGCGGAACCGGCCTTGTATCTTCAAATACTCCCGGACGGGCTTCAACTTTGGGAAATCCATCGTCAATCGGTACTCGCCGTTAACCACCTCAAAGAGCGGAAAGACGCCGGTCTCCACGGCCAACCGGCCAAGCTCGATGGTAATATTAGGTGCGCACCGCCAGCCGGTGGGGCAGACGGAGAAGACGTGAAGGTACGCCGGACCTTCGGTCTCCACGCCTCGCTTCACCTTATCAATCAGATCGAACGGATATGACGGGCAGGCAGTGGCTACGTAGGGTATCCGATGTGCCACGGCGATCTCAGGCATGTTCTTCTTCCAGGTCATCTGTCCGATGCTCTTCTTGCCCACGGGTGCCGTGGTCGTCCATGCGCCGTAGGGTGTGGATGACGACCGCTGAATGCCGGTATTCATATACGCCTCATTATCGAAGCAGACGTAGAGGAAATCATGGCCGCGTTCCAATGCGCCTGATAATGCTTGTAGCCCGATATCAGAGGTGCCGCCGTCACCGGCTAAGCCGACGAACTTGACGCCACGATCCTCGAGCTTGCCCTTTCTGATCCGCGCCTTATATGCCGCTTCGACCCCGGAGACCACCGCGCCCACGTTCTCGAAGAGCGTATGGATCCAGGGCACGCGCCACGAGGTACGCGGTAAGAGCGAGGAGAAGATCTCGATGCAGCCTGTGGCATTCACAATGATCACATTCTTCCCCAGTGCCTTGCAAACATGGCGGACGGCAAGTGCCTCGCCACAGCCGACGCAGGCACGATGTCCGGAGGCGAAGTTCTCATCCGTAGTGATGAGCCGCGGCACGAAGAGCTCCTCGTCTCGCATGAGCGCGCTCATCTCTCCTTCTCCCATTATTCTCTCACCCCTATCATTTCTGCCGCGATCTCCTCACCCGGCTCCACCGTCTTTGCTCGTGCCATCGCACGGGTCACCATGTACTTGAATTCGCCGATCGAGAGGTCGCGACCACCAATGGCGCCGATAAAGCCCACGATGCCCAGTTCCGCTCTCAGATCGTACAACGCGGACTTCACCTCGGAGCAGACCGGCCCGCCCATGCCGAAGGAGATGGCACGATCCAGCACGACGAGCAGCTCGAGCCCTTTCACCGCTTCACGGAACTCCCGGAAGGGGAACGGGCGCCACAACCGCAGCCGAATCAGCCCCACAGGGGTGCCGTCTGCGCGCAGCTCATCTACCGCGAGCATCGCCGTCTCGCTGATGCTGCCCATGGTGACGAGCGCGATACGTGCGTCGTCCATCCGGTAGGTCTCAACAGGCTCGTAATAGCGCCCAAATCGCTCGCCGAACTCCTGCCAGATCGCTCTGATCCGCGACTTCGCGTGCTCAAACGCGACCTCCTGTGCCTTCTTCGCCTCGGTATAGATAAACGGCGGCCCATAGCAGCCCATGCTCACCGGGCGCTCGGGATCTAACACAAACGGGTGCTCGTAGTCCGGTATGAAATCGGCCACCTCACCCTCATCCGGCATCAGAATATCCTCGATGACGTGCGAGAGGTAAAAGCCATCGATGTGCACCATCGCGGGGAAGAGGACATCGCGGTCCTCCGCGATCCTGTAGGCGCAGACGGTGAGATCGAACGCCTGCTGATTGTTCTCCGCAAAGATCTGGACCCACCCGATGTCCCGGATCGCCATCACGTCAGAGTGATCGCACCATACGGAAAGTGGTGCTGAAAGTGCCCGGTTCGCCGCCACGGCCACGACCGGCAGGCGCATTGAGGAGGGGATGTAGAGTACCTCGTGCATCAGCTCCAGCCCCTGCGAGGCTGAGCACGTGAATACACGCGCACCCGCCGCCGATGCGCCCACACACGCGCTCATCGCCGAGTGCTCTGATTCCACACAGATGAATTCCGCATCCAGGATACCATCCGCGACCAGTTCCGCCAGGCGCTCCACGATGTGCGTCTGCGGCGTGATCGGGTATGCGGAGATCACATCGACATTTGCCATTCGCACCGCCTCGGCTACCGCAAACGAGCCTTCCATGCCAACTATTCTCCCTTTCGTCATTTCCTATCACCTAATTCCTCCTACTTTTAAATTAGTTCGCGCGGTTTTTTCTCCGCCTTCATGTATGGCCCTCTCAACCCGCTTTTTCAGTGCAAATAACTCCTCGTAAACCCCTAAGCTCTTACATCTACCCTCCAAATACGCCATGTCCAGGTTATCAAGCTGCCGGGCATAAATGCCTTCAGCATCTTTTATGTCCTGTTCACTTCCAAATAGCAGCTTGTTCGCAATGAGATCTTCAGGTGATGCAACATAGAACTCAAAATCCGCTAAACTCACTTTTCTCCTCCTGGTGAGTGTTAGCCGATCATTTTCACTGTAAATCCCTTTTGCATCGAGGTGATATTCCGATACCTCATCAAAGATCGTGAAGTGGCTTCTCTGATTTAATGCATCTACTATATCTTCCGCTTGAATTGAGAACCTCTCTCGCTTCAACGCCACTTCAAGCTCATTGGCATCTCCTTCATTCAGGAGTAACATTATATCAATATCCCTGGTTGTGCGGATATTACCCCACGCGGACACTGCTATACCTCCAACAATCACATACACGAGCTCCTCTTCTTCTAATATCCTCGCAATGCTCTTTACTACCGCTTCTATACTCCTCATTTCCTTCCGCTTTGATTTCTGGCTAACTTCTGTGTGAATGCACACAGGTCGAAGAATATCCTCACGGTATCTTCAGGTTTTTTAGCACGCAGCATCACTGAGTCTCTTATCCATTCGCTCTCCCTTTCCTCTCTTACTCTCGCCCTTAATTCTTCTTTCTTCATCGCTCCGATTGAGCTAGAGCACCAAATATCCTCGTGCCCAGCTCCGAGACCGAAAACTATTCTTCCTCTTCCTCCACCATCGTGATGACGTTCCGCGGGCACTCGTGCGCACAGATGCCGCAGCCCTTGCAATAGTACAGGTCCGCCTCGAAGAACCCTTCCTCATCTTCGTGGATGCACGCCTCGGGACAGTAGATGTAGCACGACCCGCATTTGATACACTTCGTCGTATCACGAACCGGCCGTTCTGACCGCCAATCGCCCGTCTTCTCGATGGATGCGCTACCCGGCTCGATCACCACACAGCCGACTTCGAGCTCCTTCCAGCCTTTTTGTTTCGCGCCCATTGCTCACTCCTTCTTCCTTCTTGCTAGCAGCACGGCTTACTCAACCACCGTCTCCGTATAGGCACGCCGCATCGCTTCAAGATTCTTCACCGCGAGCTTCCCAAATCGTTCGTGCAGCGGCTCCTCCAGAGATGCCAGGTCCACAATGCCGGTCGCTTTCACCAGTGCGCCAAGCATGGTCGTATTGACGATGGGCAAGCCCAGGACCTCCTTGGCGATGGCCAGCGCATCGACCGTGGCCAGTCGTCCCGCCGTCAGCTTCGACCGCATCTCCGCGTGCGTCTTCTTGGTGTTAATCACCGCGGTCCCCCCCTTCTTGAGTCGCGCCACCACGTCACCGACGTGCAGTAAGCCCGGGTCGAGTACCACGAGCACGTCAGGCTCCATGATCTCCGCCCGTATTTTGATCCGGTCCGTTTCGTCCACCCGTAAGAAGGCAAGAACCGGTGCACCGCGCCGTTCCGGCCCGAAGGAGGGCATTGATTGCGCGTGCTTTCCCTCGTGAATCGCGGCGTGGGCAACCAATTCCGCTAAGGTGACGCCTCCTTGCCCACCTCTGCCATAGATACATATCTCGATCATTTCAACCCAACCAACCATTCAGTGGAGCAGGCTTGTGGTAGGTAGTGCTCGATTTGATCGATCCTACCCGATACGCGCCAAGAAGCGCTCCATGCGCTCCAGGGCCTCGTTGAGTTCGTACTGGGAGACCGTGTATGCGCAGCGCACGTACCCTTCCCCACAGTCGCCAAAGACACTCCCGGGTATCACGACCACTTTCTCCTCAAAGAGCAGCCGCTTCGTGAACTCCGCGGAGCTCAGCCCCGTGGTTTGAATCGAGGGGAAGGTGTAGAACGCGCCTTTCGGCATGAAGCAGTGCAACCCGAGCTTATTGAGCCCATCGACCATAATGCGCCGCCGCCGGTTGTAGTCGCTCACCATCTGGTTCACTTCGTCCTCGCAGCGTAGTGCCTCGATCGCAGCCTTCTGAGCCGTAATTGGCGCGCACATCATGATGTACTGATGGATCTTCATCATCGCCTCGATGATCTCCCGGTTCCCCGCGGCATAGCCCAGGCGCCAGCCGGTCATCGCGTACGCCTTCGAGAAGCCATTCAGCAGTATCGTCCGCTCCTTCATCCCATTCAAGGAGGAGAAGCAGGTGTGTGTGCCCTCGTAGGTCAGTTTCTCGTAGACCTCATCGGAGATCACCAGGAGATCGTGCTCGGTGGCCACGTCCGCGATCTCCTCCAGGTCTTTCCGGGCTAACGTCGCGCCCGTGGGATTGTTCGGATAGTTCAACAAGATCGCTTTGGTGTGGTCCGAGATTCTCGCCTCGATCTCCTCCGCCTGCACCTGGAATTCGTCCTCGACGGTCGTGGGAACTACGACGGGCGTCCCGCCGGCGAAGATCGTACAGGGCTTGTAGCTCACGTACGACGGCTCGTGCAGAATCAGCTCGTCGCCGGGATCGAGAATTGCCCGGAGTGCGAGATCCGCCGCTTCACTCACGCCCGTGGTGATCAAAATCTCATTCGCGGGCTCATAATAGACGCCGGTTTCCTTGTACATGCGCTCTGAGAGCGCCTCGCGGAGCTCGAGCAACCCCCAGTTCGAGGTGTAGGAGGTGTAGCCCTTCTCGAGCGAGAAGATGCACGCCTCGCGGATACGCCAGGGCGTGACGAAATCCGGCTCGCCGACACCGAGCGAGATCGCCCCTTCCATACCCTGGACGAGATCGAAGTACTCACGTATGCCCGAGCCCTTGAGCTGCTTTACCTTCTCCGCAATACGATCTACCATCCTGCTCATGCTCGTCCCTTTGTTAGCTGAGGTTTGCGCTGTGAAGATAAAAAGTGTGCGGCTTTCGATCCGCGCGCAAGATCGCTTATGGCGTTACCAGTAAACGCTTCACCTTCTCCTTCTCCGCGTAGATCTCCCCGTTCTCCTTGTAGGTCTTGAGGAGGAAATGGGTCACGGTATTGCGGACCTGCTCAAGAGGTGCGATCTTCTCCGCGACGAAATGGGCAACCTCTTGCATTGTCCGTCCCGTGACCAGCACGGAGAGATCATACTCACCGGAGACCAAGCGGAGGGACTTGACCTCAGGGAAGCGTGAAATCCGTTCTGCCAGGGAATCGTAGCCCGTATTTCGCTCCGGGCTAACCTTAACGTCGATCAGCGCTTGCACGAGCTCGATGCCCGCCTTCTCGTAGTTGATCACCGCTTTGTATTTCCGGATAACTCCCCGGCGTTCCAGGTCAGCGATGATGCCCTTCACCTCGTCCTCCCGCAGCCCGAGCATCATGGCGATCTCCGCGTCGCTCAGTCGTGCGTTCTCCTCCAAGAGTCTCAATACCTCATCCTCTTTGCCCTGCTCTTTCATCTAGCCTCGCCTCTCCTTTCAGATCAGATGCACTACAGGAATTTGAATACCGTGGGGAGCTCACCGACGAGCTCGCGGAACTGTTTGGGCCAGTGCTCGGGGTCCAGCCCCTTCTGCGCGAGGAATACCGCGGCCCACCGCTCCAGGCCGACGCCGGAGCAGCCGGACCAGAGCTCAGCCCCGCTCTGCAGCTTCACCGTGAAGCCTTTCGGATATTTGTCTCCATTCACACTCACATTCTGGAACTCCAGCCATTTCCCGCTGTAGGGGAGCAGCGCTTCATAATCACGGGTGCCCACCTCCCGCAGCTCAGCCAGGCCAGCTCGTCCCTCTTGTGCCATGAACCAGGGCGTCACCCAGGCCTCACGCCACTGGAGATCGAGGATATCCTCGAAGATGTGCCGGTATTTCGCGACCAGCAGCTCCGCATGCTCGATCACCTGCTGCTTCGCCCCGATCCAGACGATCTCCACCCGGTGGAACTCGTCGAGGCGCTCGATCCCGTGGATGCCCCCGCTTTCATAGCGAAAGGATGGCCCTGAACGGTCGAAGACGCGGATCGGGAGTATCTCGTCCGGCAGCGTCTTCCCCTGGAGAAACGGCCAGAACGGCGGGCACTGCGCGTAGCACATCCCGCCGATATTCTCGATCTTCTCCATGATCTGCGCGACCGGGACCTCATTCGTCACCTTGAAGTAATCAATCACTTCTTCCCAGTACTCGGGGTCGCGTGTCTTCGGCGTGCAGACGTAGTACGCTTCGGGATAGATCCCCTTCGCGTGCCCTGATCGCTTCCACACATCCCAGGTCACGAGCTTCGGGAAGATCATCTCCGCATAGCTCAAAGGTGTCAAGAGCTCAGTCTGCAGTAGTTGCTCGAAGGTTCTGAAGATGCGCGTGAGCTGCGGCCCGTAAATATACTGTCCGCGACCTGCAGCATGCTCGAGCCAGCCGAGTTGGAGCATCTCCTCAGTGGGGTCTTTATCGAACCGGAGCGGTTTCTTCGCACTCTCGAAGAGCAATTCCCAGTGCTCCGTTTTACCCCGCCACCGGAACGCCTCCCGTTTATCCTCCAGTAACCGAATGAGCCGATCGGGAATCCGGTTCTCGAGCGCGGCCTCATCGAGCTCCAGCAGGAGCTCTAGTCGCCCTCCTTCGTGCTTCAGCTCCTTGACGAACGGCAATTTACTGAGCTTCAAGCCTTCCTCCGCATCCCAGTCGAGGGTGATCCGGTAGTCCTGGATCTCAAGACCACGTATCCCGATCCGATACTTCCCCACCACTGTTCCAAATTCTTTCTTCGCACGGAGCAGCGCGTCATGTGCCCGCACATAGCGGTCGGAACGTATTTCCAGGGCGAAGTTCTCAGCGGCCACCTCCCACCAGATGATCGCAGCACCACACCCCGGAGGCGCGCCTTTTTTCAAGATGTCCGTGTTACAACGCTGCACGAAGCCCTCGATCACAGCGGTATCGACCCTCTCCGCAAGGCGGCCACTGCACGTCAGCGTAGCTTTCAGCTCAAACGTCATGGCCATCGGCTCTTCAGACTGGGGTTTCATGCTCACCCTCCACCAGCTCAAGGATATCGCGTGCCACCCGGGCATTCATCAAGAAGTCATCCACGCTCGCAATCAGCGAGCCGAGTTTATCGGTCTCAAAGCAGGTCATCACGCGCTCAGCCGTCACGACCGTCTTCATGCGAGCGGTATTATCCTGCATGAGCGGCACGCCAGCTAAGGCCGCATTCGCACCGCGTATCTCGATTTTTGCGCGTATCTTCATTCTGGGGCTATCTTTAAATGTGGCGCCCGGGTATAAAAGATAGATTGGCGGGGATGTTCGATTACGTGGTGGTCGTGGTGAATGAGGAGTTAGAGGCGCGTAAATTAGCCGCTGCGTCCTTCAGACCCGGTGTGCTTCTTAACTCGACCTTCGTGCCTGTGCCCGAGAGCGGGTGGACAGGTCGTGCGGGCAACGGCCTGGGCACGCTCTTCGCGATCGAGAACGCGAGTACCGTGCTCGGCAAAGACCTGGTGGCGGAGGTGAAGCGTGGCAAAAGTCTGCTCCTTGTACACACCGCCGGCGAGGGCACCCGCAACGTCCTTACGCGGACGGTGAAGAACAAAGCGCTCATCGAGGTGCCCAACCTCACGATTCTGGAAGGTGTGATCAAGCAGTTCCAGGAGTTCGCGATTCCCGCCCGCATCATGGTAACCTGGGGCGATCAATTCCTCCTGCTCGAGGACTCGCCTGACGCGATCCGGGATTGCGCGTTGACCACGCACGTGATGCTCTTCGGCTTGAAGACGGAACTCACCGAGGAGATCGCGAGCACGTATGGGATACAAATCGTGAGAAGTGAGAACGGAGCGGGCTGCGAACTGCTCGCCTTTGAGGATACGCGCAACTACGAGGTGGCGAAGCGGCTGGTGCAGCAGTGGCAGGGCGCGGTGATGGTGAATATGGGCATGTTTGCCCTGAGTGGTGTCGCGGCGGAACGGATGTTCGATGCGTTCAGCCCGGAACTCACCGCGCGGCGCGGTAAGTTCAATTCCGATGAGCTCTGGCAATCATGGATCTCACCGGAGTACGAAGCCGAACCGTGGCTCCGTGAACGCGCAGATCGATTGAAGCAGGAACTGCTCGAGCGAGCGCCGGGCGTGCTCATCAAGAGCTATCCGCTGAGCGCACGGACGATTTGGTTGGATTTTGGCACGAATGAGCAGTATTACGAGAGCGTGATGAAACTCCTCGCGGATAACGCGGTGGGGCGGCGGCTGCGTGGATTCCTCGCTGTTGATCTTGCCTCGGTTGCGACAGGCTGCACGATTTCCTGCTCGGTCTACGAGCGGTCGGCGATTGCGGCGGGTGAGGTCAAGGAGAGTGTGATCGTGAATTCAACGGCGAAGCACGCGGAGCTCGAAGGCGCCTGCGTGCTCAATGCCACCCTGAACCGGATCAGGGGCAAACGGTGTGTGGTGTATAACGTGGTGGACCACGACGAGCTCGAGGTGGAGGACAGCTTTGTCGTCGGTGTCTTTCATCCGGTCAAAGGCCTGATTCGGCTGCGAATGGCAATGGGTGCGGAGAAAGGTGCGAAAGCAGCATGGTGGCACACCTGCCTCCCGGGTAATGACTACGCGCTCTGTGAGGTTGCGGAATTGGTACGAGATGTCTCCGATGAGGAGATGGCGGCTACGAAGAAGCGGGTGGAGCGGCTTGCGAAGCTGATGATCGCACATGGTGACGAGCTGACTTTCCTCGTTTCTCGACCATTCACGATTAAGCCCTTCGTGGAGCCGAAGCCGTGGGGCTATGAGTTCTGGTGCGCCTCGCCCCGGAATATAGCTGAGCTGAAGCCCGAAGATGCGTACGACCTCACCCTGGACGACCTGACGGCACTCTTCCCTGAGCTGCTGGTGGGGGCGGCGGCCCTGAGTCAGCCAAAATTCCCGCTGATCGTGAAGATCCTCAAGGCTGAGGAGAACCTCTCCGTGCAGGTGCATCCGGACGATACGTATGCAACCGCACTGGGAGATATCTGTGGTAAGGAGGAGGCATGGCACGTCCTGGAGGCGAGCCGCGGTGCTCTGATTTATCTGGGGCTCGAGCAGGCGACGAGTCAAGCGGAAGTGACTGAAGCGATACACCGCGGAGATTTCCTCTCCAAGCTGCATGGATTCAAGGCGCAGGTCGGCGATACGTATCACATCCCGCCATGCGTGGTCCATGCCCTGGGTGCTGGCACGAAGGTGTATGAGGTCAGTACCGCCTCGGAGCGGACCTTCAGGATTGACGATTATGGGCGTGGTCGGGAGCTGCATCTGGCTGATGCGTTGCGCGTCTTGAAGGCAACCGAGGAAGGATTATGGCCAGCACACAAGCAGGAGCCTGAACTTACACGGGCCAATGCTGAACTGGAAGCGTATCAGCTCGTACAGGGCGCGCAATTCCACGTGCAGCGTCTTCGACTGCGGAGCGAAGCCGAGGTTACTCTTGAGACAGGAGGGCGCCTCTGGCTGATCACCTGTCTCCAGGGCACCGTTTTTCTCACGGGAAAGGCGGAACCTCCGACCGGTGGACTTCTGTTAGCACCGCTGGAAACGGTCGCGGTGCCTGCCTGTGTGTACTCGTTCGGGATACGGGGTGAGGGTGTGCTGCTGTGCGCGATTCTCACCACCCTCGCCATGTAGGTAGCGGTTGTGACTCACGAAACCATCGCGGCCAGCTCGGTTTTGAGCGCATCGGCCATCTCGGAGCAGTAGCCGTGGGTCGCGCATGCAACCGTGTGGAGCTCTTTCGGCGCGAGAGCTTTGGTATAGGTTTGTTCCGCGTACTCGTAGGCGATGATCGTATCGTTCACGGAGTGACAGAGCACGAACTTCCGCGGCGGGATCTTGCTGAGGTACGTCTCTGGATCGACGGACCGGTAAAATCGGATCTGCTCCGGCTCGGTTAGTCTCCTGGAGGCAATTGCAGCCTCCACGCCGTACCCGCAGGTGCTGATGGCCAGCACGCCCCGTGCTCCGGGATCGAGCGCGCAAGCGATAATGGCGAACCGTGCGCCGTTACTCTCGCCTGCATATATTATGCGCTCCGGATCGATCTCGGACTGCTCGCGCAAGACCGCTGCAGCCGCGAGCGCGTCATGCACCATCTTATGCTCAGTCGGCTCTTCATCATTCAGGAAGAGCGCTAAATCGCCCTGCATGTCGATCACCCCGAGATTACGCTGGTCGAGCGCGATGCTGGCGTAGCCGAGCGTGCAGAGATATGCTGCGAGCCCTTGCTCGCCTTCTTTGCTCACCGTTGCACCAGGCAGGAGCACGATACCGGCAACCTTCTCCATCTCGTGAGTCCGCGGCATGCGCAGGAGACCAGCGATTTCCACATCGCGGCTGGTGAACCGGACCTCGGATAAGGTGTACGTATCAGTCTCCTCAAGGAGCCGTACCTGATATTCAGGCGAGCACGGCGGGTAGTCCAGCTGCCCGTCATCAGTCACGCGCCATGCTGGCTTGGTTGTCGAGAGGATGAGCACACCAGCCAGTGCGGCTATCATGCATCCAATGGCAAGCAGGCGTATGATCGTGCGCTGAGAGACCATGTTACACCTCTGGTTCGGTTCGTTATGTGATGATACGGCAAAGGTATTTAAACCAATCCGAACAAAATGTTACTATGCTCACAAAGGTAAAAATCGAGAATTTCAAAAGCATCAGGAAATTGGACCTGGAGCTAGCTCCGCTAACGATACTCGTCGGTCCAAATGCTTCCGGGAAGTCGAATGTCCTCGAAGCCGTAGCAATTTTAGCACAAACCACAAAACTCCGGGGAAATATCAGAAGATCGCTGCTTGGCAGCTTAGAATACGGTGAGTTTGTACGTTACCCATCTAGTCGCGATTTCCCACTATTCGATTTTATAGCTCATAAGAAGGATTGGAGCAACTTTATCACCTTTGAGATACACACAACAGAAGCTAACTATCACGATATTGGATACAGCTACGCTTTTATGCCTCGTAAGGAAGAAGTACGCCAGGCTGTCTTTGAAAACGAGAAAAAGTTAGTTGAAGTGGGTTACCTCAACGTGGGAGAAAATTCATGGAGACGTGAATTTTTATATCCCGAGGAATTCACACAAATCATTCAGCTCACAGCCAACACTGAGTACATATTAGATCCAACCTGTTTCGGCTATTCTTTGAAGCCAGTACAAATCACAGATCAAAAAAGACAGCAGCTCGAAAAAAGTGCGCTGAGAGCTCAAGAAATAGTAAAAAAGTTCGAAAAAGCCCTCAAAGGAATCTATTTCATATCGGCTATACGAGGAGAAGTAAGATCCATGAGCGAGATCCTTGAAAGTGAGCCGAGTTTAGGCACACACGGCGAGGGGCTCATAGAAATTTTGTCATTG
>Ga0209609_10000884_pt1 | contig 17648 bp, 10 predicted proteins | sample LakKivw325mmetaG_FD_184136 | JGI IMG/M metagenome (GOLD analysis project Ga0209609, IMG submission 184136) | Anoxic lake water microbial communities from Lake Kivu, Rwanda to study Microbial Dark Matter (Phase II) - Lake Kivu water 325m metaG... | ecosystem: Environmental > Aquatic > Freshwater... | reverse complement strand
AAAATTCGCTTTTACCTGATTTAGGTTACTCGACCTGCTCACAGTAGAATTTTTTGAGTAAGGCATAAATGGTGGCGGCATCGCGGGCTCTTAAAATTTTATCAGATAATTCTTGAGTTAGCCGGAGATCAAGTTTTCGAACCACATTGGAAATATTTTCCAGGGCATTAGCACTCACGCTGATGGAATGGATGCCCAGCGCTGCCAAGCCCACTAAGGCATAGCGATCCGACGCCATTTCACCACAGACATTGACCGGAATATTGGCAGCTGCAGCGGTTCGAACAATCTTATCCAGAGCTTGAAATAATTTCGGATGATAATAATTCTTCGGTACCGACGAGTCGCGCGAAGTCCCGATTAGATAGAGCGCCAAATCGTTGGTGCCGATGCTGAAAAAGTCAACCTCCTGAGCCAGTTCTTCCAGCTCGTCCAGTACTCGTCTGGTTTCAATCATTGCACCCAATTGAATATTCCGTCGAAAAGTAATACCCTCCTGCTCCAGCTCAGCTTGGATTTGGTGTAGAATTTCTTTGGTCTTAACTACATCTATCACCGACATCACCAGTGGTAGCATAATCTGAATATTGCCAGAAGTGCTTGCCTTTACCAGTGCCCGTAATTGCGTCTGTAAAATTTCAGGATTATCCAGTAAAAATCCGATTCCGCCCCATTCATCAAAGAGGTGGTCTTCGCGCAGAAGGTCAAGATCCAGCATGGCTAAGATTTTATCCCGACCAAAATCATACACTCTGAAAACCACCGGCAGGCGCTTCATTTTATCCAAAACTGCTCGATAAGCTTTAACCTGCTCTTCCTCCGACGGAATGGTATTTCTCTCAATACATAAATATTCGGTCCGAAATAATCCAATGCCCTGAATTAAATTCGGATTGAGAGCATTGACTTCATCTACAAAACCGGCATTAATATAAATATGGAAAGGAATTTCATCTTTTGTGGTATTAGCAACTTTTCTGGTAATAATTTTGTTGCGGTGGTTGGCGTACTCTTTAATCCGAACGCGATATTTCTTTTTTATCTCCTCGGTGATGTCCAATAAAATTTCTTCATTATCGGCATCGAGGATAATCTCCGAATAAGATACCAGTTCATCAATCTGGGTAATGTTTGAGATATAGGGAACCCGAAAAGCGCGCGCCAAAATGCCGACATGTGAATCCACTCCACCAAAGCGGGTGATAATTCCCAAAGTTAGTTCATGGTCAATATGAATCAGGTCGCCGGGCGAGATCTTCTCACAGACAATAATAGAGGGTTGCTGAATTCCCGGCGGATTATAGTCAGTCTGGTTTATGAGATGATAGACAACCCTTTTTTTAACATCCCTCAGATCGGCAGTTCGTTCTTTGAAATATTGGCTATAAGAGTTAAGCAGCAATTTTTCATAACTCTCCATCACCTCATAATAAGACCAGGTGATGTTTTTCTTTTCCCGCTGCATCAGTTCCCGAACGGATTTAAACATCTCGCGATCCTGGACCGCAATCAACTGAGCTTCGATAATCCGGGCATGGTTTTCATCCAAATGCTTCAGTACCAGATCCCGTACCTGGGTCAGTTCCACGATTGCCTTTTGAACTGCCTGTTGAAAGCGTTCCCATTCGCTGTCAAAATCCGCTTCCTGGACAAAGTGCTTCGGCACCGGGAGATAGCTACGTTCAAAATAATAAATCGGACCGCTGACAATCCCGGGAGAAATTTTTATGCCTTTAATTTTGCGCACGATCTATTCCAGATTGAATTTATTCTGCGCCAAGTTTACCAAACTCTCAACGGCTTCTGTTTCATCCTCACCCGCAGCTTCCACAGTCAAAAATGAACCCGGCTCAACGGCCAACACTAAAATTCCCAAAATACTCTTGGCATTAACGCGTACACCCTTATAAATCAGGAAAATATCGGATTTGAATTTCGAGGCAACTGTTACCAGCACGGTTGCCGGTCGGGTATGCAACCCATATTTGTTGATTATCTGAACTTCCTTTGAAGTCACTATCTTATCGCTGTCTCCGGGAAATTAAATTAATCGCAAAATTCAAATTATCGGCTGCCGATTCGGGAATAGGTTTCAATCGGTTCCGGGCACCTTGGAGTAACTCTGAAATTTTCTGCTTTGCCAGATCCAGGGCCTGATATTCTTGAAAAAGACCAATAATCGCCGCCCGATCATGTAGGCGAGTTTTTAAGCACTCCATAAAATCCCGCCGCTGTTGCCGATCCATTGCCGATTGGGCTACTATTAGGGGATATGTTTTTTTACCAGCAACAATATCACTGTCCAGACTTTTGCCCATAATAGTTGTGTCGGAAGTAATCTCTAACAAGTCATCCTGAATCTGAAACGCCTGACCTAACTCGATTCCAAAGCAGTTTAAGTCGTCGGCAACTTTTTCATCAACATCAGATAATAATGCTCCCAACTGGCAGGCAAGTCCTAAAAGGCGGCCGGTCTTTTTACTCACCATATGCAAATAATTCTCAGCCGTCACTTTCTCAGACTTTTCATACTCCAAATCCAAAGCCTGACCTTCGCAAATTTCCAGCATTGACTGACTGAACTCATAGCCCATCTGCCGCAGCCGGGGTGCCTGACACTCCATTAGCGAACGGAAGGCGATTGCCATTAATCCGTCGCCAGTCAAGATTGCGGTATTGGTATCCCATTTAACATGCACCGTGGCACAACCGCGGCGCTGCGTATCATTATCCATAATGTCATCATGGACCAGGGTAAAGGTATGCAGCAGTTCCACGGCTAAAGCAACCGGTAGAATTTTGGCATGGGACACACCCAACCCTTCGCCAGTTAAAAAAGTCAATATCGGGCGCAGGCGTTTGCCCGACGTAACCGCACTATAATTTATCGGTGTATATAAGCTGGATGGATAGCCGGGGAGATGTAGATCTGCCAACCCTTTATCTATCTCTTTCCGATACCTTTGGACTAACTGGTTAAGATCCGTGTTCATAATCTAAAGTCGCTGCACTCAGGCTATTTTAACCTTGCCAAATTCCTGCAATTTGGAAAGCACTATATTTTTAATCTCGTTCAGCCGCGCTTCAGTCCGCGCTTCAAAACGCGTAACGATGACCGGTTGGGTATTGGATGAACGAACTAAACCCCACCCATCACCAAACTTAATCCGTACACCATCAACATCTAAGCATTCATAATGGGCTTTGAAATATTCATTTGCTCGACGGGAAATTGCAAACTTGGCGGCATCATCTTCACACTCCAGACGCATTTCGGGGGTCGCATAATAATGCGGTAATTGAGCCATTCTAACTGACAGCGAAGTAGTTGAATGAGAGACCATCTGTGCCAGGCGGGCACCCACATACATGGCATCGTCATAGCCATAGTAATCATCTCCAATAAAAATATGCCCGCTCATTTCACCGGCAAAGGGCACATGTTCCTCTTTCATTTTTTGTTTAATCAATGAATGACCAGTTTTCCAGATGATCGGCTTGCCACCCTTGGCAGTAATGATCTCTTCGAGTGCCTGAGAACATTTCACATCAAACACTATTCCCGTGCCGGGATATTTAGCAAATATTTCGTCAAGGAAAAGGATTATCAGATAATCGGCCCAGATAATTGTACCGGTGTCATCAACAATTCCAATGCGATCGGCGTCCCCATCAAATGCAATCCCAAAATCATAATCACCTTGTTGCACAGTTGTTATCAAATCATGCAAATTTTTTGTAACTGTCGGATCGGGATGATGATTAGGGAAGGAACCATCTACCTCACTATATAATTCGGTGAGCTGGCAACCAATACTCTTATAGATTTCCGGAGCTGCCAGTCCGGCAGTCCCATTGCCGCAATCCATTGCTACTCTAACCGGTCTGGCTAAATTTATCTTAGAAATTACCATTCGCTTGTAATCTTCAAGGATTTCCTGTTTACGGTACTTCCCTTTGCCCGTAGCAAATTTGCCAGCTTCGATCAGAGTCTTGATGTACTGGATATCTTTGCCATAGACCGCCTTACTATCATACGACATTTTAAATCCATTCATGTTGGCGGGATTATGACTGCCGGTAATCTGAACCGCCCCATCAATCTCCAGCATAACCATACTGTAATAGTTTACGGGAGTCGGCACAATCCCAATGTCAATTACCTCAATTCCGGTCGAGAGCAAGCCTTTGGTAAAGGTTTCTTTCAGCTTGGGGGTTGATAAGCGAACATCACCACTGATGGCAATTTTGCGACCGCCTTTCTTCCACACATAGGTGCCAAAACCCTTGCCCAGTAGAATTACAATCTCTTCTGGAAAGTCTTCTTCCACCACCCCACGAATATCATACTCTCGAAAAATATAGGGATTCATTGTACCTCCTGATTAAAACCGAAATCAAACTGCGCCATCATACTTAAAAATGCACAATTATCGCGCTTATCAACTAGTATGACCCAGCCTTGATAGTTTATTTCCAAATAATTCCCATTATCAATAAAAAATCAATTGGCATTAATTCGACATAAAATAGATAAATCCACCCTTTTTTAAAAGCAGGATATTTTTATATCAGCCTACGATATCCACAACATAAAATTGGATTTTAAGAACTATGAAAACCGACTCGATAGTAAATATTTATTTAAGATAACTTGCCAGCCATTCAAAAATTGTTTGATGCCAGAACCGGCTGTTCTGGGGTTTCTGAACAAAATGAGTCTCATCGGGAAAAATTACCAGCTTGGCCGGGATACCTTTGCGCCGCAAAGCCGTAAAAGCCATCAGTCCTTCAATATAACTCAACCGGTAATCATGTTCCCCGTGAATGATCAGCATCGAGGTATTGAAATTTTGGACATAATTATGGGGCGACCACTTTTGATAATTTGCCTCATCTTCCCAGTAAGGACCGTTAAATTCCCATTCGGGAAACCAGAGTTCCTCAGTAGCAAGATACATGCTATAAAGATTAAAAGTGCCATCATGATTGATCAGGGTTTTAAACGGCACCGTAAAATCTGCCATATGCCCCTCAATCCAATTCACCATATATCCGCCATAGGAAGCCCCGGCTGCCGCAATCCGGTTTTTATCAATAAATTTAAAAGTATCCAGGACATATTTCTGTCCGGTAACCAGATCCTGGAACACCACGCCGCCCCAATCCTTCGAAATAGCATCGGTAAAAGCCTGCCCATAACCGGTGCTACCGCGGGGATTGATCATTACCATCACATAGCCCTGGGCGGCCCATAATTGAATGTTCCAGCGATAATGGAAATCATCTTGCCAGGCACCCTGCGGACCACCGTGTATAAAAAAGACTGCCGGATAACTTTGCTGCTGACTAAAAAATGGTGGTTTGACAATGAAACCATGCACTTTAGTACCGCCTGCACCAGTGAACCAGAAATCTTCGATATCGTTCATTTCCACAGCCTGCAACGGCTGCTCATTGAAGTTAGTAATTTTCTGCGATTCGCCGGATTCCATCTTGCCTATATATAACTCGAAAGGCATAGTGGTCCGTTCGTGCAAATAGGCAAAGGTCTTCCCATCAGGACTGATAGTCATACTCCGATTGTTACCAGCGTGCACCAGTGTTTTTAGTTCTCCCGATTCGATATTCAAACACTTAATTCGATTACGGGCTTCTTCATCTATTCTCAATAAAAGGGCTTTACTATTCGGCAGCCAGCAGTATTCATCAATCCGGAGATCTTTGTTCGTGGTCAGGTTAATAAACTTGCCGCTCTTCAAATCCTTGAGGAATAGATCCGGCTTATCATTTTCGAATCCGGCACGCTTCATCGAAAGAAATGCCAAATACCTGCCGTCGGGCGAAAACTGGGGATCGCTGTCATTGCCGCTGAAATCCCGATCACTGCTTTTCGTGGTAATCAGTTGCGGTTTCCCGCCCTCAAGCGACACCTGCCAAAGATCGTTATCAGTACTCGCCGCGACCATTTCGGCATGATTACTGGAAAAGACCGAGTACTTTGAATCAGGCGAGAATGTCAAGCCGCTCGATAATGCGATCGGCGGTACATCATCATCACCGGGGGTCAGATCTTTGAACTCGCCCGTCGCCACATTCAGCACGAAAAGATGCGAGCGCTTATGATCCCACCAGGTATCCCAATGGCGATAGAGCAGCTCGGTGTAAACCCGAGCCTTGACCTTACTGTGCTCGAGCTCGTCATCCCGTTTCTTGGTACTCTCCTGGTCTGGGCAATCGGGATAGATGCGTGAGGCAAAGGCAATGTATTTCCCATCGGGCGACCAGACGAATTCGTCTACTCCGGAATAATGGGTTGTCAATTGAACCGGTTGGGGATCATCAATTCCCTGTAACCAGATTTGATTATCCGAGATAAAGCCCAACCGCCCATCAGGTGCCCAGCGTGGTGAAGTGCTGGATTTATCTTGATGAGTAAACTGCTTTAGTCCGCTACCATCTTTTTTAATCAGAAAGATATCAGAACGACTGTTGTTCTCGGCTTCGTTCATCGTCTGGACGGTGAAAGCGAGCCACTGACCATCGGGTGAAAAGTGGGGCTCTTTGAGCCGCCGGCAAGCAATCAGATCATCAAAGCTCAGGGCTCTTTTCTCCGCCGCCATTCCCGACAGGATTAACAAAATGATGAAGACAACGAGCGTCCAAAATTTCGGTTTCACGTTTTCTCCTTGTATTCTGCAAGTATCATTTTATGCAAGTGATTGAATAATCTCTTGATAGACTTCGGCCCCTTTTTTCAAAGTCCTAACCTGCGTCGAATAATCAACATGATAAAGTCCGAAGCGCCGATCAAAACCTTCAGCCCATTCAAAATTATCCAATAGAGACCAATAGAAATAACCTTTGATATTGATCTTATCCAGCAGTGCCTCATGGACTGCGTCAACATGCTCCAGGATGAAATTCCGGCGCAGTTCATCGTCCTGAGTAGCGATCCCGTTCTCGGTGATATAGATTGGCACACCATAAGATTTTATTCGATTTAAGGCACGATACATTCCCGCCGGATAAATTGCCCAATCCATATCGGTTTTAGCCAAATGCGGATTGGCAGATTGACGCACATTGGATTCCGAGTGAAAATTCAATCGGCAAAGAATTTGAGTATAATAATTGAGTCCAAACCAATCGAGAGTCTCGGAAAGTCCGGGAATACTGCGCCGGTAATATCCCATTTTCCCCAGATAAAATCTAAATCTGTCGGTATGAAAAGCCTCTAATACCGCCTGATTCATCCGCTGATCTATTAATCCGGCAGCCAGCCAGTCAGGCAACCACCACTTACGCGCCGGATCGAAGATTAAAAGACTCTTGACAATTCCGACTTGACAGGGTATTCCATCGGCATCGGCATCTTGGGAATCAATTTCATGAATAGTTTGGAATGCTTGAAAATGGGCTTTTAAGAGGTGATATAATACCTGAGCCGTAAGGTACAGGTCCTTTTTCCCCGGCGGGAAGAGACCCTTCTGCCAACCCATCACGGCATAGATCACCGGTTCGTTGAAAGTTGCCCAGAAATCTACATAAGCTCCCAGCGTTTCAGCAACCTTAGCTGTATAATCGGTAAAATAATTCACCGCGTCCGGGGTCTCAAAACCACCCTTTTCATCCAACCATAATGGAATTGTAAAGTGATGTAAGGTCACGAAAGGAGTGATCTTTTTCTCTTTCAGGTAAATACATTTTTCCAGATAATGATCTAAAGCCCGTTGATCCCAAACTCCCGGTTGCGGCGAGACTTTACTCCATTCGATGGAAAAGCGGTAGGCATTACAACCTAATTGCTGCAATAATTCGATATCCTGGCGATAGCGATTCCAGTGATCGGCAGCTAATCCAGCCTTGGCACCATTTTTAATCCGTGGCCTGGCATGTTCGTCATAGGAATTTTCCCAGACAGACCAATCATTGTGATCGCAGCCGCCTTCCACCTGATAGGCAGCAGTCGCCGCACCCCATAGAAAATCGCGCGGAAAGCAGAATTTGGAAATATCAACCGAATGATTTTTCCAGGGCACGTTGTGCTGCCGATAATTCAACCAAAGGGTTACCAGGATGATTGCCAGAATTAGCCAGATAAGGAGATCGATCATTGCGGCATTTTTTTAGAATTGTTTGTTAGAACCTTTATCAACAGCCATTTGAAACTATCAAAGTTTCCCGTAAAGGGCAAGGAAAAGGTGGGCTGAAAAGACTAAACACCATCGCCCACTAAAAATCACATCCTGACTAATAAAAATTAAAGCAGAAAGGCCGGGGTCCACTCGAAGAACCCCGACCTTTTGATATTTGTCGAAACGACTTTAGTTAGCGTTAGAAGGCAATCCCGATTGAGAAGACATTGCCATTACCAAAATATTCCATTGGTTGGAAAGCATAATCCAGGAATAACTTACTCCCACCGATAGAATACTTCATTCCGCCACCGAGAGCAATACTGTAAACCGTTTCGCCGTAATCCGGGTTATCCGGATCTTTAACCAGGAAATGATAACCGCCGCGCAGGTATAAAAGATTCTTGATACCTAACTCGGCCCCAACTTTGAGTTGATCCTGCTCGAAGTTATTATTCTGAAATTGACCGGCAACCAGTAAATCACCAACACCCAAATTCAGCTTATAGCTCAACCCCATTTCCAGTGTTGAAGGCAGTTGATCTGAGGAGGTCGGGCGGTAACGATAGGCTGAGTAGGACTCACCCAGATCGGTTGCTTTTTCCAGAAAAGCCGAGCCCGTGTAGTGCATGTTGGTTCCGATATTCTTAATCACCATTCCCAGGGATAGCCCTTCAATCGTCAGCAGCTGTTGATATTGAATGCCGATATCTACGGCAAAGGCGGTAGCCGATGCGCGCGGAACACTTTCATATACTACCTTGGCATTAACCCCAAAACCAATCCGATCCGTAAGGAGTTTGGAATAAGATAGACCTCCGGTAGCAAAAGTTGGTGAGTAGGTAGCGCCGGTACCATCCATAGCTTCGACGGTGGTTATCGGAATGTCACCGAAGCTGAAACTCTTCAGGCTGACCCCCAGAACGCCCAAACGTCCGGCATTGAAACCAACGGCAAAATAATTCACATTAATATCAGCAATGATATTTTGGGTCGTGAACATTGCTGCCGCTCTTTCTTCCATCCTGCCCAGACCAGCCGGATTCCAATAGATTGCATCCAGTGAACTCACATAGGCCAGATCGGCTCCTCCCATCCCGATTGCTCTGGCACCAACGGGAACCTGAACCTGGACACCCGATGCCGTACCGACACGGCTGGCATCCCCGGCATACAGGAAAGTGCAGCACACAAAAGTGATGAGCAGGAGGGATATCAATTGATAGGATATGTTATGTCTCTTCATGTGTTTCTCCCTTTCTATAATTTCTTCCATATTATACATACTAATAGTACTCAAGTATCTGACGATCCTGAATGACCATAAACTTTAGAACCTTCTCTTTCTTCAAATCAGGCAAATCAATGTGGGCAATATACATTCCACTGCCAACCGGCAGATTTGCCTCATTTTTCAGATCCCATTGCAGGAATTGAGAGGTACTATTCTTATCTAAGGTTCGTACCAAAGTACCTGCAAGGTTGAAAATTCTGACCGTTGCCCTCGTCGGCAAATGCGTAAAGGTCACATAGACATCGTATTGATCGGTAGACAATGAATTGTACGCATAATAAGGATTAGGGAAGACATTGATTTTCTTAACCAGCTCCTTTGCCAGATCAAGATTGCCAAGGGTTGGAGCGGTTGTCGTGAAGGTGAATTCATCAACACCCAATTGCAGCGGATTATCATATAGAAAATGAATTTTATCACCCTGAACCCAATCACAGTTCCAGAATACCACATTCCAGGTCAGCAAATCGCTGTTCGAATTAGCTACTGCATCACTAAGTGTGTTAGCATAATCATCTTCCAAGAACCAGCAGTATACCCGGTTACTGGGATTAAAAGCATACATCGTATCACTTGAGGTCGGATCATTTAGACGGTCATAGAATACAATGGATATTTGCTTATTATTTTCCGTATCCCAGACTTCAAAAGGAATCCGTACCAGGAAAGGTGAACCATCACCGGGATTGTTAGGATCCGGATGATCTTTAATATCATAAAGCCGAGCTGCTACCAGAGTTGCCAATGAACCGGTTCCATCCTTTACCGGGATGTACTGCCCACCAGCTGTGGTAACTGCTGCACTTTCGTCATATTCACCGGTAAACCGCAATTCGACATCCAGCTGGAGTAAGTTCATAGATTGGGTGCCGTGTTGACCACCATCTTCGGCATAATCATAGGTATCCCAGGCTGCCGCAGTTGGTCCCTTCGTTCCCCAACCATGATCCACATAGGAAGTGATGATAAATGGCTTACCATGCTGATCATAATTCAACCAGGCATTGGCACGGGTGTGTGAGAAGACATCCGGGGTTGCTCGGTTCGGTCCGGTGTGGGTATAACTGGTCCAATCGGTAGGAGCATCATAACTGGCATTAATACTGACCTGAAAACCATCCACCATACCGGCAGATGCGGCTCCCTGTTCCACTCCGGTGTCAACATCCTTACCAGCTACAATCGTCTGATCAGTCAGCACTACTGCATCTGTGGTCAGGTCCTTAACATTCCAATGCTTGACTGTCTTGAAAGCATAAGCTTCTTCGCTAATTACGCAGTTGCCCGCGGCATTAACGACAACGGCATCGGAGATACCATAAGCCGTGCAGGTAGCTGCATTGGCCGGATCTTGACAAAACAAATATGCCCAGCCATCATCATAGACAACGAAGGCAACTGTCAGCGGCAAAGTAGGAGTATTAACATTTACCGTCATCAGTTCACCACCGGCGAAGGCTCCGGCACCAGTTAGATCAGTCGAATCTACCACCTCATTACCAAATAGGACCGAGTTATCCGACTCATCAATCAAGGCGGTAATTCCCTCGGGACCGGTAGCACTGTTAATAACAATTTCAGGTGGGAATGTCAGCTTCACCCCTTCGGCATAATCGTAATCCGGTGATTGCAGATCAAGCACGAACTTCATGTCCCTGGTACCCGCTGTGGGGGAAGTATAGGCTACACCCGAAATTGTCGAAGGCGAGACATCCGATACTTTCCCGAGGGCTTTGCCCACCGAATCCGGATAGTTGGTCGTCTTCCATTTGCCATCAACATCCATATAATAATGCTGCTGATCGAAATATATTTTATAATCATGACCAGTCAGCGCATACGGGTCAATGACTTTGTATACCGCACCACCATCGGCCAAACCAGCTGAATGAGTTAAGGCATACTCATTTTCATGAATCTCGGAAAGAGTATCACCCGGCAGAGGTTCCTGAATTATCACCGCTTGAGCGATAAGTGCCGATTCTAAGGCTTTATCCTCAATTAGCTCCGGATTGGGATGATAGTTATACGCAGTAACTCCAAAAAAGTAAGTACTCCCTTCGTAGAGTGGGTTTCCGGTAATATAATCCTTGCTAATCTTAAAGTAACGCTGGACGCCAATATCGGCGCCTCTCTGAATAGGCACTTCGACATTTTGACCATACTGCGACAGGAAGCGATTGCCTAAGATTACTTCTACGCCATTTACCTGATCGAAGGTAGCCAGCAGGGTTGCCTGATCCTTAGAAGCCGTGGCTGAAGGTAATTGATAAACATTATAGCCCTCAAAAGAGTAACCAGCAATTACCGGCTCCTCAGTAGCTGCGACAGCAACCTGATCGGAACCCCATTCCAAAACCACGTTATCCTCAAAGGCTCTTACGGTAACTTTCGGTCCCGCTGGCGCTTTCGGGACACCGGCAAAGGCTCCATCAAACAAGGTTTGAGCCACTGCATCGGTCATCTTCAGGTCGGTAATCGAACTAAAGCGGGTATTACCGTATCCGCCAATCACTGCAACGACGACCTCCTGAGTATCACCAGCTGCAAAGGTAAATGGTCCTGAACATAAAGCCATCCGGCGATCACCAGGTGTAAAAAACTGGTTATGTGCGTCTAAGTCTCCAGTCTCGGTAACCGGATCACCAGCCATCGGGAACTTTGTTACAACACCGCCACCGGAAACCGGTACATTACCCACCGTCCAGGGAGTTGGGGTAGTGATGTTCGTGGTTGGGACATAGCCCCGTAACATATTCCACCAACACAAAGTACCATCATATTCACCCAACGGTGGATCACTGATTGGCGAACCCGCGGCAAACCAGGAAAAGCCGGTCATCGGTAGATTCACTTTTCCAGGACCGACGACTTTCAGATCGAATACGCCGTAATCTGCGGCATCATCCACTCCATTGCGATTAAGGTCCTGTCCGGCCACGCCATTAACCAAAGGTCCCTGAAAGAAATCATAACCGGCTGCTGCCGGAGCCATGCCAAAGGCGGCATATTTATTGTCAGTATCCTGACCGTTATACACATAACCAATACTCAATAGAGTATCACATCCTAACAGGTCATCGGATGCCTCACCTAAATCCGGATCGCACCATTGAGCGACATACATTTCATCAATATCCTTGCCGGATTTATTGATCAACTTAAACTTTTTAAAGATAATTTGACCCAAGCGGGCACCTGGTTGATTATAAGCCCAGGCGGTCACCTGCAGCTCAAATCCAAATGGCTCCGAACCATACAAACCGAGGGCATTGGTCCGGTTCAGGTCATTACAAACGAACCAGACTACCTGATCGGCATTGGCAATCCCCGCCTTATCAACATCCGGATCGTAAGCTCCGTCACCGTCTACATCCACAAAAGGCGCTCCTAAATCGGTGGGCCACTCCTCCCAGTCGGTTTCATACTGATCGATAATTTCCTGGGTCATATCCTCAGTTACGGAGACCGCATCGGTCATATTAGCTTCCGCCGCCTCCTGGACCACCATGGCGTGCGTCAGGGTTTTATAATCCGGTCGAATCCGGTAAATCCGAACGCGGGAATCAGACTGGCTGATTGCCGTACCATCGCTTTGAATCCAGCCTGGAGTAGTACCGATATTGTAGGTTTGACCACCTACGCGGATTTCCATACTACCATCATCTTTGGGATATTTGCCACCCCAGATAAAGCCGTCCTGAAAGATCGCACCGGTCGTCCCACGTGGATAAATCCCACCTGCATTGCCGTTGGGATCAATACCCGACTTACCATTATAATCCATCCAGTAACTCCAATTGGAGATATTGGACAGTGTACGTGTTACTTGATTCTGAGCGGCTTTCGACAAAGGCTGCATTGTTTGACCGGTTTGCTTAGCCATCAGACCAATGGAAAGTAACAGTACAATGCTTATTACTAATCCAATAATTAAACCTCTTAATTTCATATTATTTCCTCCTTAAGACTACCATTTCCGCAAGCACTTCTTTAAAAATCAAACTTAACGCCGAAGAAAATCTGGCGCGGTTCACCGTAAATCTCTCTGGCAATATTATCCCAGTAAGCCTGGGCATTGTTCAGATTGATGGCTGTGTACATGTCAATATACTGCTGTCCACCGTTTGCAGCGATAGTCGTAGCTGAATAGGTTGGATCACTCAGGAAACCATCATCACTGGCACTGCCAGTCTTTTCATAGACATTAACCACATTCTTACGATTGAACAAATTGTTAACCATGACATATACCATACCTCTAATCCGACCAATATCAAATGACTTATCCAGTCTTAAATCGGTATAATAGATCCATGGAGTTTGGGACGATCCAATTGGTTCCGCCGCAATCCGGTCTCTGGTATCCTGCATGTAGTCTATACCGGCTGTATAAGGATCGCTTTGCCCGCCGACATTGACGTTCACATGCGTATAGGGGTGACCACTGGAAAATCTGAACAGTACATTAATTCCGAACTGGGAGAGTAGCGGACCGCCATCATTCTTGCCATACCGGTAATCTAAATTGATTGATCCTGAATGAGTCGGTGAATAGTCTAAAGGATTGATTGTGGTTGGCATCTGCGCATTAAAGTACAGGGCACCATAAGCGGAATTACTATTAGATTGAGTACCTTCCGCCTGAGTCAGAGTATAATTTATCTGCGAAGCCAGACGGTTTACCCGGCGTAAGGTCAAACGAAATTCCATACCCTTGGTTGTGGCAAAATCACCATTGGTATAGCGAGAATAATTACCGGGAATTTCGGCACCTGCCTCAATTCTCTGATTAATTATCTGGATCAAGCCCTGAATGTTCTTGTAGAACGCAGTCACATCAAAGGCGGCATTCTCGGCAATCTGCTGCCGTAAACCAGCCTCATACGAGGTCGTCTTTTCCGGTTCAAGACCGTAGCCGATTGGAGCCAGAAAGTAATAACCCTGGCGGACAATCTGGCGGGCATAAGTAAAGGTACTGAAATACATATTATCGAGGCTTGGCATCTGGGCAAATTTACCATATTGCAGATAAAACGCAGTTTTATCGGTTACCGGGAAAGATAAACCTAAACGGGGGCTGACTATCACATAGGGATCAACCTTCTCCCATGCCTCTTTCGTCAGCATACTGGCATCTTTATCAACTTCTGGGTTAGCCGGATTACTTAGGGTCCAGTCATCAGAATCGAAATAATCCAGCCGAACTCCGGCATTGATAATCAGATCGTTGTACTCGATTTTGTCCATTATATAGGCCGAAAAGTCAGTTGGCTTGCGTGGTCCATCAACATAACCCAGACTGTTACCATTAGCATCCGTATAGCTCTTGTCATCTGAGATTTCCTCACCATAAATGTCATATCCGTAGGTATTGACTAAACCATTAAGCATCCAGATGTCAACTGGCACCGCTTCCATACTGCCGTAGGTTGTATAGTTGAAAGTACCATTAGGAGCAGTATAAATCATCACCGAAGGTTGCAGATCAAAATGACGAATAGTATAAGAGCGCCAGTTCATCCCGGTTTTAACCTGGTGATATTTACCCAACTGAGTAGTAAAATCAGCTGTTAGACCTACGTACTTTTGAGCCTCATGCGCATAGAAGTTGTAAGGATTACCATTGCGTTCCACTGGAAAACCACTCAGTAAATAATTATATTGAGGTCGCCAGGCATTCCGGTAAACGACCTCTCCATCGGTATGCTCATAAACAGCGGCACTATCGTAGTACTGAGTCCAGTCATTGCCGAACCAGTTGTCACCGAGTTCATTGGTGTAGGAATAGTAACTACCCTTAACATCCAAATAAGTAGTCGGTGAAAAGATTGTGGTTGCCTTAGCCGTCAACAGCATGGTATTGCGCTCGTAGTATTGCGTCCGCTCATTTAGAGTGTTCAGCATCGGAGCATTGTTTTCACCAAAGGTAGCATCAAATTTACGGTGAGTATACAATGCCGCAATATTCAATTTAATCGGCAGATCTAAGGTCAGGGTTCCATTTAAACTGTATTGATTATCCTGCCGATCTGGGGTAAAACCATTGGGATAAACTAATGAGACCGTATCATGCACTAAATTTGATGGATTGCTGTCAATTAAATCTTCGAATTTGTATCCTTTACTATAACGCACTTCTACGTCTTCCCGATTATTAATTTCACCCGCGACAAAGAAGCGGGCTTTGGGTGTCAGCAGGGGACCATTCAGAGTTACGACTCCCAGCTTATGTCCATAGGAATAAGTATTTAAAAACTTATTCCCTTCAGCGGGATCGCCAAAACCATCGGTGCGGAGGTCTACTGAACCACCAAATTGCGAGGCACCGGTTTTTAGCGCGGTTACGACAATTCCGGCATTGGCACCGCCCATATCCGCAGTATAACCACCGGCTAAAACCTGCATCTCTTCAATTGCCTCTTGAATTGGCGAGAGGGCATTCTGATTGGTCATTGGATTAAGAGTAGATACTCCATTAACTAAGTAATCAACCTCATCATCTCTGGATCCGCGAATATGGATCAGGTTATCCTGGACGACGACCCCAGCCATCGTCGAAAGCAGGGCATTGGTTCCGCGAATTGGGATACTCTCCAAATCCTGGGCAGTAGTGATCGAAATACTGGAAGTTGCACTCTTCTCAAACAATTTCCGTTCGGCCGTAACTGTGACCAACTCCCCTTCGAGTACCGTCGGTTCCAACTGAAAATTCAACTCAGTCGTTAAATCCGCATGTACCCGAACCCCCTGAACCAGCATCTCCTTGTAGCCAATGTAGGTGGCGCGCGCATTGTAGGCTCCTGGGGTAACGTTGCCAACCGAATAATATCCGTTGACATCAGTGGCAGCACCCATATAAGTACCCTCAAGAACCACATTTACGCCCCCAAGGGGCTCACCGGTCTTTTGATCAGTTATCGTACCGGAGATCTTGCCAACAAGCCCTGCTAACAAAAATGTAGCAGGAAGGATGACAAGTAGAAAACAAATCGTGACACGTCGTACCATATTACTCCTCCTTATAAAATTATTGTTAATCTAAAACCCCACACACTGCGGAATCTAAAGAATTTAGGATTCCTTTGTCAAGCTTTTTTTATAACGATACCATTTACTTTTTTAAATGTTTTTCAAGAACCTCATCGACAATCCCATAAGCTTTTGCTTCTGCCGACGACATAAAGAAATTTCGATCGCTGTCACGAGCTATCTTTTCGATGGGCTGAGCGGTCAGTTTCGATAATATCTGATTGAGTCTTTCTTTGATTTTGACAATCTCTTTGGCATGGATTTCAATATCACTGGCTTGCCCTTCGACACCGCCCAATGGCTGGTGAATCATGATGCGTGAATTAGGCAGGGCAAACCGTTTCCCGCGAGTACCGGCGGCCAAGAGCAGCGCTGCCATGCTGGATGCTTGCCCGATACAGATGGTGGCGACCTCCGGAGTGACATACTGCATCGTATCCAGAATTGCCAGACCCGCTGTAACAGTTCCTCCCGGACAATTAATATATAAGGAAATATCCTTATTAGAATCTTCCGCCTGTAAAAACAACATCTGGGCAATTACCAGACTGGCTACATGATCATCAATCGGATCACCCAAAAAAATTATCCGTTCCTTTAGCAGCCGGGAATAGATATCATAAGCTCGTTCACCTCTGCCGGTCTGTTCCACTACCATCGGAATATAAATCTGACTCTCTAAATTTTTTTTACTCATTCAAAATTCCTCTTCCTAAAGTCACTGGTATGAATTGATACTTTTTTCTCCTTTACAAAAGTTCTTAGATGATCAAATACTTTTTGTTCCAATAGGTCATTTGCCAAACGATCCCGATTTTCGCGCTTTTGGTAGAATCGAGTTACCGAGTCCCGATTATTTTCGGCATACTGGTTAGTAATCTGCTTAATTTTTGTCTCCAATTCGTCTTTGGGAATTTCAATGTGTTCAACTTTACTAATTTTTTCCTGGATCAGGTACCAGCGGATCTCACGCTCTGCGATCGGGCGATACTGTTCGCGAATCCGCTTAGTGTCTAGCTCCTTGCCATTGTTTCGTGAGGTTACATCCTGGACAATACTATCCAGGAATCGAGTTAAGCGCGAGGGTGGGATTTCAAAGGAAGTCTGTTTGATTAAATGATCGGAGATGGCTTGTAGAAACTCCTTCTCGGCGCGGTTGTTCCATTCAGCTTGAAGTGATTCTG